>Ga0265338_10001503_pt1 | contig 37720 bp, 68 predicted proteins | sample 42126metaG_FD_193579 | JGI IMG/M metagenome (GOLD analysis project Ga0265338, IMG submission 193579) | Rhizosphere microbial communities from Carex aquatilis grown in University of Washington, Seatle, WA, United States - 4-21-26 metaG | ecosystem: Host-associated > Plants > Roots > Rhizosphere... | reverse complement strand
CATGCTTGCGATGGAAAAGGAATAGTTTGGAAAGAATAAAGCATAAAAAATATACTATAAAGTTTCTGATATATAACTACTTTCAGCCTATCTAAAGAAGTATAATGGTGGCTCCAATTAATGCAAGTTACTCATGGAAACGAGAAAAGAACATTGTGCAACACAAGACCAAGTTGAGAGACTTGCCTTAGCTGAAATGAATCAAACCGAATCGATGTCTATTTCAAATCGTGATGCGATTGATCGAAATGGAATTGCAGGCGTTACAGCAACTAATGCATCAGGTCAATTCATTCAAAATGATGTCGAAAAGTTCGGTCTACACAATTCAAATGAGATTGAAAAGTTTGGCTTATCAAATTCAGCTCATATTGAAAGATTTGGTCTGTATAATGCTGATAAGACCGAATCAAATGGTGACAGAAATTATTCTGCTACATCAAATGGCACCAAAGATGTATTGTTAAATGGTTCACAAAATACAGCATCTATTTTGGTCAGTCAGACTGCGGGTTTTAAAGATGGTTTACTGCAAAATGCACAAGATACTGCCAGCATTATTAGTAATCAAATCGTAGGCTTTAAAGATGGCCTGTTAAAAGCATGTGGTGATACAGCGTCAATCATCCAAAACAGTAACCAAGGTTTCCGTGATGGTTTACTACAGGCTGCCAATAACACCGCCGCATTACAAATGAGCATGTCACAGGGTTTTTGTGGAATTGAAAAGGAAGTCGCTTTTGTAAAGGCTTCTCTCGAACTTCAAGCTGCTAATAACAAATCAGAGGTGGTATTACAAGCTGCTAATAACAAAGCATCCATTGAATTACAGGCTGCTAATTATAAAGCAAATCTTGAACTTCAAGCCGCTAATAACAAATCTGATATTTTGGCAAAGATTGCAGAATGTTGCTGTGAAAACAAAGAACTGGTTATTCAAAAAGCGACTGAAACTCAATTGCTCATCCGTAGCCTAGATGAAAATCGTGTGCGTGATCAATTACAACGTGAACATGAAGAACTCATTGCTCTACGTTTAAGAGCTTCTTTAGTTCCACCACCTGTTGCAGCCGTATCACTTTAATAATAAAATTCAGGGCAGAATATTTTTTAGACTGCCCTGAATTTATATTTCAATAAACAGTTGGAATCAATTAAAGATGACAGAAGTTGAGCAAATGATAGAAGATTGTCTGAATAGAGAATCAAAGTTGAATGATTGGGAGCATATATTTATTGATTCAATTAGTAAAAAAGGCGCTGGTAATTTAACACAAATGCAACTCGCTAAACTTGATGAAATATGGAATCGAATTACATGAAAAAATGGATGGATGTTTCTCTAATTATAATGATGCTCAGTATAGGTCTTTATACGCTGACCAGTTCATCAGCTCTTATTTATACTACCTTTATTGATAAAGACCCATCTTGTTATTCTCAGCCGGATGATATATTGAGTATATTGGCTTAATCCTTAATATTAAAATGACTAGCAAATGGTTTACTCGGCGCACTCGGGGCATCTTTGGGATCTAAAATAATACGTTGTATTTCTTCATTATCATCTACCCCAACATGAGCGAGTTTAAGTTCACCTTTTTGAAGTTTGGCAAACATCTCATTGAATTCTTGTCTCTGTTTTGGAGTGAGATTATTCCATAACAATTTAGCTTGTTTGCGAGACATTTTAGGGGGATTGGGGCGATTGTTCATATTATTCATCCTTAATACCAGTGAAAACCTTTAGCCATCATTCCTAACATAATTCCGCTAAACATTAGCATTAATCCCAACATCCAGCGTAAATCTGTTTTTATTTCTTTTACATTATCTTTTAATTCTTCTGATATAGTTTCCATTTTCGTCATGCGTGATTCATAGTACAAGTCATATTTGGTTAGGGTTATATGTTCTTGTGGGGTCATTATTATTTTTCCTCATTCGTTATATTTATAATAGGGGTGATTTAACATGTCTTTTAATATCATACTTTGTTTTTTCATTAATTTAATAAGTGATTTTGCCGCATCTGATCTAGTGCAATAAACATCTTTCTCGTAGTATTTTTTATAATCATCGTCTTTGAGTTGCCTATCAATAAGGTAAATTAAGTTATCAGATTGAAATATTGATTCGACGCCAATGGCTAAAATATATGATTCTAAAATGATTGGTTTAGTAGTTGACCAGTCAAAAACATATACTCTTTGTCCTATATTAAATTTTGCCGTGACATATTTTTTGTCACTTTTATTTATATTATCCCAACAGTGAAGTGTTAATTTCTGCATTCTTATCCGATAATCTATAGTTTATTGATGATTTTTGTATTTTACGGAATAAAAGCGTGATTTACCAGAAAAAATCTAGCAAATAATGACACTTTTCGCGCACTTAAACCCACCTAAGACCACTTAATAAAGTAAAATGTCAATAATTTCTGGGTGACACCCTGATTTCCTTGACATTTTAAAAATCCAACCCACTTGAATTAATTTCATATTAAGAGCATAATTTACACAAGTGCGTAATAAAGACAGCCCCACTTCTGTCAAAAAGAGCGTGTATTCTGTCTCCCGCTTGGACAAATAAATGACCAGCCCATAAGGGCTAACTATTAATTTGTTTTGGAGACACGGATATGTCTTTTAGTGGAAATTCATTTCAAACTACGCAATACATTCTTGATGAAACATTCATTCGATTTATTAACTACCTTAATTTTGCCAAGGTAGCCAACCGTAACCTTGAGGGTGACTTCAAAGGTCTTAAATATGCAACGGGTCAAACCATTAACTATCGTTTAGAAGAACGATATTTAGGTGGATTTGGTGCAACAGCAACATCCGAAGCCCGTGTCCAGGTTGTTCGTCCTCTTACGATTGATACTCAATTTCATACCATGGTTGAGTTCTCAGGCTTTGAACTAACATTCGACAGAGCGCGGGATCAACCCTATTTGGATATGATGTTAAATCCACGTGCTAAACGTTTGGCTAACATGGTCGAACAGTTCATTGCACAAACCAATTTCCAGACGGCAACCTGGCAAGCCTATGGTGCGCCCGGTACTCCCATTGACTTTAATACCGTTCTTCAAACAGATGCCTATATGACGCAATTGGGTATTCCAGAAGATGGTAATCGTTATTGGGCTAACCCTCCTGCCGTTTCTGCGACCCTGACCAATGATCTTTACACTGTATTCAATATGACAGTAAATAGAGGCGCATTGTTAGATGGTTTCATCGGTCACTTGTCTGGTTTTGATTTCTTCAAAACTAACTTCTTGGTCCGACAAATTGCGGGTACTCCGGGCGCAACGGGTGGTACTCCTCCAAGTGGTTATGTGGCCGCGGGTACGGTAGCAAATGGCCCGATTACAGGTGGAAATACCATTCGTTTATCAGGTTTGGCCAGCACATTGGGTCAGGTTCTATTTAATGTGGGCGACATCATTACATTAGATGCTGCGGCTGGTGTGTTCATGGTAAACCCATTGACCTATCAACCCTTGGCTCAAACGGCTCAGTTTGTCGTAACTGCACAGGTTGTTGCTGATGGTACAAACACGGCTTACAACGTTTCGGTTAACCCGACAATTGTGATCTCTGGCGCTCGTCAAAATATCTCTGCTGCTATTCCCAATGGTGCGCAGGCATATTTAGCCTCTTCACATAACGTGTCATTAGCGTTCCATAATCAATCCATTGTATTTGCTGCACCTCCAATCAAGGAATTGAAGGGTGGTGTTGAAGCAGTCACGTCTTATAGTGATCTTTATAAGATGGCAATGACTTACTCACTCGGTGCTGATATCAGAAATTACGTTCAATTAGATCGTATCGATATCATTGCAGGTGTTGAAATTAACGGTGAATTCGCTGTTAGGGTCATGTCATAACAATTTGGGCGGTCACTATCCATCCTAGTGATCGCCTTTTTTTGTGGAGTTAATTAATGGTTGCATTAAAAGACAAGCAAGAAGGTCAATTCCAATATCTTGATCGGTGGGTTGATAAACAGCATTTTAGGGCTTTTGTTTACAATGAAAAAGGTGAACAGAAGTTAGCAAATGATTACAAAGAATTTGAATCTTTGATGGCGAGTGGAATTTGGTTTTCATCAAAGCCGGATGCTTCTAGTAAGAGGAAGCAAAAAGATGTTATACGCACAAACGGTTAAAGATTTTGTCACGGATGCTTATCAGTTAATCAGTGCTAGCAGTCCGACTGTCCCACTTCATGGTAATGACATGCAGAAGGGTGTCCGATTTTTAAATGAATTATTAAGATCCTATAGTTCTAGCTCTCTTCTTTTGACGATTGCTAAGAAAGTAAATTTTACTCTTCCTATTAATAAGCAATTTGTAACCTTTGGTGATCCCAGTTACACGCCAACTCCCGATGTGACAGAGGGAAGGCTCTCTAATCTTGAGAGGGCATGGCTGGAATTAGATGGTGTAGATTATCCCTTAATTGATGAATCGAGAGGTGTCTTCTTTGGGAGCTATAAATATGAACCTCAATTGGGTTTACCTCGATTTGTTATTGTGACGAATGACTTAAATTTAACGACGATGCAGTTTTATCCGGCCGCCTCTCAAGTCTATAACGTATTTGTATATGGTAAGTTTGAACTTCCCTATATTCCTGAAACCGGAAACATGGGTGAATTGCCCCTTTATTATTATCGATTCCTTAAGTTTGCACTGGCTAGAGAATTAGCCTATTACAAGGGACGATCAGAGGCATGGACTCCCAAATTGGAAGCTATGTATATGGAAGCTAAAGACGAAATGGAATCTGTCTCGACGATGGATCTTGTTATTGATAGTGCGAATGAGAGTTACTTAAATGGCAGTTGGAGATTGAGAAGTGGTGTTTGACTTAGCTTTACATGAACCATTAATATATGATATTATATCTCTCTTAAAAAATAAAGAGGTATATATGCCAATAACAAGACCCTTACCAAATGAAATTAATGGATTTAAAGTGTTAGAAGATTTAGGGCAAGCAGCGAATAAAATTAGATATGCTCTTGTAGTATGCAAGGCTTGCAATAAAGAATTCAAAACAAGTGTATATCATATTAAAAAGATAGGAAGCTGCGGATGTTTACCATGTAAGCCGCCAGCAAAAGATTTACCAGAAATTATAAATGGATTTAGAATTTTAAAAGATTTTGGTTATTCAAATGGAAGTAGAAGAGCATTAGTAATTTGTAAAGTTTGTAATAAGGAATATGAAGTTGATCCTAATAAACTTATATATCGAAAACACTGTGGTTGCATGAGAAAAGGTGTTATAGCAAGTAGATATAATAAACAATATCCACGCTTAGGTCAGACCTACAAACATATGATTGGAAGATGCTATAAAAATACAGACCAAGATTATTATAACTATGGTGCGCGAGGAATTACTGTTTGTGATGAGTGGAAAAAAGATAGAAATGTATTTATCGAATGGGCGTTGCAGAATGGTTATAATGATAATCTAACTATTGATAGAATTGATTTTAATAAAGGTTATTATCCTGAAAATTGCAGATGGGCTACTGCTTCTGATCAAGCAAGAAATACCAATAGAAATGTAATGACAATGGATTTAGCTAATAAAATAAGGAAAGAATTCAATAATAATGCTAGAGAATTAGCTTCAAGATATGATGTAAGTGAGGGAACTATTTTCAATATATTACATAATAGAAGCTGGAAAGAATAAACGTATATAATTAATGTACAAGGATGTACTGATCTGAAAGGGATTTTATAAATGGCTGAACCTGTTCCATTTAAAATACTAGGTAAATACGATAAACAAAAATTCGTTCAGTTTAATCCTGAAGACACATCTAACTGGTATTTAGCTAAAAGTGAAAATGGTAAGAATGGGGTTGCCATGTACCCATTACCAGGCCGTAAGCATGTTAATTTTCTGAATATTAATAAATTAATATTTGCCAATGAACCCAGGGGATTATTTAAAACCATTGATTTTTTTTATGTGGTCGATGGAAATAAGATATATAGATTTGATAGTTTATTTAATCAGATTGAGATTACGGGTGGACAATTAGTTACAAGTACGACACCGCTATTCTTTACGTATGTGATCGTTAATACCATTGTATTTGCTTGTTTTGCGGATGGTCAGAAACTTTATATTTATAGAGAAGATACGGGTGTTTTTTCAGTCGTAACCGATACGTCATTGAATGGAATTAAGCCCTTATTTTTGGCCTTTTTTGGGAATAGATTAGTGGTCTCAGGAGAGGGCAGTTCGCAATATTTCTTATCGGTATTGAATTTGGGTGGGAATAGTTTTAATCCTGCTACTTGTTTTGGTAATGGAACCGCTACTTTTGCCACCGAAGTCGGTATTATCCGTCAAATGACTGTGTTTAAAAGTATTCTCTACATATTCACAGACTATAAAACAGGTATTTGGGCAAATATTCCCTCTATATTCAGTGGAACAGGTGTTCAATTTCCCTTTAAACGTAGTACCAGTTATGAGTGGCAGTATGGCATTTTAGATGCCTTATCATTAGCTAATGGATTCAGTAAATTAACTTGGTTAGGCCAAAATGAAGATGGATTGGTTCAAGTCTTATTAAGTGAAGGCGATAACCCTCGTCCTATTAGCACCAAGGCTATTGATTTATTATTCCAACCTGATGATACGGAGGGCGCACTTAGTCCTTTTGTTGAGTTTGATGCAAATGGATTTCTTTACCAGCTTGATAACACGGTTTTATATCGATTATCGGCAGGTGTATCCCAAAATCTTGGATTGGTTAATTTCAGTGAACCGGCTAATAGTATTGAATATAATTACGATACGGATACGTGGCATAGAGCGACAGAATTAGATGGATCACGTAATCTCATTCAGAAACATATTTATTTTAATAATATGCATCTAGTGACAGTTCAGGGTGATAAAACAGTTTATCAAATGTCTGACCAGTTCTACATCAATGAACTGAGAAACCCCTTGCAATCCAATCCCCAGGCGGTTGATGCGTATAATCAATTTCCATTCTTATATCAGCGTGTGACGCCTATCATTCGAGAAGATGATGATGGGGAATTTATAACCGATTGGGTACAGATTGATTTTGTGTGGGGATTGGATGACTTTATTAATGCCAATGTTCCCTTCCAAAATATACAATTTATTATTGCTGAACAGCCCGATGCAGACGGTAATCCTGTTTATATTGTCTCTGAAAGTGATCTTAATGCTTATATGATCACTGAAAATAGTAATTTCCCCACACCGGGCGATATTACTTATTACAATTTCTATAAACCTCATATTGAACTTTATTATTCGGATGATGGCGGTATTTCATATCTTCCGGCTGATGTATTGGAATTTAGCCAGTTAGGATTTTATCTCTGGCGCATGAGATGGTATCAGCTGGGCGCATCTCGATTAAGAGTCTATAAATTAATCTGTATTAGTCCCGCACCTGTTGTTGTGTTAGGGGGTTTAATGTCAAAAAGGAGGGCAAGCGGCGGTGCTTCCTAGAATAGATTCCGTTCCCCTAGATTATATCGAAGCGAACGATGAAATGAAGAAATGGATGGCTAATTTAACCGATCAGTTAAATGCTATACTTGAACAATTAGATGCTGATCTAGCTGCTATTGATGCCAGACTCACGCTGTGTGGATGTTAAAAAAGGAATTTTAACATGGGAATGTTAGGGGATTATTTCAAATCACCATTCAAGATGGCTGATAGCTTTCTAAATCCTGAAAAGGGTTATGACAAGGCTATGGATGAATGGAAACGAGCCTATGAAGAATCTAAACAATACGGCCAACCATTTTGGGAGGCTGGAAAAGGTCAAATTCCTTGGTTGAATAATGCGAGAGATCAGCTTTTTGATCCGGGCAAGCTCCAAGGTGAATGGGCAAAGGGATATGAAATGTCTCCCGAAGCTCAAGACATGATGAACCGTATGCGAGAATATGGTGGAAGCGAAGCCTCTTCGATGGGATTACAGGGAAGTAGTGCCGCTCTCGAAAACTCTCAACGTACCGCAGGATCAATTGTATCTCAAGATAGACAACGATATATGAATGATCTTATGCAGAAATATCTTGCCTCCATTGGTATTGGACAGAATATGTATGGTGTGGGTGCCAATATGGGCGCTCAGATGGGTCAAAATGCTATGAACTTTGGCAATAACCAAGCTGGACTTGCTTATGGAAAGCAACAGGCTCCTGGTCAACAGTTAGGTCAATTGATTGGTGCTGGTGCTGGCTTATATGGTGGTGGTATGGGCGGCGGTATGGGGCGCTCTCCAGGGACGGGGGTTTATTAAATGGGATTATTAGACAGGATACCATTACCAGGAACAGGTTTTGAAGGAATTGGGCAAGGAATGGATTTAATGAATAAATTCCTAAATATTCCCATGGAAAGACAGTTAAAAGAACAAGAAATAAAAAGAAACAATCAACTATATGAGCAATCACAACAAAAATTACCTTTAGAATTAGAGAGGCTACAATCCGAAATAAATCAAGGGAGACAAGTAAATCCTTTAAAACTTGACTTATTAAAAGCGCAAATAGAAAACATGAAAGCTTCCGCAAAAAAGAAGGGACAGTCAAAAAATAATTTTGAAATCCCAACAACTGCCTTTGTAACTCAAAATCAAAAAATGGTTCAAAATATAGAAAATGTTATTCCTCAATTAGAAGAATTGGCTGCATCTGGCGCGCCAAGTCAATTGTTTGGACAAGTGTGGAATCCTGAAAAATCAGTTTCTTATGAAGGTAAGGCTGCAACAATTGCTGACACATTGATAGGGGCGTTAGGTTTACCAAAAACAAATGAAAGTATTGCATTAATAAATAAAATGGTAAGAAGAGGGGCGCTTGAAAGAGACAAGGCTTATAAAGAGAGAATAAAAAATTTAATAAATGAATTGAATGAAAGGAAAAAGAGATCTATTTCTGTATTAAAAAATTCTAATGCCATTTCATCGGATGAGGGTGAAAAAGAATTGGTTTATAACCAAGAAACAGGGGATTTTGAGTAATGGCAAAAAAACGAGAATTACCAAATGGTAAAATTGCCTCTTTCCCTGACTCTATGTCTGATGATGAAATTAGTGAGGTAATTAATAATAAATTTAAAAATAACTTAAATGAAAAAAACAATGAAAATTTTTTACAAAAATCATATAGACTTGGGGTAAGAGATCCTTTAGTTGGCTTATCTAAAGCTGCCACCAATATAGCTAATATACCCTCAGATATTTCAAATTCTACAGAAAAATTATTTCCTGAAGGCAAAACCATAGCCAGAAAAATGGGTATAGGTGCAAAAGACATTCCAAGAGTGCCAGAATATGATGTTGCGGGATTATTGGGTCAAACAGGAAATCCGTCCCCCGAAGATGATTTAATTCAATCAATAGCTCAATATGCACCATCCATTGCCTTCCCTGCCGCTAGATTGGGGTCTATAGGAAATGCTGTTAAGTCTATTCCTAAAGCTGGTGGAATATTAGAAAGAATGCTTGCAAATTCTATTCCACAGGCAGGGTATGCAGCATCTCAATCAAAGGACTCACCATTAACATCAGCCTCCATTGCAGGCGGTGTCACAACGCCATTTACATTGTTATCTGAACTAGCGAAATCACCATCTAAAAAAATTAGAACTGGTGTGAAACTAGGAAGTGCGGCTTTAGGTGGGGTTTTGGGTCACGAACTTGGAAAGTCAGCAGGTCTTTCTTCGACATCTCAAGATGTATTGGGTTTGGTATCTGGCGCATTAGGTGCAAGAGGATATACGACAAAAAAAGAAATGGGAAATAAATTATTAGAAGGCGCTGAAAGCTCAACAGTCAAACCAAGATTAGAGGCGGCCGAAAGACTAGGGTTAGAATATTTAACCCCAGCAGAAGCATCATTAAGCCCATTTTTGGCCGCAAAACAAGGATCATTGGGTAAGACATCAGAGGGGTCGCGCTTACTCTATGAGAAGGGGAAAAAACGTGTTGAGTCCGAAGAGAAATCTATAAGTAATTTACTAGATACTATTTACAATAAAAAAGAATTAGAACCGAAAACGAATGCATTATATAAAATAGCGGGCAAAAAAGAAATTCCACAAAATTTTTTAGATTCTATTAAAGACAATGAAATAATTAAAAAATCTGAATCCATTGTAAATAGCAATCCCGCCTATAAAGAAAGTTTAAAAAATGTTCCTAAAAATACAATTAATTATTGGGATCATGTTAAACAAGCTCTTGATGATTTAATAGATAAGGCTCCTAGAAAGGAAGCAAGGATATTGAATCAAACAAGAAAAGAATTACTAAAGAAAATGGATAAAATTTCCCCTGAGTATAAAGAAGCCAGATCGACAGCCGAAAGAGGAATTGTTAGAAAAAAACTAGAAAAGGCATTCAATAAAAAAGAAATGACTGGTTCTAATTTTTATAAAGCCATAGAAAATAAAGAAGTGTTTGATAAATTATTACATTCCTTAAGAAAAGTTCCAGAAGCACAACAGAAATTAAAAGATATGAAGTTGTTATTTAAAGATTTATTGAATGTTCCAACAGTCAAAACGGCTGCGGCACTTGAGAAAACAAGCATGGGCAAAGAACGAAGTAGCGCCCAGATGTTAGAAAATTTCATGAAAAATGTTTTTACAGGTGGACGCGCTGATAAGGCTGCAATAAATTTTATCACCGATAAAAAATGGGAACATACATTAAAAGAAATTGAGAAAATATCTAATAAGCAGAAAAAAACTGCTAAATTAATAGACTTACTAGGAAAAGCATCCTCTCAGGCCGCTGGAAGGGATCAATAATGAGAATCTGCATATTCCATATACATGGCGAAGAAAAGAACAATAACGATAACCGTGAACATATCTTATACTCTTATTTGTTTTGTCCATTATATCTTTATTTTGTTAAAAATATAGCATTTTTTTATAAAAGGATTATTAAAATATGTTTGTAAGGGCAGCTAATCCAATATGGTATTTTGTCGATCTTGTTGGTAATCAACTAGACGATAGATACTTTGCTTTTTTTCTACAAAATACCTTTCCTTATTTGCCTCAGCCTATTTATCAAACTCCAGGTGGAACATTTTGGAGTGATCCTATTCAATTCTTACCGAATGGAACCCTACCGGATAATCTTTATTTTGATCCGACTAAAGTTTATCGAATTGAAATCAGAAAGGGGAATACACAGGCTGATCCGTTAATTTATGAAATTAATAACTTTATACCCGGGAGTGGGGGGACACCACCGCCTCCAACTGATATTGTATTATCGGCTGATAATCAGGTTACTAACCCTCAATTTGCCTTTGTTGATTTTATCAATCCATTAACAATTGCGGCTGCTGGAACGTATGATATTGCGCCAGGATGGTTTTTAAAATTAATGGGGACTGGAACAGCGACAATAACCAAGATTAATACCATTGCGGGTAATCAAGGGATCATTAATAACCCTCCTTATGCTTTGGAATTTAATTTAAGCGGTTGGTCATCAGCGATTTTGTATCAACAGTTTAATATGAATGGATCGATTTGGGCATCGACACCCACTCAACCTGGTGCTGTTACCATGTCGATTACAGCCCAATCAAATGATGGGGTAGCACGTGAAATTACGTTGCAATATGTTCCATCGACGGGAGCCACAGAGGTTATTACCACTCAACCATTAAATGTGAATGGGTATTCTGTCATTGATGGGGCAATTACTCTTCCTTTATCAACGAACAGTGATATCAGTGATAATGCATTTGTTCAAATGCAAATATTATTACCTCCTACAGGCGTCACAGATATCACTAACATTCAGGTAATTGGTGAAGACACACCTATTGCTTTACCGTTCCAACAGGAAACGATTGAAAGACAGGAAGATCAACTATTCCATGTCTATCGTGATTCCATAATTTTACAGCCTAAAGACGATATTTTATCGGGATGGAATTTTGGTTTAAATCCTTGGCAATTCACAACGACTACCTTAACCGCTGCTGCGACTCAAGTGGCTTATTATCCTGATCAAACTATATTAGTCCAACAAGCCGGTAACTCTGTTCAAATTGGACAGGCTCCTGTTGCTCAGAATAAGGGATTAAAAGTATTAGCCAATGCCACAACGAATAACATTGCGATTATCCAATATATTGATCCTTCGACAATTGCACCTTATTGGTTAAATATCCTATCTTCATTAGCTAAAGTTACATTTTTCACGAATGCGTCCAGTACCGTTAAATTGAAAATGAGATTAATTTGGAGGACAACGCTTCCGTCTACCATTTCATCCTCTGAGCCTATTGCCTCATGGTCTGGGACTGATCCCGTTTTCTCTGCTGGATGGACAGCCATAACTCCTTTAAACGATCCAGCTTATACCTTGGTTAATAATGTAGGATTAGGTGAATGGTCTGAATTTCCATTTAATGGATTTGTTTTACCTGCTTCATCGGCTGCAACAATGACCCTAGGTATTGTACTTTATACGGTAGGAAATATGACTTCTACTGGAACGCCAGACTATATCGTATTTGATAAAGTTTCATTGGTTCCTAATGAATTCGCCATTGAAACCAGTCCACTCACTTTTGATGAGTCATTAAGAAGATGTCAGTTTTATTATGAGAGTAGTTATCCCATTGGTTCCTTACCTGGAGCTGTAACCGCTTCCTCACAAATATTGAAATTGCAGCCTCCAACTTTTGACAGTGGATCTAGCACTTTTATTGTTTATCCATCTGCATTTGATTTGCAGTATAAGACAATAAAGAGAGCGCAACCTTCTACTATTAATTTTTATTCTCCTACGGCTTCTACATTATCACGTGTCATTGTCGATCTTTATGTGTCTGGTTCGGTTGTAGGATCACCTATCATCCAGGCTAGCACAAACTGGACACAATTAAATGTAGGTACAAAAAGCGCACAATATGTCCCAGCTACCGCCATGGCATTAAGACAATCAGGAGTTACTACCTCAGATGCAGCAGCATCAGGAGATATTCGTTTTCAAACAACCATTGATGCCAGATTAGGAGTTTAATAATGACGACCAAATACCAAAAGAATTTTGCTGATACACTCCCTTTTAGTGATACGACAGCAAATATATTACTGGCTGCTAGTACAGCTATTACGTATACAGTTCCAGGTACAGCTAATCAGGTATATAGGGCGCACATGTCTGTCAGTACCAGTGCAGATGTATGGGTTCGATTAAATGGAACGGCGGCCGTTCCCACTTCAAATACCGTTGCATCGACAACTTATCAAGAAAGAATTGATGTAGGATTTCAACGTTATGTAAAAGGCGGTGATACGCTCAGTTTTATTAGTACAACGACCCCACAAGTCGGTATATCATTGCTACAGGTGATCGATATTACGTAATGCTGATTAGTTAAAAGGAATTAACTAAAATGGTTTCAACCATAAAATTTAGTCAATTTGCGAATGGGATAGCCGGTGATCCATCTAATAGGGTGGTGGGATTAACAGGTGGTCTTAATTCTCAATCTCCACCTAATTATTCATGGACAACATCGACACGTCCATTGACTCCTGATGATGGAACATTGGGTTATAATGTCACTTTTAGACAATACGAATATTGGGACGATGGTTCAGCCACCTGGGTACAGTTATCGGCTGGAACGGCTGGAACAGTTACCAGTATTACGGCCGGAACGGGATTATCAGGTGGGGTGATTACTACGACGGGAACCATTGCGATTGCTAATGGTGGGGTAGGGATTACTCAGATTGCCGCCAATTCAGGTCAAGGAATCCCCGTTCAAATAGTATTTGGATCACTAACGACGACAACCTCCATTGCTTCGGTTACTCCTATCAGCACGGGTGTGACGGCCACAATTACACCTAGTCAAACCACCAGTAAAATTCTAATCATGGCTACGATTAATTTCGGTATTAATCTCAGTGATAATGGATTTTTACAGATTGTGAGGGGTTCGACCCCAATAGGGATAGGAACCGCAGCCGGAGGAAGAACCATTTGCGGCGCTCAATCATTATGTTTGTCAGCTACGACAATGGCTCCTATTAATTTGTTATGGGAAGATAATCCTTCTACTACTTCTCCATTAACTTACACCATCGAGGCATGGACAAGTGGTGGCAATCAATCTTATATAAATAGGACGGTAAGTGATCCGAACACTCCTATTGTCGCGCGTGCTGTTTCAACGATCATATTAATGGAAATTAAATAAAAGGATTTTAAAATGGCTATTATTGGCATAAGCAGGGATTACGGTGTTAATCCTAGTATTGTTAGGATCATCACAACGGATAATTTAGGGACGATTACGGCAACTAATTATCTTTATGACCAACGGTTTAATATTGCCTCTATTAATGGCGGGGCATTTCAGTTTACAGCCAGTGATATGGTATTGGTTTATTATAATACCTCAGCACCCTATTATACTGGCGGCTCATTTATTTTCGCGACCCTAACTCCCGATTTTAATACTTTAATCGATTATACTAGCTCTACCGTCGTGACCCCTCAAGATATCCAAGATAATACGTTCACATTTGCATTAGATACAGGGATAGCTGATGCTATTGTGGCTGCATTTACCCCTCCCTTTACGGCATTAGTAGATGGGATGAGTTTTTGGATTAAGGTAGCAAATAGTAATGCGACCACCACACCAACGATTGCTGTTGATGGTTTACCGATTACAACTATCACGTTACCTGATGGTGCGGCAGTTCCAATTGGGGCGCTTAATCCTAATATTAATTACCAGTTTGAATATAATGCCACATCAGACACCTATACCGTTCAAAATCCTGATTTCATCTATGCGGATCAATCTATTTATGTCAATTATCAACAATTACGCCATGAATTTTATACCTATGCGGTTGATAGTGGAGTAGTTAATGCTTATGTCGTTACTTTTAGTCCTCAATATACTAACAGTCCACCTATAGACGGAACGCAGGTTCAATTTATAACAGCAAATACTAATACGACTACGACGCCGACTATAAAAATCGATCTACTTCCTACTGCTATTATTTGTGCGCCAAACGGAGGGACTCTCCTAGCAGGTCAAATTAATACTTTTACCCCTAATATTTTGATATATAGCACGCATTTTGGTCGATACGTTTTAACTAATCCGGCTAATCCTAATAGTGGTGTACTTCTTACCAATCCAAAAGTCAGTGGAAATATATTTGATTCAAATGGAAATTTTGTAATTGGGGTGGGATCTGTTCCATCGGCAGTAAATTATGTTGAGGTTGAAAATGCAATAACGGGGGCTACTCCTGTAATTGCCGCAGTGGGGACAGATACTAATATAATCTTGGCCGTAGAGGGACAAGGAAATGGTGGGGCAGCCATTCAGGGTAAAACATCAGGAACAGGGTATGCATCTGGCTATGTTAGTGAACTTAAGACGGCATCGGTTACTTATGTTTCAAGTACACCCATTACTACCGCCACACCAACAAATTTAGCCGCATTGACCCTGACAGCGGGAGATTGGGATGTATGGGGTAATGTTGGAGCTGCGGGTACGACAGTCACCCAATTGCAGGGTGGCTTAAATACTGCCAGCACGACCAATTTACCCGCTTTTGAGTATTGTAGTTTTTTAACTCCACTAGCAACCTCTTCTATTGCCGCTATTTGTGTGCCTATGGTTACACTTAATATTTCATCTACCACTGTTATTAATTTAACGATGCAAGCAAATGGTACGGGATCATTAATTAAGTTTGGCACTATTTATGCTAGACGTAGATAATGAAATATATTAATTTTACCGATTTGAGGATGATTATGAATAGAGACGCATTGCACTCAAGATTAACAGATCTACAAAAACAGAAAGGCCAAAATGAGTCTATCTCCACTCAAGCCAATAATAATGCTAATGCCTGTGCTGGAGCCATTCAAGAGGTTATCTATTGGTTAAATAAATTGGATGAAGCAGAAAAGCTTGAATCTGAAAAAGAAGTAGATGATAATGAACCGACTTCCTAAAGATATACAGTTGATGTGAGTAGTTTGCCTGCTAAATTGATTCCCCTGGTTATGTTACTTTCCTATCCACATAACTTCTGCCAGGGGTTTTCAATGAATAGTTGCTTTCAAGATTGAAACCTGTAGGGCGTACATGCCTTGTCCGTATTTACAGGTTTTCAATATTACATTAAATTCGCATTTTATTTCTTGAAGTTCAATTTTATGTTTTATCCATTCACGTGCTGAGTTCATTTAATAAATCCTGCTTTGAGTAACTCTATATAAATACACATTTCCATGCGTTCCTGAAAGCTAGCTCCTTCATTACCACTCATAACTTCAAAGCCACAAGAATCATATTTAGCCATATATAAATCAGGAATTTCTTTTTTTAAAGACTCGCAGCAAGTTTTAGCGGCATTTTTTATGAATTCTGGGTAATCCAGAATTATTTCTTCATCTTTTACTTTAACAGTGGGAGGAGCATTTAGTTTATTCATTTAATAATTCCGTATTATGTAATATAACGTTATTTATCTATTAATAACCTACTAATTATTACCAAACTGGCACTATCGATAATCACTCTTATCGATAATTAATCTTTTAATATATTTTCTTTGCATCTTGCACATAATCACCAAGATGGAAGACAGTATCATTAAGTTTGACCACTGAGTTCCAATGCTGAATAAGTATTTCATTCATTTCCTCAATACTATCAAATGGACGGGCTTCAGCCTCATACTCAAGAATATTCACATGACCAAAGTGGTGATCCGATGTAAACCAAATGTCATTCATCTATCTGCACCCGTTCCTGATCCGCAAGAATAGAATCACCAAAGCAATTAATCGTCATTTAAATTTTCCTTTTTATCCCATATAAAAATACAATTTTTCTCTGGATTTTTAGCCCTAGAAATAATCCAAGGTGCATGAACGGTTTTATGCTCATAAGTCCTTATTGGCTTATCCCAATGAACATCTAAATTTCCTACAATAATAAATGTCTCGACTAAAGATAAAATCTTATCTTCCTTAATCCCTAATGGATTACTACCATAAGAAACTTCATGTTTTGAATAGGGCGTTATCCAGCTAGCCACCACTACCCTGGGTTTATACTTATAAACCGCATCCAAGGCTTCTATTTTCTCTACATCATGCGGATATTTAATAACAGGTTGCATCATGCTTTCATAATGAAGTTTTACAGGAGGTAATTCCTGTTGCTTAGAGTCTGTCATCTTAATTCCCAAGTGATAACCAAGATCGCCCGCACCAGATCCTATCTCTATAGCTTTTCGATCCCCAATAATATCCTTAATATAATTAACTAATTCTAAGGTGGGAACTCCATAACGAGCATATTCATGACAAAATGCCCTTAACTCCTCCCATTTATACTTTGCATAATCCTTTGCTGGTAATAATTTCATTTTGTTATTTGGGAGTAAAAGCTCGTTAGCAATATTTTTTAAATTACTTGTATTTATGATTGAGAGTATCATTCTTTATTCTCTCTAAATTCCTTAATAACCATTCTCACGGCTTCTCTGTGACCAGCAAGCGCTTCTTTATACGTGCGATATCTATCACCATAAATATCCGACCAGACACCATCAGCAAATATCATAGTTTCAAATACTATTGGATGAGGGTTTGGGGCGTATTGATTTCTTCCTGATATTAATTCACTCATTTCCCATTCATAATCATGATCAAGGCAAAGCATGACGGTAGATATACGTTTATTTCTTATATATGTTCTTCTTATTATTCTTCTTTTGTCTTCATAAAATTTCCCTATTACTTCATAATCCTTAGTTGGAATAATATTATTATTTTCATCTAATATGTAATGCCATATGTTAGACAATATTGTCATTTTTTATGGTTCCATTCTTTAAATCATCCAGTACACAACCAAACCACATATCTAATCCTGATTTATAATCTTCGTGCATATTTTCTAATAATAGGATGGTGGTTTCATTTTTATCTGTTCGCTTGGCAACATTATGAAATACATTTCCTGAAATATTCGTCATTATTTCTAATAAAAAATAAATAAAGATACCTGGGTCGGCTCTTAATTTCTCTACATTTATTTTTGTTGTATGGCGTATTAAATTACATATATAAGAAGTTGCATCTTTTACAATTGCCTCTCTTATTTGGGAGAAATCAGCTTCATATTGGTCTTTATTTAATATTTTTCTATCAACCATTATTAATTACTCACATAAATTGTATTTAATGCCTGATTTTCATCAGAATGAATTTTTATATCGCCATCAACTTTCGTTATAGCCCATACTGATTTCTGGCCTTGTTGTCCATATGCAACTTTGCGTTCAAAGTTAAAACGTTCCTGATAGTTTTGGTTAGGTTCTAAATTTTTAGTAAACGCACGTTCTTCGCAATTCCTATCAGTTGCACATAATGTATAGACACATCTAAAGCCATATACTTTATTTGTAGGATTAGTGACAGAAATATAATGTGTTGAACGAATGATGAATGGAATATTGGGTCTTGCATTTTCCTGGTCTTTATAAGCTTTGGTGATCACATAATCTGATGTAGCGAAGGCATTATTATAAATAGTAGTTATATCAGTAATAATTACAAATATCATACCTGCAAGACATATTTTATATATTTTATTTTTCATTTTGGTATTTCCATTAATTGATTTTCAATACTAAAAATTATAATTTCGGCGCGGGCATTAGCCTCATCATGTTTACAAGCAATTTCATATATTTTACAGACAAAATCTTCATGTATCTCTGAAATAGATGGTAACGAAATGCCTAATTCACCAACAGAATAAGCTGGATGTTTTTCCCGTGGATCATCTTTATATTCTTCGCCAACTTTTACTTTCCATTTTACTTTCGATGTGTCTAAGCAAACATCTACCCACCAAAATAATCCATTATGCTTAACACCTAATTCATGTAATTTTAGAGATAATTCTCGCGAGCATACTTCATCTTCTAATTGCATTATTCTTCCTTTATTTTTATTTTATATAATTCAATTTCATTTTTTAATTGTTCTTTATCACCTTCTTGTATTAACCAAACCAACCTAAATAAAGTATTGCCTAATGATAAAAAATCACGTGATGTTCTTAATTTATGATCATTATGTATTAATTCCGCATATTCTTTAATTAACTTGCAGCGCATGAGTATCTCCTTACTATCTTTTTCCATAAAACATAAATGATGACTATAGGTATCATTACTAGAATCATAGCGAATGGAATCCATAATGGCGCGCATACCCACCACCATGACCATGTAATAACATTACAGAGTTTTAATACTAGAAATATGATGAATAATAAAAATGGTAGACCACTTACTTCTAATTTCATTTTTTATCCTTAATAAATTGGAACAAGATCCGAATTGCACGGATTACTAGTATTTTAAAGACTGAGTTACGAGTTTCTATGCCTATTCTCTCGTATTATCTTCTATAGTAGGAGGGCTTAGCCCATCTATTTCCCCTAAAGGCTCTATTTTACCATACTCACTAGTACACGTCTGGTTGCTTGTCACTGTCCAAGCTGCTTGTTCCATAAAACTGGCGGGGCATAAAGAATATAAACGATGACCTATATTCATTGTGCTACAAACTCATGCCCCATAAATTGGTGGGCTATTTTCCCTACTAGGATTCGCACCTATCTCATTCCGCGGAATGTCGACTCTATCAAATTGTAAGTATCGTCGCCCATAAAATTAATGCTTTATATCATTCATATACTGCATTTGAAAGCCATTTTTATTTAATGATTCTATTATGTCATTCACTATTTTCCTGACACTCATTTCTGATTCTAAATTAGGTTTATCAGATAGAGTGATTGCCCACAATAGTTGACAACTCAACGATGATAAATGCGCAGCAATAATTATCTCTATTAAGTTTAATACGGTTTTGACATTTTCCAGTTCTGCATCCCATTGAGCGCTACAGGTTCCTAGCAGCGCTTTGGTTAGGGATTTTGTTATTTCTTCCTTTGTCATGATTTTATTATTCCACTTTTATTATATTCATCTTTTATATACCAAATTGCTTTTTCTAAATCATGTAAATGATCTAATGGATCGCCTTTTAATCCGTAACGCCATAAGTATTTTATGGCGTTTCCTATATTGAAACTTAGATGACGAGTGACATCGATACATTCTATTGTCCTACCACATCCACACTGAGCCTTAGAGCTATTATAATGCGGAGGATGGTTTATATTATCTGCTTCCATGAATTATCCTCTTCAAAAAGGAATATCGTCATTAATAAAATCATTCTTAGTAATAGTCGCTACATTCTTTTTCTCACCCTCAAAAATGTAATCTTCTACACCATTCTTGTCGGGATAATACCCACCATTAGGATTTTGTTTCCCTTGCTGGAAAATGATAGACACTTTACCCGACTGGTTAGGACAATCATTTTCATTGAACTGTCCATCTAAATACTTTTGCTCCAGTCCCACTGATTTACAAAAGTGCAGAGTCTTCCACATCATTTTAGGTGTCGCAACTAAATAATCAAATATATGGAATTCTTTTCCATTATCATCCCATACACAGAGTTTAAGCTGTATCATGGGATTGCCCTTGCTAGATTGTTTAGCCTCCACTTCTAATACCTGGAAGTTATAAACTCCAGGCTCCATCAGAGGGAATGATCTTTCTTTCTCACATTGTTCTTCGGTCATAACATTATAAGCAAACATTAGGCAGCTTCTCCATTTATTGATTTCAATTTTTCTTTCATTAATTTAATGGCATCATCTAAATCTTCTGCTTGAACGAATATAGTTTTATCACTTCCATCGCCAAGAAATATACAATAGCCATCTGACCAGCTTTCATAGTTGTGATATGGTCTTGTGTTGAATAATTCAAATCCACATATCTTTTGTATCGTCACTTGCACATGATTGCTACAAAATCCCTTTACCGGAAAACATTTTCTAAGCTCTATATCTAAAGTATTTAATTCATTAAATGGTTTATCACTCATGCCGCCTCTCCCTTAACTTGGGAATTTAAGTAATCAATCGCACGTTGTATATAATCCTTGCTCATTTCTTCTACTTCCTGAGCTTTAGCATTACGTAACCATTTCTGTTTATCTTCATCAGAGATATTTAATATCTTGGTGAGTTGGTTATATTGTCTAATCTGTTCAGGTGTCGCTAATTCTTCCTGTTGAGATTCACGCTTAAATATCTCTTCACCAAATAAAGACTTAATCAGGTTATAACCATTATCAAAATCTAGTGAGGTATTTGTTTCCATTTCTGTATAGCGAGACTTTTCTACAAATAACTTTCTAAATTTACCCTGTAGACGTAAATGCCAGACTGCACCGAGCGAATAAGCCATCTTGTCACTGATATCGAATGTTTTACCCAACTCTTTACCATCAGCGTATTTTACTTTTTCATGGGAGACACACAGTATATTCATATCTAGGCGGCTTAACAAAATACCTAATTGGAATATAAGTCTTTTGACCTTAGCAAGATTCGCACCATATTCCGTTCCTTCTGATTCACCTTTGGCTTTTAGTGCTAAACGTTCGGCTTCCATTTGTGCCATCCAAGCATAGGGGAAAGAGATAGAATCTATCACTAATGTTTTGTAATTATGTTTAGTCTTAAGTAATTCCTGTACCTCTTTAATGATTTCACCTAATTCTGTCAGGTAAACTAAATCACCTTTGTTGTCGTGAATCATCTTTACATATTGTGGGTAATCCTCTAATCCTTCCGTATCAATGTAATACGTATCAGGAAAGGTACAGCAAAAATGTGTTTTACCTGCACCCTTATCAGCATAGATAAGGGCTTTTACTCTTGGTTCCTGTATAACTGGTTTTTTTGCTCGCAGACCCATATTAATAATCTCCCATACAACAATCACAAATAGTTTCACCGTCTTCCTTGTTTACATCATATTCCTGGCATGATTCACATTTCACATCGTCTATGTTATCCATCATTAGCGCCTCGCTAGATAACGTTCACCGTTATCCTTGTACTGATGGACAACTAGATTATGTGCCTCTATAAAACCTGTCTGGAATTCTTCCTCTAACTCTCTAACATATTCTTTTAACCAAAAATTAAGATTGGCTCTTTCTTCTTCGATGGCTTCTTTAACTTGCGACGGACGGGAAAATATTGATTGGTACTCTTCAATATATCCCTCAAAGAAATAATACTGTTTAAGATATTCTTGTTGTAAATGGGAGGGGAGATCATCGAGCGTGATAAAGATACATCCATTTTTATATTCTCCATATTCCTTGACTAAACTTTTTACAAATGCAATGAAACTTCTTTCGTTCATTGACACACCATCCTTAGTGCTGTCTATATATTGCCAATCGTTACATATTTGTTGTATAGTTCTTGCCTGCATAAATTATCTCCTAAAGGTTTTTTATTGCACGTTGGGGGAAGTGTCGGAGCTTCTCCTAACATTTATTTACTTTTACTTGTTTCCTTCCTAGATAAATCTTCCAATATTTCTTGTACCACTTTCTGTATTGTTGTTTCTTTATCCACACTTAACTTCTTTAAAAACTTATAACAATCTTTATTTATCTTAATGTTACTGAGATTTTTTATATCTACATCCATCCTTATAATTCCTTATAATATTATATAGTTTTATATTGTTATGATTTAATTAATGTTATATCGCGACATCGCTATTTGTCAACACCTTTTTATATTCATTTATTTTATTCTTAACTAAATCTCTGATTAATTCTGACATGGGCATTTCATTTAAGTAAGCCATTTTTCTTAATAAACGGTATGTTTCAGGCTCAAACCTGACAGGGAGAATTTTGAAGTCACTCATTTTATTTGTCCTTTTTAATTATAAGTAGTATGATACCTGAGATATATGAGGCATTCAATAGAAAATATGAAAAATAAGAGGTATTTATGTGGATAAGATTTAATGATGGCTATATTAATTTTGATTGGATTTCGCAGATTGATACTTGTATAGAAGATGATAGCTATCTAATCGTTGTGTGTAATTGGGAAAAAGTATGGATCGAATGGCAATTTAATTCCAGAGAAGAGCGTGACAAAGAATATGACCGAATCATTGCGGAGCTAAGAGGCGAGAAGTAAGATGAGATAAGATATTTTATATCTAAAGGGTGGGTTGCGCCACCCTCTAAAACGTTAATCCATTAACAAAGTATAGGATAATTGTAATGCATTATTAATCTAATGCAAGACTCTCTTATCCCCATAGGATAGAAAATGTATGATTTCATAAATAAATTACAGGATGTAATGTTATTTAATGATGTTATCCCACCACACTTAGATATTACATCTACCAAAATTAATCGATTTAAAAGCCAAGGAATATGTAAGCATAATTGCTGTTTCTATAGTATTTTTTACAATCAAATTGGTGCTTATTTTGGTTGTTGGCGTAGGGATATTCACGTTAAATGGTTTGCAAAAAATTTTGAATCTTTAACCGTTCAAGAAAAACAAAACTATCTTCATCAAAAAGAAAAACTCCGCAAAGAAAATGAAGCAAAAAAAGATATTGCCAAACTCCGTTGTAAAACTAAATGGGATCACAGTATTGAGGCTTGTGAGTCTCATGCTTATTTAATTAAAAAACGAATTAAACCTATTTATTGTCGTCAACATGGGGAGGATTTAATCATTCCTATTTACGACCATTTTGGCGAGATTCAATCCCTTCAATCCATTCATCCTGATGGCTTTAAACTTTACGAAGAAGGGTCAAGCTATAAGGGTGGCTATCTCCCACTAGGAGAGAAAATAAACGGAACCTTGAGGCTTTGCGAGGGTTATGCTACGGGATGTTCTATTTATGAGGCAATAGGTGAACCTGTTTTTGTTTGTTTCACGGCTAATAATTTAATTCATATAGCTAAATGGATAAGAAAAAAATATCCCCATTTTCCCATTCAAATTTGTGCTGATGACGATAGACGCACAGAAAAAAAAATAGGTAAGAATATAGGATTAATTGCGGCTATTCATGCAGCCAAAGAAATTAACGCAACGGTTATTTACCCCGATTTTACTCTTATTCCCCACTCAGAAAATCTAACTGATTTCAACGACCTATTTTGTGTTTCTGGAATCGAGGCCGTTGAGAATCAATTATTAAAAGGAGTTTCAAAATGAAAAAACAGGATAGCAGAAGACCCGGCATTGTCGATGATTTATCTGAGGATAATATTCAGGATATGGGTAGAAATCCCGAATTAGCCCATATAAAACCCTTAACTTATACTGAAATGATGGTTGAAAAACCCATACCCTTAGAAAATATTCTCTTTCCCTGGTTTCCAGTTCAAGGAATTGCCTTTATTTATGCCGCGACAGGGGTAGGTAAAACCATGTTCACCCTGAATATAGCTTATGCTATTGCCAGTGGAGGACAATTTTTAAAATATAGCGTACCTAAGCCTAGAAAGATTTTATATGTGGATGGTGAAATGGCCTATTCACAAATGCATGATCGTTTTACTCAAATTGTAAGGCAACAAGGTGAGCTTTATTATCCTGATAATTGGAATTTATTAACCCCCGACAAAGCTCATCCTTTTAAATTACCTAAAATTTGCGATCCAAAAGGACAAGAATTTTATAATAAATTAATTGATGAATTAGGTATTGAAGTATTATTTTTAGACAATCTTTCAGTTCTTTCCACCATTGATGAAAGCAGCTCAGAAGAGTGGAAGCCTATACAAGATTGGCTAATTTTTTTAAGAGGCAAGGGAATAGGGGTTATCGTTGTTCACCATGCGGGCAAAGATAAAAAAGGTTATCGTGGCACATCACGCATGCTTGATTGTATTGACACCGCCATTTCCCTCCAAGACTTATCTGAAAGCCAATTAGAAACTGAGGCCGTCCTTAATAAAAAATTCAAGATCGATTATCAAAAGGCCAGAACATTTGGCGGCAAGGATGCCCTTCAATTTGAAGTAACCCTGGCACCCACTGGATGGAGCCATCAATCAATGGAAATTACGACCATGGACAGAATCATTGAAATGCTCAAGTTAAACATGAGCCATAAAGAAATTTCCTTAGAGCTAGGATTTACTCGCTCTTACATTAGCCGCCTTGTACGAAAAGGAATCAAGGAAGGCTTAATTCGAAACGAAGTCTAATTTGTTCAGTACCCACGTACCCTCTGTAAATACATAAGAGTACCCTCGGGGGAATATATACATATAAGTCGTTGTTTTTATTATTGTTTGGGGTGGGTACTAACCTAGTACCCTCTAGTACCCTTTTGCCTCTTAAAGAGGGTACTAGGGTACTAAGTGGGTACTCGCTAGTACCCACCCTAAAATATATATAAGTATATAATTTATATAATAATATATTTATATGTGTACTGATAAGCTCGTGCGCATAGGAGAAACTCGTGTACCCACGTTCATGGAAGGATAAAAAAGAAGCAATTGAAAAGAGCATTAGACGAATCTCTCATTTTCATGGGGGAGATGACCCACAATGGTTAAATGAATATATTCTGGATGTTATTGAACAAAATAAAAACGATTTACAGAAAGCAGTTGATTGCTTTAAACTCATAGAAGATTCAATGGAATAATTAATAAACAAGGATGATTATGAAATCTAAGAAATTAGAAAAATTAAGTGGGATGTGGAAAGAAAAAGATCAGAACGGAATACCTTTTCTTTCCGGAAAATACAAAGACAAGTTTTTCTTCGTGTTAAAACCCAATGATAAAAAGAAAGATAACAAATCTCCTGATTTTGTTCTTTATAAAAGCCCCCTAGATAAAAAAGATGAAGAAGATGATCCCTTGGAAGAATTTAATCCTGATGATTTTTCTATAGGATGAATGATAACCCCTATAAACCCACGTGGGAGTTCAAGGTTAAGCGATCTTGGGTTAAGCCTCCAGGACATAAGGCGAATTTACGTTCGCCCATGTGTCAAATTTGCGGCTATAACCCTCCTTTCTGTTGTTGCCATGGGGACACGGATGAAAAGACAGATATTCAAGGAAAATGAATGGAACGTTAAGAGTAAGAAATATAGGACGGCCTATATGGATCAAATAATGGACTTATACGGTGACAAGGAGAAGGTCAAGGATGACTTACAAGCGAGTGGACGAGAACCAGACAGAGATTGTGAAGACATTTAGGGATCTAGGATGTTCAGTATTAATTCTTTCCATGGTGGGCAAAGGTTGTCCAGATATTTGCGTGGGATTTAGGGGAAAGAATTATTTATTTGAAATTAAATGTGGGGATAAACCCCTGTCGTCACAGAAATTGACCAAGATGGAGATTAAATTCTTTGATGACTGGCGAGGATATGTGAGCATTATTAGCTCAAAGGATGATGTGCTGGAGTTCATTGGGAATTTGATTTGATGTTCCATATGGAACAATTTATGGTATGGTGAAGTTAAGCAATAAGGATATTAACTATGACCCCAGAAGGGAAGCAGCGTCTTAAAGCTCTATTGACCAGCCATGAGTCCTACAAACAATTTCCCTATACTGATAGCACTGGCCATCTCACTGTTGGTATTGGTCGAAATTTGTCTACTCGAGGAATATCTACTACAGAAGCGTTTCAGTTACTCGATGATGATATTTTATACTTTAGTAGTAAGCTTTCTCATTATCTCGCTTGTTTTAGTGACCTTAATGAATCCCGTCAGATTGCTATGATTGATATGTGTTTTAACCTGGGCATTCAAGGATTTCTGGGATTTTCTCAGATGATAGAAGCACTCAATGCCCACGATTATGAACGCGCTGCATCGGAGATGTTACAATCAAAATGGGCTGACCAAGTTGGAGAGCGTGCAACTTGTTTGGCTAATATCGTGAGGACAGGCACAATTTAGGAGATAAATTTATGCAATGGCTTATCGATTTCTTAGAAAGACATATGACCAAGGCAGTATTTGTCACCACCTTATCATCAATCCTGCAAATGCTGGGTTATATGGGAAATGATGGGCATATAGCTGATGAAGCCCTGAAACAAATCATGGCCTCATCATCGGGATTACAAGCAGTTATGTTGATGATTCTTTATCTTGTGTTGAAGAATCAGAAGAAGAAGGATTGAGAAATCGCATCATGATTTCTTTGTGTTTATCTAATGTATAATATTCTTTACCTATTAGGGCGTTAATCAGTTGGCTTTGATTTTCGCCCGTTTCCTTGCACACCCAATCTAGCATTTCTTTTTGTCGAGACGTCATATAGACCGAGATGCGTTTGTTATATTGAGTCATTATTTGATATCTCCCAATTGTTCTCTGAAATTAAGTGGTAATTTATTAAAAGGGATAGGATAAATAATTCCGTCTGCAATATTGATTAAATTTAAATCATTCATTTCGTCTAAAATTAATTGGGAATCTTTATTAAAATCAGCATAAAGCATAGGGGCTGAAAGAGATTTATAGGTGATTAAAAATATTTCTGGATAGCTTGATGAGATGAGCATTTTACATTCCCTCGATATTTGTTTTTTCTTCGGACTTTGTTAATGGATGATTTCTTTCATCACAATCCAATAATATATTTATTAATTCTTTATTTGTTTCGTGGCCGCAGTCACAACAAAAATTATGGCTATAAAAATCGTAAAAATATGAACTATCTTTTATGGTAGACTGGGCTGTATTAATAGTTTCCTCGTCCAAAAAACATCCCATTGTGCGTGAAAAACCTAGGGTGCAGCTTCTATTGTATAATTCATTTTTATTGCATTTTTTCATTTCATTTTCCTCATTATTTTTATTTTAAATTAATTAAACCAAAGCCCTTTTGACCGCCATAGTTGACTAAATCTTGATTATAAGAATCGATGTCATTATTTAGTAAATCTATTTCAGATTTTATTATTTCTTTTTTGAGATCAATTTTTTCTTCTATAGCAAATAATCTAGCTATTAAAAAAGAACGCCTTTCTTTGTGTAGCTCTTCAAATTCTTTTGTAATTTCATTTCTTGGTGGTGAAAACATTATTTATTTGCTCCTAAAGGGTTAATGTGTGTGTATTGTATTACTATTTACATACTTAATCAATGGTTATAGCAAAGTTATTATGGTTTAGCCCTATTTACATTAAGTTTTATATAGATTAAAATGTGTACACTTAATTAATGAGATAAAATAATGGCTCATCCAGGTGGAAGACCAACAATTTATAGTGAGGAAATGGTAGATAAAGTATGTGGAGCAATTGCTTCTCATTCCCTGGGATATGAACGCTTATCTAATTTATATGATTATTTACCCTGTGAAGCGACTATTCAAAATTGGATAGCAAAATACCCAGAGTTTTTAGGGCGCTACCTGCAAGCTAAGAGGGTTCAATCACATTTATTATTAGATAAAACAATAAGTATTGCAAACGGCAATGAAGATGAAGAAGATACTCTAATAAAAATAAATAGAGATAAACTTAAGATTGATACCTACAAGTTTAATGCTGTTAGATTAAATCCAAAGGATTATGGCGAACGTAAAGAAAATAATATCGGTGATGACGCTAAATCATTATTGCAAACAGTGATTGATAAACTTTAGCTAGATTGCATTTAATCTAACCATCCCGCATAATATCCACATCATACACTCACAAGATAAAAGGATTTATCTATATGGCTATTACAGCTCTTACACGGGATTGGGGCATTGTACCCTGTATCGTCCGTATGGTTTCTAGCGATTCACTTAGTACGATTGGAACTCCAGGTTATATCACGGCTCAGGCAGCCAATATTGTAGCAATTAATGAAGGCGCATTTACTTGGTTGACGAGTGATGTCGTATTGGTTGAAGGATCAGATGGGTGGGCATACTTTACCATTTCTGCTGACTTTACCTCCTTGGTTGGATTAGGTTCAACACTACAATCTGTTTCTATTCCGCTTTCTAATGCTCAAATACTCGGAATGTATGCAGCTCCAGTATTAGTATTACCCGCTCCAGCAGCTAATACTGTGAATGTGGTAGCGAGTGCCTTATTAAATATTAAATATGGCACAACCCAATTTGCTGCCGGTGGTGTGATTGCACTACAGTATGAGAATACGGTTCACGGTGCAGGGACAGCGGCCAGTACGACCATTGCTGCGGCAACATTAAATGGTGTAACCGCTAATGAGATCATTACGATGACTCAACCAACCACTCTATTATTAGCGGCTGCAACAGCTCAACCTCTTTATCTGTCTAACCAGACAGGCGCAGTCACCACGGGTGACAGCACAGGTACATTAAAAGTATTTTATCGTAACGTTTACGTATTATAGGGAGATAAACAATGAATCAATTTGACGGTGAATCGGGTGCAGTAGAAAATGTTAAAAATGAACATTACGTCGCAATGCCCAAATCCTGGGAAGCACGTAATAACATGGATATGAATAAGGGAATGGGATATGGGAATATGGCCGACATGGCAAACACCCCTCATCCTGCTACTAAAATGGAAGGCGCACACAGGAATGTTCAATTAAGCCCTGAAATGCCTCCCGAAAACGATTTCAACTATAATGCAAATCGTGGTAAATAATAATTAGAGCAATGGGCATTTCATGATGAGATGCCCTTATTTTGGGTCATGGATATGATGATGGATGACGAAGAGCTACCTTTAGCAGCCTAATGGTCACAAACGAACAATTAGAAACACTGCGCGACTTTAAAAGGTTTGCGCCTACTTTTCTTCAAATACGCACTAAATCAGGAACTCCCGAAAAGTTCAAATTTAATCGCGCTCAAATCTATTTACATCAACGATTAGAAGACCAAAGGACTGCAACGGGAAAAGTTAGAGCTGTCATTTTGAAAGGAAGGCAGCAAGGGTGTTGCTTTTCTGAACAAATGAAGGTACTAAGTTCAGATTATAGATGGATTAAAATAAAAGATGTTGAAATTGGTGATAAATTAGTTGCTTGTGATGAAGAATCACCTGGCTTTACAGAAATAGGCAGAAAACAATCAAGAAAGTTTCGCACTGCAATTGTAGAAGATAAAAAAGAATTCATAAAAGATGCTTACGAAGTACTATTTGATAATGGGGCAAGATTAGAAGTTACTGATGACCATCGAATGCTATGTAGAAAAAGAGGCGGTGATAATCAAGAGTGGCGTCTAGTGTCTCAATTTATTATTGGTGATTCTGTCAGAATAGCCATGAATCCTCCTGATTATGAATGTGAAACTTATGAAGATGGATGGATGGCTGGAATTATTGATGGTGAAGGTAGTGCAAGATTAACAGGCGCTAAAAGAATAAGCGTTCATCAGGTAGCTGGTAAAGTTTTAGATAGGATGAAAGCTTATTTTCATCGTATTAATATGCCTTACAAAGAAGTCATTGATTATAGAAAGTTTGGTGATTCTAGTAAATTAGGAGATAAGCCTGTTCATCGATTAGACATCCATAGGCTTCCTTATATTATGGAATTATTTTCAAGATGTCGGCCAACCAGATTTACCAGTGATGAATGGCATATTGGCCATGAGTTACCTGGTAAAGCAGCGCAAGACGGTATTAAACCATGGGCTAAAGTAACTTCTATAAAATACATAGGAAAAATAAAGGTTATAGATCTTCAAACAAGTACAAAAACATTCATTTGTGAAGGTCTTGTATCTCATAATTCCACCTATATTCAAGCTCGATTCTTTCATCAAGTCATTACTTCACGTGGTAAGAAAGCGTTTATATTGACTCACGACAAGGAGGCCACGAAGAATTTATTTAGTATGGCTGTCAGGTTCTATGAGAACTTAGAACAGGGTTTAGCACCAAAGGCTGACACAGCGAATGCAAAAGAACTCTATTTTAAGGACTTCGATTCGGGATATGCTGTAGGAACGGCGGGCAATAAGTCGGTGGGTCGTTCTCAGACAATCCAGTTAATGCACTCTTCGGAGGTTGCATTCTGGCAATTTGCTGAGGATCATTCGAAAGGGATATTGCAGGCTATCAGTAATGAAAAAGGCACGGAAGTGTTATTGGAAAGCACAGCTAATGGGATTGGAAATTACTTTCATTCCCGTTGGTTAAATGCCATGGATGCTGATAGCGAGTATCAAGCCATTTTTTTGCCGTGGTATTGGCAAGAAGAATACACATATAATGCAGAGAATTTGAGTTTAACAGAAGAAGAACAGCATTATATGTATTTATACCAGTCAAATGGACTCACGAAAGAGCATTTGGCTTGGAGAAGAATAAAAATAAGGGAATTTAGTAAAGATTATGATGCCGGTAAGGAGTTTTTTAGTGTCGAATATCCATTTTCTGCGACCGAAGCGTTTAAAAATCCAATCAATAATGTTTTCATCAATAGTAAATATGTTGAAAGAGCTAGGAAGGCTGATGTTGAGCCAAATGGCGCTCTTGTTATTGGGGTTGACGTTGCTATTAGTGACCGTGATCGTACCGCAATTATACGTCGTAAAGGTCGTCATGCTTTTAATCTCGAACGTTTTAGCAATTATAATACTATGGAGATTGTTGGTCGTTTAAAACGAATCATACAGCAAGAAAAGCCAACTAAAATGTATATCGATTGTATTGGCGTCGGTGCGGGTGTTGTGGATAGGCTGCAAGAAATGGGTTTTGATTGTGTAGAAGGCGTTAATGTTGCTCGATCAGCTAATGATAAGGAACGATTCAAGAATCTCAGGGCTGAATTATGGTCAGATATGCGCGATTGGTTCTATGGTGAGATGCCCGTACAAATACCTGATAGTGACGAATTACATGGTGAATTATGTTGTCTAGGATTTAAAGAAAACTCTAGTGGACAGATACAGATTGAATCGAAAGATGAACTGAGATCACGTGGATTGCCATCCCCTGATGGTGCAGATGCATTAATGCTGACGTTCTTTGGTGGATATTATGGTAGTCAATCAGCTCAAATTGAAGTCCCACAACTGTCACCATTTGAAAGGAAGATGTTTCGATGATACGTGACGAGATAATGATAAAAGGAATTCAATGCGATTATGAATCCATTAAAAAACAAGTAATGAATTTGCGGGATGAATTAAAATATTTAAACGAACAAGTAGAAGTAATAGGGGTAAATTTAGGTTGTTTGCTTACTATGTGGAAAATTCCATTAAAATCAAAAGAAATATGTTCAAGATGTAAGGGATATGGGACTGTATATATTTCTCCTATTTGTGATATGGGACAAGGAAATAAATGTCCAGCATGTGGTGGAGATGGATTTTTATGGGAATAAAGAGAAGTCTATTAAAATGCTAGATTAAAGCGTAAAATAGTATAATTATTGCACTGTTAATGGAATAACAAGATGCCAATGCCAAGGAAAGACCCTGAACTTTGTCGTAAAATACGTGATCGCGTTGATAAGTGGGAAAAATACTGGACGATTAACCGTTCTCTTTATTATGAATGGATCGATTTCGTCATGGGCGATCAGTGGCGAGAAGACGAGTCTAAGTTATTCGAGCGATATAATAAAATACCCTTGATGATGAATAAATTGGGTGTATTGATGAATCATCTACAGGGTGATCAAATACAAAATACGCCTAATCTCCAGATTCTTCCTGATGAAGATGTACCTGTTCAAGATGCCCAGGTTAGAGCCTCACTAGTCCGTAATATTTCCCTTAATTCAGATGCTAAAACAGTTTATCAAACGGTTTATGGTCATTCTATCGTGGGCGGCTATGGGGCTTATCGGGTTGGAACGGATTATTTACATGAGGATTCATTCGAACAAGAAATATTAATTTACGATTTTAGCGATCCTAACCATGCTTATTGGGATGTATCAGCTCGTCATAAATGTAAAGTAGATGGAATGGCGGCAGGATTTAAAACCCGTGTATCTCGCCAATGGTTCAGGGATAGATGGGGTAAAGACATCGAAAGTCAGATAGGGACAACGGCAATCACAGAAGATAGTACGGTCGCTTTTGCTGATGATGATTCCATTACGACAGTTGATGATTATGAGCGAGAAGGTAAACGAATTAACATTTATCAACTATCAGACATGAAACGTACCGTGGTTGATGAAGAGAGACTTAGAAAGTTAGAGAAAAGAATTGTTAGTGCTAAGAAATATATCATTCTCAATGATGAACCCGTTACCGTCATTCAAAAACGTGAACGAGTTAGATATAAGATCAAGCATAGGCAAATAGCCGGGGATTTTATATTGGAAGAAACTGATTTCGTCAGTAAACAACTGCCTATCATTTTTGTTGATCAAAAGAGTTATTATACTAAACAGGGTCAACAAATTACGCGATCCTTCTTTAAAGATGTAAAGGACGCGCAGAAATATCTAAATTATCTCGCTACTCAATCAGCTTATATGATGAAAATATCCCGATGGGATCAATTTATCATGCCTCGTAAATGTGCGGCAACTCCTGATGCTCAACAACAATGGCGTGATCCCTCTGTTGTGAATGGTGCATTGTATTATGACGAAACTCCATCGGGTGCTAAACCTGAACAACTACGGCCACCGGAATTATCTCAATCTTTAATGGCACAATATGATCGAACCCTTATGGACATTCAAACAGGTACAGGGATGTATAACGCGCAAATGGGTGATATGGGGAATGAAATATCAGGTGAGGCGATTGAGGGTAGGAAGCGAGCGGGATATAAAAACACTCAAGTTCCTCGTAATTCATTGGATATTGCCATTGCTACGGGTGGAGAAATCATCAATGAAATGATCCCTTATATTTACGATACTCAGCGCACATTAGTGCTTCCAATGCCCGAATCGGCCGAACAAAAGGTTGAGATCAATAAACCCTCTGATGATTATGGCATGATGATGGAAAATGATATGACCAATGGGCGATTTAAAATACGCCTTAAACCTGGATTGAGCTATGAGGGACAGAAGACAGAAGCCCTTCAATCCATGCAATTAGTATTGAATGCGGATAAATCAGGCACCGTATTCCCCATGATTGCTGATCTCTATGTTGAGAATCTACCTTTAGATAATAACCTAGAATTACGCAATCGATTGAGGACGCTAGTATCACCAGAGATCATTGAGGCAGGCAAGACAGGGAAACCATTACCGCCCAAACCTGATCAACCCAATCCTGAAATGATGAAGATCCAATTACAACAACAGGCGTTACAACAGAAAGAGCAACAAGCACAATTGGATTTCCAAGCAAAAATGAAAGACCTTGAGCTAAAACAAGCTGAGATTCAACGTAAGGCGTTAGAAACACAGCAAGATATGACAATGGAATGGGAAAAGTTTGAAGTTGAGAAGGAAATTGCTGCTGCTGAACTTCAAGAAACAATCCTTCGTTATCAAGCTGAAAGTGAACGCGTAGGAGCTGACCTTCAAATAAGTCATGCCCAAAATATGATTAAGTTATTAACCCATAATCCTAAACATGTAGGATCAGATAGAGGATGAGATAAGCATGGAAGCGAAAAATATAGATGACGTATTAGTAAAGGCAATGAGTGAACAGGGTAATTCTGAACCTCAGCCTCAAGTCGATGTCGTAGAAAGACCTGTTGAACCTGTGCAATCCGAGCAAGTAACTCCTTCGGACGAGACGACCGCTCAACTCCAAGATGCACAGGAACAGCAGAATGAACCCTCTGAAACTGATACCAAAGAGGTAACAGATTCAAAGGAAAAAGTTGAAAAACAGAATAATTCGCCCATTGACGAATATGGTAATCCCGTTGAAAAGCCTCGTTTATATACTGAGGAAGAATTAAACCAACGAATCAGAGAACGATTGTCACGGGGTAAATATGCAGAGCAACAAAACACAAACCAAACACAACCTCAAAGTCAGCCTGCTAGTGAGGAAGTCACTGATGAAGATTGGCGTGTTCAATTAAGAAAAGAAATACGTCATGAAATGACACAGGCTCAACAAGAAGAACAACAAAGACAATGGCAACATCATGAATCAATGAAGCAAGCCCAATTTGAGGAAAAGTTTACGGCTGGTATGAGTAAATATCAGGATTTCCAACAGGTTGTTGCGGGTAAACCGATTACCGATACGATGATGATAGCCGCTAGAGATTTAGAAAATCCGGCAGCCTTTGTCTATGCAGCTTCAAAACTACATCCTCAAGAATTAGCTAGAATCTCACAGATAAGTAATCCATTGGCTCAAGCGACAGAGGTGGGAAGGTTACATGAACGCATGGTAAAAGAAAGAAAGGGTGCGAGTTCAGCGCCTAAACCAATAGAGCCACCCAAGGGGGACTTACCTTCAAAAGTGATATCTAATCAACCCTCTATTGATGAGAGAATTAATAATTATGCAAGACAGAAACGAAAGTAATACTTGTTATGACCCTGATTGTGATCATGCGATGAGAATGCACTATCATGTGCGAACGAATGATGGGAGTTATGTCAAGTTCATAGTAGAAAAGCCACAACAGAAAGAATATGATTAATGTTTACATGGAGGTGATTTATGCCAATACCAGGTGATAATGGACGGCCAGCACTGGAAAAGAAGCAACAAGAAGAGCGCATTAATGAAGTCTGTAATAAGGGCGCATGTGTTCAAAAGGAAGTGAAGTTTAATCCTCCCGAACCCAGAGAAAAATGTATTTTTGGGGAGATATAATCATGGCTCAACCTAAAGATTGTGATTATGAAGACATGACCAAAGCAGTGGGTGGACAAAGTGAGCCGTCAGCTATATGGGATGAACCCTATCGTAATAATTACGAAAATACCCGTAAAAATTTTTATGGGGATAAAGGAATTGATTGGTCTGGTATGGAGAAACACGGACGTGGATAATGAACGTGACCAATCCAAGGTAGCCTATGAAGATGGCGCAAAGGAAGTTAATACTAAACGTGGGTTACATGACGGCAATAAACAGTTTGGTAAGGCTGATAAGATGCCACAGGAAAATAAAGGATATAAGCAAATAGACCATCCTGCCAATCCCACCCTTAAACGTTATGGAGAACATAGATAATGTCTAATTTCAAACCCGATACGATCATCAATTTAGTGAATGCCATTATTGATTTGGTAGAAGAAGTTGATCCCAATGCTGCTAATAATCCTATTCTTGAAGAGCTGAAAAAGGCTATTTCTGTCATTAAGACATTAGGAATCTAATATGTCTATCAAGTCTCAGACACCAGGGATAGCTTCGGATGTTCCTTTGATGTCAAAACAGAGAGAACCGGCTTACTTGATGGGGAAAAAGGAGAAGGAAATGCCATATAAATCCAAGGCTCAGGAAAAGTTATTCTTTGCCAAAGAAGAACGTGGTGAATTACCTAAAGGAACAGCTATTGAATGGGCGCATGAAACGCCTAATATCAAGAAATTACCTGAGCATGTTAAGAAATCATCATCAAATTCTCGTCATAAGGAGCATCGTTAATGAAAAAAGCAGTTGATAAGAAAGACCTAAAGAAAATGGAAAAAACGATCATGAAAAAAGATCGTAAAGAAGATAATAAAATGTATGAGAAAAAACATAAAGAAGACAAAAAGCGCAAATGATCCTGCAATTAAATCCCCCGCTTCCCATGACCTGTAAAAAAGGGAATGGGATTGCTCATTTTCTCATTGATTATGGTATGGAATCACATTTATATTGGGTTATCACTCTGGATAGTTCAGGTGAGATATGGACATTACCTAATCCCGATGTCAGAATGCAAAAAAATATTACTTTAGGCAGAACTTATGTCCCAAATTGCAGTTGATAACAATAATGTCTCTTGCGCGTGTATTTGTCATAATAGATTGATAGCATTAGAAATAAGACTTCATGAATGTGATTGTAAGTGTGAAAGATGGTATAAAAAAGATATAGGAACGACTTATAACTTGTATGTCCCGCCCAAATATGTATCGGAATCAGATGAATTGAAACAACTTCGCAAAAACTATGATTATCTCCTGCATAAATTAGAAAAACATGAAAAATGGTCGCACTATTATGCAGAACAGTTTGAAAAGAGAATGGGGGTATTTGATAATTTGATTGCATTGGTTCAGGAGAAAGTTGAAAAGCTATATAAGTCATTTGAAGTGCAAATAATGCATAATAAAGTTAGTGAAGAGTTTAAGAATATACTTAGAGATAAGATAGACAAAATACAAACATCAGGTAAATATAATCATTCTAATTTGGTTTTTGCTTGTGGAAGAATAGAGGAATTAGGAGATAAGCAAAATGAAGATAGAGGTATATTTCTAACTCAATTAGCTAAACAAAATGAAAAAATAGAAAAAATTCGATCAGAATGTCGAGTTGCATTTGAGAATCAGGATGAAAAACCGCATAGATGTCCTGTTTGTGATGGGAAACCTATTAGTGAATTAAAAATTGTTAAGACTGAGAGTGGTTTAGATAAATTATTAATTGAATGTCATGCTTGCGATGGAAAAGGAATAGTTTGGAAAGAATAAAGCATAAAAAATATACTATAAAGTTTCTGATATATAACTACTTTCAGCCTATCTAAAGAAGTATAATGGTGGCTCCAATTAATGCAAG
>Ga0265338_10001502_pt1 | contig 37738 bp, 31 predicted proteins | sample 42126metaG_FD_193579 | JGI IMG/M metagenome (GOLD analysis project Ga0265338, IMG submission 193579) | Rhizosphere microbial communities from Carex aquatilis grown in University of Washington, Seatle, WA, United States - 4-21-26 metaG | ecosystem: Host-associated > Plants > Roots > Rhizosphere... | reverse complement strand
TGGAGGACACCAACGGCTCGCTTGTGGGGGGGGACACCAATTTCTTCCTCATCAACTCCAACAAGCTCAACGCCTCCGTCAACAATACCCACGGGGCTGGTTCCGGCCCCGGCATTTACTTCACGACTAACTTCTCCACCAATGGAGCGTCCCAAATTGCCCTCGCAGGCGCTCTCAACAAGATCGCCAATCCCGATCCTTCGTACGATTGGACCTGGGTCTTCTACGACGCCAATGGCAACCTCTGGATCACCAATTACGACGCCAGCGATCACCTCGGCGGCTCCAGCATTCAGTTCGACAACCAGGACCAGGGCGATATCATCTTTCAAGCTGGCCAATTCGTAAACGGCGGCGGCAATATTTACTTCAACGGCGGCCTCATTTCCTCCGGCCAAATCCGACTCAATCACGCTCTCACTCAGGCCGGCGAGGCCCTTTCTGGCGTCAATGATGTCGGCGACGCCGCCGATGCTATCACCTGGCAAGGCACAGACTACAAATCCGGCCAGCCCTGCTTCACCTTTGCCTTGACCGGCGGAGACGGCTCCACGATGTCCTTAATGCCCCGGAGCCTTTTTGTAATCGCTCAAACTAACTATTCAGCCACCCTCTATGACCAGGAAATCATCTGCCGCCCCACCAATGGCTCGATGAACGTGATCCTCCCGGGCCCGCTCCAAACTGCCTCTGGTTTTAAATGGGCCTGGCGCGGCCTCGCAGCCGGCGGCGGCGGCCTGGACATGGCCGGCGGGACGGCCGAATGGTCGCAAAATACCCGCTATTTGACAGTCCACGACTATGGTTCCAATCTCGCCAACACCGTTTCTATATTTGACACCAATCACGATTGGATTTACTGCGGGCCCTTCAAGACCACCAACCTCGTCCTGCGCGGAGGAGCCTCCGTCCACATCATCAGCGACGGAACCAACCTCTTCGCCTCCGGCGGCGCGCAATGCCTCCAATCCGGCCCCGCCGGCCCTCTCGACGCCTCTCTCCAAACCAACCTCAACGCCTCCCAGCTCGCCGGGACCATCGCCACCGCCGTCCAGAAGAATATCAGCTACGTCTCATCCGTCCTTCCCCTCGGCACGGTCAACTATTGGCTCGCGTCCGACCCCTCCGGCGCCATCCTCGGCGAATCCTCCATCCCGGGCGCCGCGCTGAGCGGTTCGATTCCCCTTTCCACGCTCCCATCTGCCGCGCTTACCAACAACCAATCCTCGCCTGTCACGCTCAATAATTCCCTTGTCGCCTCCAACTCCATCGCCATCACCAACCGTTCCCTTCCAGCCGTCCTCGCCTTCGATGCCACCAACCATCAGGGCTCTTCCATCCAGACTTGGCAGAACGGCTCCGAATTCTGGGAGGTTGACGCTACCGATCTGGGCTGGTGGCTGCTCGACGCCCGCACCGGCAACTCCACATTCAGCGTCAATAATACGGATGACGCCTGGGTCCATGGCCAGCTCACCGTCTCCAGCAACGCCACCTTCGCAAGCAGCCTGTTTGTCACCAATGCCGCGACCGGCGCCAGCGCGCTCCTGTCAACGAACGGCAACCTCCACTCCCAAACCAACTGGCACTCCGAAACCCACGCCACCAACAACGCCTACGTCGGCGGCGCCCAATACGTCAACAGCTTGATTGTCTCCAACGCCATCTCCGGAAACGGCTCCGGCATCACCAACAAGCCCTCCTCCCAATTCGGCTACACTCAAAGTTTTGCCAATGGAACTCGTTTCTATCCCCTCGGGTTTTCCACCTCCGGCCAGGGCGCCGTAGCCGTGGCCGACCAGCTCGTCACCCAGGATGGCCCCGCCTCCACCCTCCGCTTCCACTCTTCCGCTGCCATCGGCGCCGGCACCAACATTACCATCACGCTCGAAGATGGCGACGCCGACACCGCCGTCGCTTGCACGCTCACCGGCAACGGCAGCCTTGCCGACGCCTCAGATTTGGCTCATTCCGCCACTGTCCACGCCGGCGACAAATTCTGCGTCAAGATCATCTCCAACTCCGCTGTCTCCGCCGCGCTCTCCTGGTCGTTCCTGGCCCCGTGATTGTCAACCCCATTTTGGACCCGCGCCCATGATACATCGCCACTTATTTGACTCGCCGGAAGCCGACCCCGCAACCGAACCCGCGCCCTTGGCCGCCGCCTTGCAGCAAGCTTCCCTTTCTGCCGCCGCCCTCGGCCAATCCCTCCAGGCCCTCCAGGACGAGGCCGCCCATTTGCCCCAACGCCTCGCCCAAAACGCGCCACCCTCCGAGCCAATGCCGCTCGCCGTCCCGGGCCCTTTCCCTCCAGCGCCGTCTGTCGATGCGCCGCCGCCTGAAACACCAGCCCCCGTTCCAAACATCCCCGGCGCAACCGAACCCTCGCCGGCGCCGCCGACCCAACCCGCCGTCGGCGCGGAACCGCCGCCAACCGCGCCCCAGCAACCCAAGGAAACCACACCCCCCGTCGATTCACCACCGTCTCCGGACGACGCCCTCGCAGGCGTTGCCGCTGAACTCGCACGCCGCGCTGCCGAAATTCAATCGGCCCAATCCAACGCCGACCTCATCCACCAATCCCTCTCCACCGCGCTCGCTCTCATGAACGAAATCGCTTCCCAAGTCGCCACTCAATCCGAACTCCGGGACGTCGCCTCACAAGTCGAATCACTTCAAGCCGCGGTCAACGATCTTCACTCCCGCATGAACGTCTCCCGCGTTCCCTAACCGCCTCCGTCCACATGACCTGTTTTACTCTCCAATACGGCTCTACTGAAAAAACCCTCGCCGACTGGGGCATCGCCCATGCGCGTCGCGAAGCCAACAACCAGGCCGGCGATTCCTTTGCCTTCGATCTCATCGCCCCCGCCGACGCCGCCGACCCGTTTCCCTTCGGCGCAAAAATCATCGTGCGCATCGGACGCTCCTGTCAGACGAACGCCGCCGGCTTCCCGCTCCCCGCCCAATCCTCCTTCTCCGGCGGCAGGGTCTTTTTCGTCGGCTGGCGCGTCGACAGCGTCCGCATGGCCTCCGCCGCCCTCGAATCGCTCCGCTGCAAGTTCGCCGGCCCATGGGACTACTTCCTGGAGCGCCTGGTCTTCCAAAAACTATTCTTGACATGGAACGGCTCCCAACAAGTCGCCGATTATCGCAGCCAGGTCGTCCTCGGCCAGAGCCTCACCGTCCTCACCGGCCCCGCCGATACCATCCCCGGAACCGTCGCCACCTCCCTCATGAGCGTCGCCCAACAGTTGCGCGAAATCGCCGCCTACGCCGTCAATCAAACGACCGCAGAATTCGGCGCCCCCCAATTCCAGTTCGACCCACTCGCCATGGATTCCGCCGGCTCCTACATCCTCAACGCCTCGCCCGGCGCCCTCTGTCAAATACCTGATTACGTCCCCGGCCTCGGGACCGGCTCCGCCGGCAACGGCCTCGCATCCGGCCAGACCGCCGTCCCCCTTCGCGCCCCGCTCGACGCCGTCAACGATATCACCTGCGCCGAAGCCATCCGCAAAATGCTCCGCTGGATTGGCGGCGTCGGCTCTCCCGTCGCGTGGTTTGACTACACCCTTGATCCACCCGCCCTCAAAATCTCCACCCGCGATCAACTGCCTTCGTCCTCCCTGCCCTGCTTCTCAAAATCCCTGCGCATCAGCCGCCGCGACGATCTCATCCCCACCGCCGTCGACCTCAAATTTCGCGTCACCAGCCAGAACAACGGCCACGCCGTCGTTCAGATTTTCCACGACATCGCATGCCCCGCAGGCGCGACCAACGAAGCCACCGGCGCCACCGATTCCTCCCTCTTGCCCTATGGCCGCAAATTCGGCGCCCAAATCGCAACCATTGACTTCGAAGGCCCCAAAATCACCTCCGCAAAGTGTGTCATCGCCTGTATTCCCCTTAACCTTAGTAACCCGTCCGCTGACACCGCAGCCCAGGCCTGCTGGCAGGCGATCTTTCCCGAATTGACCGCCGTCTCCAATCTCGCCGGCAATTACACCTCAATCACCGACCCCGACTCCGGCGCCGCCATCGACCTCAGTCCGTTCTCCTATATCCTCCGCGATCCCGGAGCCGCCCCATGGATGTTCGACGGTTCCACTGCCGCCATTTCTCAGCGCGTCGTTGTTAAAGCGAAATTCTCCTACACCGAAGGCAGCGGCGCCGCCGCTCCCGGCTCCGTCGATTACCACGAAAAAACAGCGCATCTCACCCTTACCAACCTTCCAGGCGGAACCTATTACTCCGCCCCTTCCGTCACCGCCGCTGAGCCCGTCCCATTCGGCCTCGCCTCCTTCATTTATAACATCGAAAAAATCCCCCAATACCAGGGCGCCTTCACCCTCCAGGAAACCGAAGTCACCGATCCCTCTCCCATTGGCGCCAACCTCAACTTGGTGGGCGCCCCGGGGCCAGGCGCCCTCGAATGGGCCGCGATGAACGCCTGCGTCCAACGAATCGCCTACGTCCTCGACGCCGCCGCAACCACCTTCACCTTCGGCCCAGCCGCGCATCTCGGCGCCCAGGATCTCGCCGAGCGCCTTCGCGTCAACGTCAACCCGCGCTTCCTCTATTTGATCGGCGCCAACCAGCTCAACCAGGCCGCCGCCGCTCAAAACCTCGAAATCCCCTCCCACACGCCCCAAACCGGCCGCTCCTCCGGCGTCGAAAATCATCCTTACAAACTCTTCGCCGCCCACGCCAACGACGTCTTTAGCCTGTCAAGCCTCTACCCGCACGGCTTTCCAGGCATCAGCATCGATACCCGCTCCTCCACCCAACTCCCTGCCACCAACAACATCGCCTCCACACCTACCCCAACCGCCAGCAACCCAACGCCCGTTGACAATACCGGCCTCACCGCCCCAACCGGCCCTTGCATCTTCCTCGCCGCCCAAGGCAACGACGCCGGCGTCCTCGGCAACTTCGTCCGCATCGCCGTCTCCGACATCGCCCCCGATCCAACAGATGGCCTCTACCGCCGCGGCGCCTGGTTCCAAAAACTCTACACCGGCGAAGATTGCACCAATAAATCCTTCCGCTGGGTTCTTTGCTCCCCGCTCTACCGCGACCCCTGATCCAGGTAGGGCGCGATTGGAAGCGGAACTTCCACCCCAGCGCGCCGCCCCCGCTATGACCTATCCACCCTTATGCGACCGCCTCGTCTTCGCCGGACGCTCCTTCCCCGACCTCTGCGAACTCCGCATCCGCGGCGTTCGCGGCGCCGCCGGCGGAGTCGGCGACGCCGCCTCCGAAGCCGACGCCACCGCCTGTTTCAACGATTGCATGAGCCGCGTCCTCGCCTATGACATCACCACCGTCCCGTGGGGCCAATTCTACAACTTCGATTACGGCTTCCACATTCCCCTCTGCAGCCACACCGAATACTTTGGGACCCTCGCCGACTTCGGCGTCGCATGGAACACCCTCTGGGGCTACCAAATCTTCGGCGCCAACGGAACCATTGGCAACCCCGGCACAACCTGGGGCTGGGGCATCCAGCGCTTCCAAATCATCCTGCCGCCCCCATGGTCCATCTTTTTCGGCCCCGAATCCGGCGACACTGTTACCTGCCTTGCCAACAATTCATTGACCTCCCCCGCTGTCGATTCCGCCCGCGGCGTCACATTCTGCCCCGTTGCCGGTCGTTTAATTGACTTGCCCGTCCCCTCCGAACGCGGCTCCTACGCCATCGTCCCCTGCCAAAACTGCACACTATGACCACCCGCCACCAACAAATCTCCGACTACCTAAAAACCCTCAAAGTCTTCCCCAAAGTGCCCGATCCGCTCGTCACACTCACTCCGGCGACCATCCACACCGAGTCGATCAACTACAAGCCCGGCTACGCCGACTCAGTCCTCTCCTCCCTCTCTCCGACAGGTGAAATTTCCTCCGCCATGCTTGCCTCCATCCGCCGCCAATTCAGCATTGGCTGCTGTGGTCAATGACCGTTTAAACAGCGCTTAAACCTTCCTAAACCTCTGTCAATTCTTCCCAAACCTCGCGCCGCCTACATGGAGTAGGAAACGCCCGATTGCCGAAAACTGCTGTTGGTTGTGTCGAACTGCCGCCAGCCTATGGCCATCAGGGCTGAATTGGTCGGATTAATGCAAAGCGTGGACTCGTTGGCGGGGTCTGCCGGAATGTTCTGGCCATGCGCGTCGACGTTGACCTGGACGCTGCGGCCATAGGGCGTCGACACGGTCGTCGCGCCGACAGACTGGGCGCAGACCGATGACAGCGCGGCAAACACCAATGTCAAGCAGTGGTTTTTCGATGCGAACATCTGCGAGGGAGGAGAATGACAGAAGGCGCAGGGATCGCAATAGGGCATTGCATTAGGGTGCGATTGAAAGCGCCGGTCAAACCGGTGACGGCTCGGCAGGAGCCTCGCCCTACCATGCGATGCGTGACCGGCAGTATTAATCGCACCCATTGCATTAGGAGTCCACGAGGGCGGTTTACATTTGTGTGGCAGGAATTGGAAGCGAGCGGGAACGCCAGAGGAAGAAAATGGCGGGATAGACGAGGAGTTCCATTATAGTTGAGGTGACGACGCCGCCGACCATTGGGGTGGCGATGCGTTTCATGACGTCGGCGCCGGCGCCGTGGCTCCAAAGAATGGGCGCGAGGCCAGCGATAATGACGCAGGCGGTCATCGCCTTCGGGCGCACCCGCTTGACAGCGCCGTGATAGATCGCGTCGCGCAAGCCGGCGACGCTTGTGAGAAGCCCCTTGCGCTTCCATTCTTCGTGCGCGAGATCCAAATAGAGCAGCATCACAACGCCGGTTTCGGCGTCCAGGCCCGCCAGCGCAATGATGCCGACCCATACCGCCACGCTCAAATTGTAGTGAAGCAATGCGAGAATGCCGATGGCGCCGACCAGCGAAAACGGAACCGCGAGCATGACGATGGCCGTTTTGATGGCTGAGCGCGTGTTGAGATAGATGATCAGAATGATGATCAGGAGGGTGAGCGGCACGACAATCATCAGGCGCTGCTGGGCGCGCTGCATGTATTCGTATTGACCGCTCCAAAAGATGTTATAGCCCGTCGGCAGCTTGATTTGGCCGTTTGCCATCGCAGTATTGACTGCCTGGATCGCGTTTTTCACGAAGGCGCCAATATCAGAGCCTTTGACATCCACGTAAATCCAGGCATTGGGAACGGCGGCCTCGCTCTTGATTCCCATGGGGGCGTGAACGGTCTCAATGGCGGCCAATTGTCCGAGCGGAATTTGAGCGCCGGAAGGCGTGGGAATCACGATGTCGCGCAAGGCGCCGAGGTTCTCGCGGAAGTCGCGGCTGTAGCGAAGATTGATGTCGTAGCGTTGCTGGCCCTCGACGGTCGTTGTCAGCGGCATGCCGCCGAGGGCGACCTGGAGCACGTCCTGGACGTCGCCGACGGTGAGCCCGTAGCGCGCGATGGCCTCGCGGTTGATTTTGAATTCGATGTAATTGCCGCCCATCGTCCGCTCGGCAAATGCGCTCATGGCGCCGGGCACGCCCTTGACGACCGCTTCGATTTCCGAGGCGATCCGCTCCAGTTCCGCCAGGTCCGGTCCGGCGACCTTGATGCCGACGGGGGTCTTGATGCCGGTGGCGAGCATATCAATACGAGTTTTGATTGGCATCGTCCAGGCGTTGTTCAACCCCGGGATTTGGACCGCCGCGTTCATCGCGTCCACCAGTTCGTCGGGCGTGCGGCGGCGATGCGCGATGACTTTGCCGCTGTCATCCTGGATGTCGGCCGCGGGCCATTGCTCCTCTGGCTTCAGCATGATCGTCGTCTCAATCATGTCGAATGGCGCCGGGTCGGTGGCCGTCTCGGCGCGTCCGATTTTGCCGAAGACGCTTTGGACTTCCGGAAAACGGCGGATCATTTTGTCGGTCGTTTGCAGGACCTCGCGCGCCTTGGTGGGGGAGATGCCCGGGAATGTGGTCGGCATGTAAAGCAAATCCCCTTCGTATAACGGCGGCATGAATTCAGAGCCAAGTTTCTGGTATGGCACGAGGAACACAAAGGCGACGAGGCCGGCTGCTGTCACAATAACGGCCCAGCGCCATTTGATGACGAAATCAATGGCTGGATGGTAAAGCCAGACAAGGAACCGGTTGATGGGGTTCTTGTCTTCGTGCGGAATCCGGCCGCGAATGAACAGGCCCATAAGAATGGGCGCCAGTGTGAGCGAAAGCAGCGCCGCGGCGCCCATCGAATAGGTCTTGGTGAAGGCCAGCGGTTTGAAGAGGCGCCCTTCCTGCGACTGCAACGTGAACACGGGAATGAACGAAACGGTGATCACCAGCAGCGAGTAAAACAGCGTCGGGCCCACTTCGATTGACGCGTCGCGGATGATCTCCCAATGGGGTTTCTTGCCCTGGTCGCGCTCCAGGTGTTTATGGGCGTTCTCGATCATGATGATCACAGCGTCCACCATTGCGCCGATGGCGATGGCGATGCCGCCGAGGGACATGATGTTGGAGCTGATTCCCTGTCCGTACATGATGAGGAAGGAAATGAGGACGGCGATGGGCAGGATCAAAATGGCGACGAACGCGCTGCGGAAATGCATCAGAAAGGCGATGCAGACCAGCGCCACGACAACGCTTTCCTCGATAAGCTTGTGGTCGAGCGTTTCGACGGCGCGCTGGATCAGGGCGCTGCGGTCATAGACGATTGTATATTTGACGTCCGGCGGCAGACCCTTCATCGCCAGATCGAGTTTTTTCTTAACGTCCAAAATCACCTGGCGCGCGTTGGCGCCGTAACGCGCCACGACAATGCCGCCGACTGTTTCGCCTTGGCCGTTGAGTTCGGCGATCCCCCGCCGCATGTCGGGTCCAAATTCCACGTTGGCGACCTGGCGAAGCAAAATCGGCACGCCTTTGTCGCCGAGGCCGACGGCGACCTGCCGGAGGTCATCCAGATTCTGGACGTAGCCGCGGACGCGCAGGATGAATTCCTTTTCCGAAAGCTCGATGGAACGGCCGCCGACTTCGCCATTGCTGCGTTTGACGGCGTTGGCGACGTCGTTGATGGAAAGGTTGTAGGCCCGGAGCTTGGTGGGATCGACGGTGACCTGGTATTGCCTGACAAAGCCGCCGACGGACGCGACCTCGGACACGCCTTCGACGGAGGCGAGTTGGTAGCGCAAATACCAATCCTGCATCGAACGCAATTCGGCGAGGTCGCGATTGGTCGAATTAAGCGAATACATGAACGCCCAGCCAACGCCGGTGGCGTCCGGGCCCAGGCTCGGCGTGACGCCTTGCGGAAGGCGCCCGCTCAACCCGCTGAGGTACTCCAGCACGCGGCTGCGCGCCCAATAAGGATCAGTGCCGTCCTCGAAAATCACGTAAACAAAGGAGAAGCCATAGAAGGAATAGCCGCGGACGACTTTTGCCTTTGGCGCGGAGAGCATTTTGGTTGTGATGGGGTAGGTGATCTGGTCCTGGACAATTTGCGGGGCCTGGCCGGGCCACTCGGTGTAGATGATGACCTGCACGTCCGAAAGGTCGGGGATGGCGTCAAGAGGAATGTTCCGAACCGCGAAAATCCCGGCGATCACCAGAACCAGCGTCGCCAGAAGGACGACGAATTTGTTGCGGAGCGAAAAGTCGATGACGCTTTTGAGCATGGTCGTTTGGCGGGTTGAGGGCCTTACGGAGCGGGCGGCGGCTGCATGACCGGGATGAGCGTCATGCCGCATTTGGGGCATTTGCCCGGCTTGGCTTCATGGACGTCGCTGTGCTCGGGCATCGGGCAGGTGTAATAGAGGAGCTTGCCGCCCGGCTGCAGCTTGCGGAGCGTCGCCGACGAAACGGGCACGAGGGCCATGCCGCAGATGGGGCAGTTGCCTGGGTGATCGTATTCGATGGAGACGTGTTCGGGCATCGGGCAGATATATTTGACATCGGCGGCTTCGCCCGATGCGGCGTTGGGAGCGCGCGCGGAGGCTGATTGGATCGGCGTGGAACTGTCCGCGGCGGCGGTTTTTGGCGAGGTCATTTTTTGTATCGCCTCGCGAAGCTGGCTTTCGGAATCGAGCATGAATTGCCCGGAAGTGACCACGCGGTCGCCTTCGTTGAGGCCGCTGAGGACCTGGTAGGTGTCGTTTTCGCCCTGCGCGCCAAGAGCCACCACGCGCGCCTCGAATTTCCCGCCATCGCGCGTTACAAAGACGGTCGTCTTTTCGCCGCTGCGCAGCACGGCCATGTCCGGCACGAGCAGCGCCGATGGGTCCAGCTCCGCCGAAATTCGCGCCGTCGCGAACATGCCGGGCTTGAGGAAATAGCCGGGATTATGAAATTCCATGCGAACCTGGACGGTGCGGGTCTTTTCATCGACGTTGGGATAAATATACGTGACGCGCCCGCGAAACTCACGGTCCGGCATGTAATCCAGCGTCACCGTGGCCTCCTGCCCGAGTAGTAGAAAGGGCAAATCCTGCTCGTAAACTTGCGCCTGCACCCAGACCAGGCCGAGATCGGCCAGTCGGTAAATCTTCATGCCGGCGTCCACCATTTGGCCGCTGACGACCGTTTTTTCGACTGCAAACCCGTCCTGCGGCGCGAGGATGCGCAGGGTTTTTGTCGGCTGCCGCGTTTTGTCGAGCTGCGCGATTTGTTCATCCGAAATGTCGAAGAACTTCAATTTCGTCAGCGCCGAGACCCTCATCGAATTGGAATTGGCGCCGGCGTTGTTCGACGGATCGGTCGCCAGGAGGTACTCGACCTGCGCGCTGTAAAGGTCGGGCGAATAGACTTCGAAGAGCGGGTCGCCTTTCATGACCAATTGCCCGGTGGCGTTTACAAAGAGCTTTTCGATCCAGCCTCGGAATTTCGTGGAGACGTCCGCGAGCGTGCTCTCGTTGTATTCAATCGCGCCCATGGTTCGGATCACGCGGCGGAGCGGCGCCCGCGAGACGACCGCCGTGCGGATGCCCATCGTTTGGGTCGTGGCGGGATCGATGGCGATGCTCTCGGAGGTGGTTGTTGCGGCGGCTTTGATGATGGGAGTCAGCTTCATGCCGCAAATCGGGCAGTTGCCCGGATGATCCTGGATGACCTGCGGATGCATGCCGCAAGTGTAGAGCGTTTTCTCGGCCCGCGCCGGCGCCGCCAATACGACACAGGCGAAGAGCGCGGCAAACAGATATTTGAGGAGCGCTTTCATAATGGGGTCATGGCAGAAGCGGCGCGCCTGCGGGCGCGACGCCGGCAATGGTCAGGGACAAATCGGCCAAAACGATTTCGCGCCGCGCGCGCGCCTCGACTTCAGTCAACTGAAAATTCAGGAGCGTCCGTTCGGCGTCAATCAAATTGAAGAAATCGATTTGCCCGGACAGGTAGCCGGCGCGCGCGATCTCGAGGGATTGGCGCGCCTCGGGAACGAGCTGATTCTCCAGCAGGGCGAGGTTGCGCGTGACTTCGCGATAGTCGTAGCTCTTCATGGCAAAATCCACCGTGACAGCGAGCTGTTCATTGGAAAGGCGCGCCTGCGCGGCGCTGCGCGCGGCTTGCGCGGCGGCGATTTGGGCGGCGATTTTGTCGCGCCATATCGGAAGGGTCATGCTGGCCTGCGGCCAATACAACGTGGGCGACGCCAGCGCGTCGGCGGAGAGTCCGGCTGTGAAGTCGGGGACCTTCGATTTGCGGGCGACGGCGATGGATGCTTCCGCGAGGCGCACTTCCGCTTCCATCGCCTTGAGACGCGGATTGCGCGCGAATGCTGTGTCAAGCAAAGCATCGCCGGTCAGGTTTGTCGACGACGCCTGGAACAGCGGCGGCTGCGGCGGATCGGGTTGTTCCCGCGACAAGCCCAGGGCCGCTTTCAATTGCGCGGTGAGCGGACGCCGCGAGTCTTCGAGATTGGCCAGTTCGGTGGCCAGTTGGTCGCGTTCGATCTGGGCGCGATAAACGTCCTGAAGCGTCACCTTGCCGGACTCATTTTGGGCGCGCGCGATTTTTTCAAGGTTGGCGAGGAGGTCGAGTGTTTGGCGGTTGATTTCAATTTTTTGATCCAGAAACCAGAGCTGAAAATAGGCCTGCTTGAGCGCGAACGCTATTTGCAAAACTGCCGTTTCAAACGCCGCGTATTTGGATTTGCTTTCGGCTGTGGCGACATTGGCCGCGGCGCTGAGCTTGCCCGGGCCGGGAAACGCCTGCATCAACCCCGGCATGACTGACGTGAAGACGTTCTGGATGTAGGCCTGGAAGGTGATCTGCGGATCGGGCATCGAGCGCTCAACGGTGATGCGTTCGACCGACTCGGCCCAGTCGTAATACGCGGCCTCGACCTGGGGATGATTGAGAATCGCGAACCGCAGGAAATCGTCCAACGTGGAGTTTGTCGACAGAACGGGCAGGGGAGGGCGGGCTTGGTGCGGACGATACGCTTGCGAGACGGCCCCAAGGTCGCGCCGGGACTGTCGTTCTCCGGGAGTGGACGCGCCTTTGCACCCCGCCAGGATCAGCGTGGCAAGGACTACGGCCAACACGGTCACCGCGGCGCAAAATCGGTTTCTCGCAAGCACTTCGCCATTAATACGCCATTGCGGCGAGAAACCCTCGGAAAAAGCGACGCTTGAGCCGGAATTGGCTTCGACTTATCTTCCAGGCGTTATGAGCGCCCTTGAATCTGCCGAGCAGGCTTTCGCCAAATTGAGCCGGGCCGAAAAGGCCCAGGTGTTGCAGTGGGCAGCCCGGGACGTGGGTGATGCATTTCCTGGGATCGAGAGCCGGCCAGACGTTTGTGGCGGAGAGCCCTGCATAGTGCGGACGCGGATTCCGGTGTGGACGCTGGAACAGGCACGGCGCTTGGGCGTTTCGGAGGCGGCGTTGCTGCAATCCTATCCCACGTTGCGCGCCGAAGACTTGGCCAATGCGTGGGCTTATGTGCGCTCCCATCCAGACGAAATCTCGAACTCGATCAGCGCAAACGAAGCGAGTTGATGGCCCGCCTCTATTCCAACGAGAATTTTCCCCTCCCAGTCGTCCAAAGACTCCGGGAGTTGGGGCACGATGTTTTGACGGTTCAAGAATCAGGCAAGGCTGACCAGGCGATGCCGGACCTGGAAGTTCTGGAGTTTGCGGCACGGGAAAACCGGGTCGTGCTGACGCTGAATCGACTTCACTTCATACGGTTGCATGGCGAGCGACCCAATCATCCAGGAATCATTGTCTGCACGTTCGACCCGGACTTTGGACGCCAGGCTGATCGTATTCATGAAGCGCTTGCCGCAAACGAGCCTGTGGCCGGTAAATTCATCCGCGTCAACCGCGGCGGCTAATCCTCCTTGCGCGCCTTGGCGGCGGAGGGTTTGCGCTTGTAGGGCGAGTGGAGGTTGAAATAGATGCCGCAGAGGGGGCGGTCGTTTTCCGTCTGGCTGAGGATGATCGTGACTTGCTTGTCCAGGGCGATGCCGTGGCGCAGATGCGGCCCGCGGCTGACATACGCGCGAATGGCTTTGTCCATCAGCGAGAGCAGGGCGGCCTTGCAGTCTTCGGGAGTTTTGTCGATGCAGATAATAAACCGGTCGTACGCTTTGAGCGCTTCGTTGATTTCCGATTCAAATGTCTCGACTGTCAGATCCATACTCAGTCTGCGGTTTCGCGGGGCGTTCGCCAAACACCGCGCTGCCGATGCGTATGATACTGGCTCCTTCTTCAATCGCCACTTCAAAATCACCGCTCATGCCCATGCTCAGGTGCGGAAGCGGCGCCCCGAGAATCTGTTCGCATTGCAGTTTCAACTCGCGCAACCGCCGGAACACCGGACGCACTTTTTCCGGCGTTTGCGTCCAGGGCGCAACAGTCATCAGGCCGTGGACTTCGATTTTGGGGAGCGCGTTGATGCGCGAAAGCTCGGCAAGGAGCCTGTCGGGGTTGTATCCGAATTTGCTTGACTCGCCTGCGATGTTGATTTCGAGCAGGATCGGCATCGTTTTGGCCGATTTGTCGCACCATTTGTTGAGTTCCTCCGCCAGCGCCAGGCTGTCCACGCTTTCGATCATCGAGAAAAGATGCGCCGCGTCTCGGCACTTGTTGGATTGCAAATGGCCGATCATGTGCCAGCGAAGGCGTCCGGGGCAGAGCGGGATTTTGGCCTTGGCTTCCTGCACGCGGTTTTCCCCAAAGGTCGTCAACCCGAGATCGGCGGCGGCGGTGACGACATCCGCCGGCCGGGTCTTTGTGACGGCGACCAATTGGACCGACGCCGGATCGCGATTGACGCGCGCGCAGGCGGCGGCGATGCGGTCCTGGAGGCGTTTTAGATTGGCGGCGATATTTTCCATCAGGATAAGAAATTTGTTCAACTGGACGCTGGCGGTTCCGTCAGGCGGCGCGGCAAGTCGCGCGCGCCATGAATAATTCGTTCAACAAACAACGTCTGGCCGTCATGCCGATAAAACAGAATATATTTTTCAAAAGGGCGTTGCACTGGATAGAAGCGCAAATCCAGCAACGATTGAGATTTGAACCGAGCGCGCGGACCAAGATCCGGCATATCGGCGAGCTGCCGCACGGTCGCATCGACCGCTCTTAAATATTGTTCCGCCACGTCCCAGCCAGCTTTTTGATCATACCAAGCCGCGTGGTGTTCCAGATCGCCGATGAACCAGTCTGAGCGGGTAATCTGAAGGCTCATTGCCGTCGATTCGCGCGGACGCGACGGGCGATGTCCTCCAGGTCCTCGGGTGTCCAAGGCGAATGGGGACCCTCGACGGCATCGATGAGCATCTTCTCCAGCTCCTCCAAATCGCCGCCGAACTCTGGCGGCTCCACTCGCTCGAGTCGGGCGACCTCGCCTCCTCGCACCAGTAAAACCGGCGAACCGGATTGCGCGGCGGTAAAAAGTTCATCCAGACGCGCCTGGGCCTCATTGAGCGAAACCGTTTTCACAATCAGACTCTACGGATTTCGCGCGAATGAATCAAGAGGCGTCCGCTTGGCGTTACATCAAACCCGAGGTTTCGGGCAGGCCGGCCATGATGTTGAGGCTCTGCACGGCTTGGCCGCTGGCGCCTTTGACGATGTTATCGATGGCGCTGAGGATGACCAAGCGCCCCGTGCGGCCGTCAAGGCGCCATGCGATCTCGATGTCGTTTGTTCCGACGACGTTCTTGGTGTCCGGGAGGGCTTTGCCTTCGAGCAGGCGCACAAACGGCTCAGTGGCGTAAGCCGTGCGGTAAGCGTCGGCGATCTTTTGATTGACATGAGCCATCTCGCCGGCGTTGGTGAAATGCTCCGTCGGCGCCGCGTAAATCGTGGTGAGGATGCCGCGGTTGACGGGCATGAGGTGTGGCGTGAATTGCATGACGACCGCTGTCCCTGCCGCAACGCCCAATTGCTCCTCGATCTCGGAAAGGTGCCTATGCTTGGGGACGCTGTAGGCGCGCATGCTCTCATTGCATTCGCCAAACAGGTAATCCATCTCCAGCTTGCGGCCCGCGCCGCTGACGCCGCTTGCCGAATCGGCGATCAACGCCGCGCTCTTGATGACGCTGGCGCGGAGCAGGGGAATGAGCGGCAGCAAGATGCTCGTCGGGTAGCAACCCGGCGACGCGACCAACGATGCGCCCTTGATTTCAGAGCGATGAATCTCGGGCAGGCCGTACACGGATTTCTGGAGCAACGCCGGGGCGGGATGTTCGTGGCCGTAAAAGTCCTTGTAGGTCTCGGCGCTTTTCAGCCTGAAATCGGCGCTGAGATCGATCACCTGGCAGCCGGAATCAAGCAAAGGAATCGCGAACTCGGCCGCCACGCCGTGCGGGAGCGCCAGGAACACGATCTGGGCCTGGCGCGACAGCAGCTCGGCTTTGGGCTCGGTGAATCTGAGACCTTTGGCGCGCGGGTGATTTGCAAATTTGGCGAAGACCTGGCCGACCGTCTGCCCGGCGTGTTGCCGCGACGTCACCGCTGTCAAGTCAGCTTCGGGGTGCGACAGCAGCAGGCGCGTCAATTCCTCGCCGGAATAGCCGGAGGCGCCGACGATGGCAACTTTAATGGGAGTGGACACGGGACGCACCCGTCCGGGGTTAACGCTTGCTGTACTGGAAGCGTTTGCGGGCGCCCGGCTGGCCGTACTTCTTGCGTTCGCGCATGCGCGGATCGCGAGTCAGAAAGCCCGCCGCCTTCAAGACCGGCCGCAACGCGGTGTCGACCGCCAGCAACGCGCGGGCGATGCCGTGACGGACGGCGCCGGCCTGGCCGTTGGGACCGCCGCCCTCGACGCTGACACGCACGTCAAATTTGGCGGCGTTTTCGGTCGCGGCGAGCGGTTGGAGAACGATGGTGCGAAGGCCGTCCGCGGGAAAATAATTCTCAAACGGACGCCCATTGACGACGATTTTTCCTGAGCCGGCGGCCAGGCGCACGCGCGCCACGGCGGTTTTGCGCCGGCCAGTGCCGAGGAATTCTTTTGATTCAGCCATGGAAGTGGAAAGCGTGGGTTAGTTCGCCGGGGCGACAACGTCCGGTTGCTGGGCGGCGTGCGGATGGGCGCTGCCCTTGTAGACTTTGAGCTTGGTCATCAGCACCCGGCCAAGGCGATTCTTGGGGACCATGCCGCGCACGGCGTGGGTGATGAGGTCTTCGGGATGACGCGCGCGGACCTGCGCCACGGTCCTGTATTTCTCCCCGCCTTTCCAGCCCGAATACGTCATGAACTCCTTGTCCGTCTCCTTCTTGCCGGTGACGCGGACTTTTTCGGCGTTGATGACGACGACGAAATCGCCGGCGTCAAGGTGGGGGGTGTAAATGGGTTTGTTTTTCCCGCGGAGAATGTCCGAGACCTGCACTGCCAGGCGGCCCAAAACGGCGCCGTCGGCATCGATCACGTGCCATTTCCGGTTGTCCAAATTGTTCTTTGGCAAATACGTCTTCATTCCAATCCTGTTGCCAGGGAGCGGTGAACCTATCAAACATGGGCGCGAAGTCAATAGCTGTTTTAAGTTGATTTTGAGTCTGTGGTTTGACGGGGGCAAAATGGACCTGATCCGTGATGCGTGAAAGGGGATAGGGACGACAGAAAATTTCTCCCCCCCCAAAAAAAAGACCCGTGGTCGCTCCTCCCCACCAAAAAACGCGCTCCCCCCCCAAAGACGGGCGACAGGATGCACGATTTGCCATGTACGCGAAGGATGGTTGCCGCCGATTGGGCGGCTGCGCGACTGACTCGACTGCCAAACAACACGCGGTCATAAAAGGCCGACAGGGGAATTATGACATTGTTTTTAACCCTGTCAAAGGATGTTTAAAGGATTTGTTTGGGATATCTCCGTTCCGGCGACAGCCCGAGCCGGCGCCTATGGGGAGGAGATGCGGTAAAATCTCGCCGGGTATGAGCCGGCGGTTGTGTCCGTAAACAGCCAAGCGCCGCCGACGGCGTTCGTTTGAATGGGTTGCCAGACTACGGGCGGAGTAAGACTTTCGGCCGCCCAAAGTCGATGTGTGAGACCGGGGAGGCCGTAGAGGCTTAGACTCACGCTCCCATCGGCGTTGACGCCTGCCCCGGTTATGGAGGGCGCGAGTGTTCCAACATCAAATGCATTGAAAAGATTGGCGTAATCTCGGGTCGGCGGGTCGGCATCGCCATTGGACACAGTCCACAACAAACGCGCCGGGAGATAAAGCAAGCCATCCGGCGAGAGCGTCGCGCTGCTGCGTGCGTCGGTTTCGTCAGCGACAGGAAGGGTCGCAAAAAGGCTGGCGTTGGTTTCGTCATCGTGCAAGGCGATGTATTTGCCACCGTGGTTGTTGCCAACGATCAAGACGTCATTAGCAGTGACGATTGGAGAGGAAACAGACTCCTCCCAGCCCATGCTGCCGGTGGGAAACGACCATTTCAGGGCGCCATTTGTCGTGTTGATTGCGTACAAGCGCCCGTCGCCCTGCTGGCTGACGGTCTGGAAATAATAGGTTGATCCATCGAAAGACAGGCAACCCGCACTCTGCGCCCGTTGCGGATTGTTTGTGCCCGGTTGGTAGGTGAAAACGGGCATGGCCAAGTTGTTCCAAAGCGCGCGACCAGATTGGGACAAACCCACGATCCAAACGCTGTCCTGTCCCATTGGAACATAAACATTGCCGCTGGTGGCGTCGACGGTCGGATCGGCGTCTGTGAACAGGCCGGTCTGCGCCTCCCAATTGACCGCACCTGTATACCCGTCGAAGTCAGCTATGTTTCCAACGCGCCCGGTGGCGATCACGGAAAGCGCTTCAGCGCCAACGAAGAGCGCGGGTTCGGAGTAGCACTCGCTCAGAGGCATTAAAGCCGCCCAGTTCTCGATGATTGAGGAGCCTGTGTCAGAGGCTCCATACGGGCGGTCGTCCCATTGGTGACCAACTACACGACCATCCGGGGCAACCTTTGGCGAAAAGGCGGACAGATGGTCCGGACTGGCATTGGATCGATTGTCCCAGAACGTCGCCGGACCGACGACGGAATCAAAGCCTATCAGCGGGCCATCATTCGGAGTGGAATCGTTGACAGCATAAATCGTCCGTCCGTCTGGCGAGAAGCCCGCGCAATTGTCGCCGATAGCCTCGCCGCCATCACCAGGATTTCCATGCCAAAAAACCTTCCCATTGTGGCGGTCCATTCCCTGGATTCCCTTCGGCCAATGGTAGCCGCAAACCGCCAGATCGGAGCCGCCGGGGCCCGCATTGTCGCAGAACAAAATGGACGACGCGCCAATGTTGTTGTCAGTATTTGGAGAGGGCGTTTGCCACCGCAATAGGCCGAAGAAACTTCCGTTCATTCGACTGGCTGGGACAATGAAATCGGCGCGACCCATGTTTCCCAGATCGCGCTGCCGAGACGTCCAGCGGGCGCCGTTGGTAAATCCAGAAACAAAGCCTGCGAACCCGGATGAAACGGGGCCGCGCGCCGTCAATAAAGCGGCGCTTCGCGGGCCGACATCTGCGTCGGGCGATACCCAGAGGTTAATCGTCAAGATCGTTCCATCCGAATTCACCTGCCAGTTTTGGATGCGAATATTGGGGTCCGGCCCGTTTGCGCCGGTGACGTAGAGATTGGTCACAATCCCAAAGTGGAGGCCAAACAACTCAACAACCATGTTCGTCTGGCCTGGGCCGCCAGACAACGTTGTCGCGCTGAAGACCGCGGGCAGCAGGAGTGTCACGGTAAACGGTATCGAGATTGAATTGGTTCCATTAGTGACGTCGATCTGTCCCGTTCCGTTGTAATATCCGGCGGCCATCACCTTTCCGTCCGGCGCGACGGTGGCGACGTTCGTCCAACTGGAGGAGTAGGTCGTTCCGGATTGGGGCGCTGTAATGTCGTGCGTTGACCCGTCGTCGAACTGGCCCGACACAGAAATCGCCACGGGCTCGCCGAAGTCATTGATCACAAGGTTCGCCGGGGTCGCTGTGATATTGGTCAAATGAGCGGTCGAATTGACGTAGACCGTATCAACCACAGGATTCGTCGAAACATTGCCTTCGGAGTCGGTGGCGCTGGCGACGAATGTGAATCCTCCTTGATAATTCGAGGGTATCGACACCGTGAAAGTATAGGGTAAATTCGTGATGTTAAGCATGGACAGGTCGTCGCCGCCGTACATGATGAAGACCGACCCAACACTCCCCTGGCCGGTTGCCTGCACAGTGCAGACAACGTTCGTTCCGGCTGTTAACGATTGCCCGGTGATGGGGCTCGTCATCACAATCAATTGGGCGGCGTCCAGCGCACGGGGATAGTCTGGAAGGAACGGCGGTTCGCGAAGTTTGGCGGCTGATTCGGGACATCCCACATTGGCTGAAAGCCCTTGGACGCCTGGAAATGACTCCGCGAAGGTTCCGTCTTTGGGAATGGTGAGCAACTCCACGATGCGATTGGCAACGTTCTGGTCGCCTGGTTCGTCTGAGTGGGTGGGACCTGGAATCACAGTGACATTGGCGTCCGGCAATCCGCCTCTCTGGCTGGTTGCCTGCACCACGCGGTCATTCTGGTCGCAAAAAAAGATGGAATTTATCAGCGCCGCCGGGGAGCTGTAGTTGTAATCGCGGACGTCAAATAAGTGGTAGTAGCCCAATCGCTGTATACAATCCCAAAAATAGTCATTGCCTGGAGAGGCCTCGCAGACGATGGCATGACACGGGATTTTCGTCTCCCGGATCGCGTTGAGAGCTCCACTGCCTGGAATCAGGTCAGCGATCGCGCCCCTGTCGATTGGAAGGTGGTCCGGAGGGCTGGCGATGTAATCCATAAAATCACGCAGTGCTTCCAACCAATATCGGTTTTCGGTTCCGCCAACCAATGCGTAAAGAGCCAAATCGGATCCCAAATGCGGCGTTCCCAAGGTGATAAAGCGACGGATATAGCCTTTGCCATAGTTTTGATTCTGATCCCTGAACTCCGGCGTTTGCGCGAAATACCGGGCTACAATTCCGCCCATACTATGGCCGATTAGGTCCACTTGCGTGATGGCGATTTTCTGGGCGTTGTAATCTGCAATGACTTGAGCGATGGGCTGCCAAACCGCATATTGGTTGACAATAAAATGGTCGGCGTTATGCGCCGAGTAATCCGCGACCCTCACGACAAAACCGTTCCTGATCAGTGTGTCGAATGTCGCGGTTGATGTGGATGCGGGCACGCACATGGCCGGCCCGTCGGGAGCCGTCCACTTGGAGCGTCCCGACCAAAGTCCGTGAACGAGGACGACGGGCGGACGGACGAGCTTGAAGGGAATGGTTCGCGTTATGGGCGCTCCGCCATTTGCCGGAGTGAAGGTGACGATGAAATCGTTCTCGACGCTCTGAACGTCACCTGAGGCAGGGAAGCCGTCAGGGACTGTGTAAACGGCGAAGGCATAATTGGTCAGGTTTCTCCAAAAGACGGTTTGGACGCCGACCGCAGGCGCGGCATCCGAGTCCACACGGGTCATTTTCTCGCCGGGCAAATTGCCGCTCGTCGCGAAGGTGGCTGTTCCGGCGCCCCCGGTCATGCAGCGCAACAGAACCCTGGTGACGCCATCGGCGACGGCTGCGGTTCTGGATAGGTTGTCAAATACCATGAGGCTCAACGACGGATCCGAATACGCCTGCGCGTCTGGCACGGTCGCGCCGAACTGGCCGGGTTTGGCGTCCACGGCGACCGGCAATATTGAAGGGCTGATGTCGACGTGCATATTACCTGAACACGTGTAACTGAAAGAACCAGCATCAGGGCCAGCCGACACGAGGAGTTGATGAAACATGCCAAAGTCCGCCGAGATCCGTCCGTTTGCGACAACGTCCGCATCCGTTTCCCAATAGCCGTTCAAGAATCCAGGAAAATCGACATAGCCATTGCCATAGTTTATGACGGGATTATACAGCCCTGCAAGGTGCCACCCGTCATCGCTCGCTGCTCCCTCTTGAAACATTGTGACGTGGATGCGCGTGGGGCCGACTGCCGGAAATACAACGCTTCCTTCGGGGGGGCCACAGTCGAGTTCGCGGCCAAACTGCCCAGAGTCAATTCTGGCATCAACCTCGACGGCCACATCCGGCGGTCCCCAATAAGCGCTAATAACGCTGGAAAAACTGAAATCGGCTGAGGTAGCGTTCGTGCTGAATTCATACCGGCCAGACATTGAAAACTGGCCACCCGGAAAGTCTTGGGCGATGTCGGCGCTTCCAGAATAACAATTGTCGACGTTGTAATCGTCGAAACAAAATGTCCAAGGGAAAATTCCTAGAGATCCGGGCACACAATGCTCCAAAGAATACGAGTATTCCCCCGCAAAGCCAGTTGAAGACACGGCGGTGAAGAACGCCACAGTCAAAGTCCCGGCAATCCAGCGCTTCAAGGTCATAGAATGGTTTTTCCCTTTAGCGATCCCCGACAACCGTGCGACTATACAATTGAGATCGTGTGGGTCAAGCCGAATTTGGATGGCGCCTAGCCCAACGAGCCCAACCTACCAGTCCCTGAATCTGAGCGGGGAAAACCCGGGCCTTGAATCCAGTGGGGGCTTGTTACGGGGCTCACTTTGCTGCTCGCGGAGGCGGTGTGTTTGAAATATGTTTCGGGCGTGCAATCGAACCCGGTTCAGAAGCGCTTGGCGCCTCCTGGCACGGCCAGCGCCACAAGGATAGCGGACGGCATGGCGCATTGGATCGATACTATTCTGGCTCTGTAAATCAAATCCGCCGATGCCGTCGCACACGTCTCAGATTACCCAGGTTGGCAAAAGGAGAATCGAGCTGACAAACTTGGCCAAGGAGCTCTTTCCCGATGACCATCTGCTCAAGGCGCATCTGATCGAATACTACTTTAAGATGGCTCCGACGATTTTGGCGCATCTTAAAGGGCGGCCGCTTTCGCTGGTGCGTTACCCGGACGGGATCGGCGGCGAATCATTCTTTCAAAAAAACCGGCCGGATTGGGCGCCGGATTGGATTGAATGCGTGACGCTAGGGGAGGAGAAAAAGAATTACGTCATCGCGACCGAAGAAGCGTCGCTGGTCTGGCTGGCGAATCTGGCGTGCATCGAGTTGCATCAGATGCATTCACGGGCCCCACATTTTGATAAGCCGGATTATATCGTTTACGATTTCGACCCGCCGGAGAACTTCAGGTTTTCCGATGTCGCCGCGCTTGCGCTGGAGTTTAAGGAACACCTGGAGACGTTCGGTTACCATCCTTTTGTCAAGACGACGGGACGCAAGGGGCTGCACATCGTAACGCCAATCGAAGCGAGATGGACGTTTCAACAGGCATTTGAAGTCGCGCAGGCGGTTGCCCAGCCGTTCGTGGAATCACACGCAACGGCGATGACGTTGCAGATCAAGAAGGACCATCGAAAAGGCAAAGTCCTGCTGGATATTTATCGCAATCGGACATCACAAACGATTGTCGCCGCCTACAGCGTGCGCGGACTTCCGGGGGCGCCGGTTTCGACTCCGCTCTCCTGGGAGGAATTGGGATCTCTTGACCGTCCAGGCGTCTTCGATCTGCAGAGCGTTCCTCAGCGTGTCAAAGAAACTGGGGACCCCTGGGAAGCGGTCGCTGCGTACGCAACGGCGATTCATACGGAGAGGAAACCTGTCACCCCGCCGAAGAAAACTCTCTCGCCGTCGCGCGCGCGCAAAACGCCTGAGCAGCTTGAGCAGTACTCGAAAAAGCGCAGTTTCAAGAACACACCCGAGCCGCCGCCGGCGCAAACCACCGTCCCAAACGGGAGCGCGTTTGTCGTTCATCGGCACCACGCCTCACGGCTGCATTATGATTTGCGGCTGGAACGGGACGGGGTTTTGAAATCGTGGGCTGTGCCAAAAGGTCTGCCGCCGAGGCCGGGCATCAAGCGATTGGCCATTAGCGTGGAGGACCATCCGCTGGAGTATGTGGGCTTCGAAGGCGCCATTCCCAAAGGGGAATATGGCGGCGGGATGATGTGGAAATTCGCGCAAGGGCGCTACGAAATCACGAGAGAGAAAAAGGACGGCTTTTATTTTCGGCTGCAATCACGGGAGTTGAACGCCGAATATCGCTTGCATAACACCAAAGAGAACCAGTGGCTGCTGGAGCGGGTTGATACGCCGCAAACGGATTGGCTGCGCGAGCGGATCGAGCCGATGCTGGCGCGCCCGGCTGATAAGCCGCCCGGATCGGCTGAGTATCTTTATGAGGTGAAATGGGATGGCATTCGCGCGATGATCTCGCTCGATGAGGGGGAAATAAGAGTCCATGGCCGGAACGGACTCGACGTCACAGCGCAATTTCCCGAGCTGGTGATTCCCGAAGCGTTCCGGTCCGCGACTGGGTTGTTTGACGGCGAAATTGTCTGCCTTGAGGCGGATGGAAGGCCCAACTTTGGACACGTTATCCATCGTATGCAGCAGAAGGGAGGGGGCGCGATTGAGAGGGCAAAGGGCAAACATCCGGCAACGTGTTACCTCTTCGATTGTCTCTATTTGGATGGGCGCGCCATCGTCAATGAATCGCTGACCCGGCGCCGGGAATGGCTGGCGGACGCGGTCAAGAGAGATTCCGCATACCGGTTGAGCGAAGCCGTGGAGGATGGCCCGGCGTTTTTGGATGCGGTAAAACAAATGGGCCTGGAAGGAATCATGGCCAAGCGGCGCGACAGCGCGTATCAACCCGGCAAGCGCAGCGAATCGTGGCTGAAAATAAAAAGCCGCCAGACGGTGGAGTGCATCATCATCGGCTACACAGAAGGGAAGGGCGGACGGGAATCGACGTTCGGCGCGCTGCATCTGGCGCAACGACATGACGGCCAACTCAAGTATGTCGGAAAAGTCGGCTCTGGATTTGACGAGGCGCTGCTGAAGTCCATTTGGGCAGAATTAGTCCACTTGACACGAATCAAAAGACCTGTTAAGGAATCGCCGGTTGATCATGCCCGTTCGGTCTGGATTGAGCCGCGGCTCGTCTGCGAAGTGTCGTATGCGTCGCTGACGCCGGACGGAATGCTGCGTGAGCCGGTGTTTGTCAGACTGCGGCCGGATTTGACTGTAAACTGAATCGCAACTTGATGCCGATAAAAGTCAGGAAAACTATGAAATCGATTTGGAAAGGCCACATCCGTTTTTCTTTGGTGACGATACCGATCCGCATTTACAACGCGGTGGACACCGAGGATTCCATCCGGTTCAACCAATTGCACAAGGAGGACAACGGCGGCGTCACGTACGAGAAGAAATGCAAGAAGTGCGGGAAGACGCTGGCCGCCGACGATATCGTCAAAGGCTTTGAGTTCGAGCCGGAGCGCTACGTGGTCGTGTCGGCTGAGGACCTCGAGAAAGTCAAAGTCAAAAGCGCCAAAGTGATCGAAATCGAAGGGTTTATTGACGCCGGTGAAGTCCATCCCACGCTGTATGAGGCGCCGTACTTCGTCGGTCCGGACGGGGTCGTCGCCGCGAAAACATATTCGCTATTAGCCGAGACGTTGAAGGCAAGCGGCAAAGTTGGAATGGGAAAGGTCGCTTTGCGTGACCGGGAGGAAGTGGTGATGATCGCGCCGCTGGACGGCGGCATCGTTCTTTACAAACTGCGGAACCCGCAAGAATTGCGGAAAATGGATGCGGTCCCGCAGATTGAGCAGAAAGAGGCGAACAAGGATGAACTCAAGCTGTCGCTGAGTCTGGTCGAATCGATGGCCTCGCATTTGAAAGACATCGATTTGGCGGATCACTATCGCGATGCTTTGCGCGCGATGATCGACGCCAAGATCGCTGGAAAACAGGTCGTCAGCGTGCCGGAAGAGGAGAAACCCGTGGTGGACATCATGACGGCGCTGAAGCAGAGCATCGAACGAACCAAGGCGCAGAAGAAGCCGATGGAAAAGGCCAAGGGCGAGAAAAAGGCAGCGGCTGCGGTCGAAGCCAAACCAGCCAAACAAAAGCGGCAAGCTGCCTGATTATTTTCGCGACGAACGGCGCGGCTTCGCGTATTGGTGGGACGGTGCATGGCGCAAATCATTAAATTTCCCGGTCTGGCGTCGAAGTTCGGTTACACGCGAGTCAAGAGGCGCAGAAAATCGGCGGAAAACCCGGATCAACTCCAATTATTTGCCCTGGCCACCGCCAAGATATTGGATCTTGGGCTGGCGGCGAGTTCGTTCGAGCAGGCGCTCATGCTCGATGAACGCGAGGACTCAAAAGCAACGGAGATGTACGTGCGGGCGATAGACGAGAACGACTGTGTCGCCGATGCGTATTGCAATCTCGGCATCCTCCAGTCGAAACACGGGGAGACAGCCCAAGCGTTCGATAGTTTTACAAAGTCGTTGGCGCAAAACCCACGTCACTTTGAGGCCCACTACAACTTGGGCAACCTTTACTCAAACGTGGAAGATCACCGGCTCGCGCAGGTTCATTACCAAATTGCCGCGGAAATTGATCCGTTATTCGCGAATGTGTTCTTCAACCTGGCGCTCGTCCAGGCCATCAACAATGACCTTAGCGGGGCAGTGACGTCCCTGACCACGTACCAGAATTTGGTTTCAATGGAAGAAGGGCAAGACTCGAACGACCTTCTGGAGAGTCTGAAGAAATCGCTTGCTGCCTCAAAAAGCGCCCAATCAGGTTCTGCCCGCTGACTGCGGCTTTGCTGTCCCCGCTGGAGAGCAGGGACCGGGTATGAGAGCGTGATTCACTTCCCCTTTCTGCGCACGGCGCCACGCCAAAAAACGGTGTGAATTTTTTGCGCAACTAAGTGCTACTGACTGCGACTGACTGCGACTCATCGCGACTGGACGGGAAGCGGCGGGCGATCCGCCTTCGCCAAGGCTACGGCGGACAGGTCCACCGTCGCCAAGGCTTTGGTAGACAGGCACGGCCCGCGGATAAACAGTAGCGCATCCGATTAACCCTGTAAAGGGCTGATTTTGGGTGGAAAGCTGCCCGAAATGTCGAATGTCGAAAATTGACTCCAATTGCGCGAGAAAAAAGGGGGGCAAAAATCCGCACATGGCCGCACGTAGCCGCGCATGGCCGCGCATTTGCGCGCTCTGGCGCGCGTAACGCTCGTGTCGACGCGCGGGGCGCGCGAAGGCTCAAAGTTCAAAACTGAACGGACCCGGGGGACGAGGGGGCAGGTGACAAGAGGCAACTGGATGGGCGGCAACCCCGCCAACTTGCCCATGTCTCGCCGCCCGCAATCTATGTTCTGGCTATCCATAGGCCGCCATCCTGGCACAAAACCAACCGGGGGCGGTAGCCACTTAGAGACTGTATGCCGCTTAGGCCAAAATATTTTTCACCACTGCCTCGGATGAGGTATTCTGCCCGCGAAACATGCGAATAACGCGAAAATTGGAGGCAGAGGAATCCGGGGCAGAGGAATTCAGGCAGAGGGCGATGCCGCTGCTCGGTTTCCGACGACGAGCAGCCTCAGTTATCTGACGTGACTGCTGCATCAGCCCATTCCCGTGCCAAAAATATGACAATACCATTAACTGACCCCTTTTCTGACCCCTTTTCAAAAAATATGACAATACCATTAACTGACCCCTTTTCTTTTCTTTTTGACCCCTTTTTAGCGTTTTTTTCGCTTGAACAGTGGCCCTAATGGCTGACCCCTACGCTGACCCCTACGACCTACGACAATGAAATCGCCGCTTCAACTGCCCTCAGAAAGGCGGTGCCCGTCTGTCAAGTGGCGGTTTTCGCCTGCTCGGAAAGCAGCTTGATCCTCAATGATTTACGCCTTAACTAAGCGCCATTCAGGATTGACACTTGCACATGCACTCATGCACTTGCACTTGCATGAAGCCGACTAAGGCGACGGAATGATCAATTCTTTGACGTCGCGTCCTGTGAGAGGGTTTAAGCAGTTCTTCCGCGCGAAGCAAATGTGAAAACACAAGGCCGTGACGGCGCCCGCAAGGTGAGTCGTCGCGGCGACGACAACAGGAGAGCCTTGGATCGACGCGAAGGCCGGATGTCCGACCGCTATTTGTCCGGCGATCTTGATGGCAACAGCGCCGAGGGTCAAATAGCAGGCCCAAGACCACAGCGACCGATCCCCTAACCCGGAGAGCGCGAGGAACACGGTCGCAGCGATTGCCAAACCGGAGAGGCCGGCGCAGAAAGCCATCGCGGGATCGAACACCAGCATGGCGACGCCCATGGCCCAGGGCGCCACCAGGATCAATGCCCCAAAGCGCGGAAGGCCGCGCGTTTCAATGATACCGCCGACGATGGCAAAAGAGATGACATCAAGAGCCAGATGCCGCGCCGAAAGATGGACCCAATGGCTGGTGAAGAGACGCCAGATCTCGCCAGACAGAATGGCTTGCCGATCGTAAATCAGCCAAGGCGCCAAGCCGGGGAGCGCGGCGACAAACAGCGCCGCGATCACAACAAGCAGTGTTTGACAAGGAAGCAGCTTCATGGGCGGGCGGCACGGCGGGTCCAGAGCGAGCCAAGACCTAGCGCGCAGAGAAGAAGCGTTTCTATTCCGCCCAAGGCGGCGGCGCCGTTGTAGCCGGGCTTGGTGACAATCTTGTATTCGGAGGGGGCGTTTTTAACGCGCTCGCGTAAGGCGTCCAGTTGGACATTCAAGGCGGCGACGAGATTGGTCGCGGCATCCTGGAAGCCTTTGGCGCTATCGCGCCGCAGCGCTTCGGTCAGGTTGACGGGAGTGGCAAGCTGCTTCTCCTGGCTGAGACCGGGCGCGCGGAAAAGGAGCTTGCGGCTGGCAATGTCATAGACGGCAGCGTCGAGCAGGGTTTGGGTGGAGTTTTTTTCGGCGGGCACGACGTAGAGACCGACGATGGTCCAATAGGCGAAGGAAAAGACGCCCTCGTCGGTGAACTGCGCCTGATCGTAAGAAAGCAGGACCATGACATCCACGCCGTATATTTGACGAATTTGATCGAGGTTGGGGAATCCGCCCTTGGGCGTGAGGTAAGGGGAGGGGATGAGTTCAATTGATTTGACAAAAGGGCGCGATTTGAATTGTTCACTGATTTGCCGCAGCAGGCTCATTTTCTCGTTCTCGGAGAATGCCACGTTGTCAAGCGCGGTGTAGCTGTCGTGGCCGTCCTTGGCGCCGCCCGGCACGAAGGCGACGCCGACGCGCAGCGGGAGCGAAAGAACCGGTATGGTGGCAGCGTCGGTGTGCTCGGATTGATCGGCGTAGAGGTAGTTGTAAAGGCTGTTGGCGCGATGCGCGCGCAGGCCGTGTGGGCCCCAGCTTTCGCATCCGAGGGCCAGCGCCGGGAGAAGAGCGGCTAAACCAAGTTTGATCCAAGAATTCTTGTTCATATGGCGCTTGTTTAGAAGAAGAGCAGATAACGGTCACGGGCATACGTGCATAGAAAAAAACTATGACGGCAGTCTGGCGATTGGATTTCGGGCATCAGCAATCCCCCAGACGGCCTCTGCTGCATCAACGCCCATTGATCCGGCCAAACCCAGGCTCACGCACGCCCGGCGTAACGTCGCGTCCGACAGATGCTCTTCGGCAGGCTCAATCGCCCATCAGCTACACTGTCAATGGACTCAACGATTGCGCCGGCATGATGCCAGAGCCGACTTGCGTCGTGCTGCTACGAGGGGGCCAGGAAGATCAAGGCGGGGACACAGCACCGGCAAGGCTAGCGCTTTATTGGAGTTTTCTACCGCGGCGCATCAGGTCTTCGAGTTCCTCGGCTTCCAGGGGGACGGTGGCGAAGAGGTCTTCGTTGCCGCCTTCGCGCACGACGATGTTGTTTTCCAGGCGGATGCCGAGGTTCTCCTTTGGGATGTAAATTCCGGGCTCGACGGTGAGGACCCAGCCGGGCTGGATGGGTTGCACGGTGTGCGTCACGTCATGGACGTCCAATCCGAGGGGATGGCCGATGCCGTGCATGAAATACTTCTTGAGGGCAGGGTTGTCGGGATTCTGCTTTTTGATTTCCGAACGCTTGAGCAGCCCCAATTCCAGCAGCTCCTTTTCCACGAACGCTTCGGCCTCCTTTTGCCAGTCCTTGGGCAATTTGCCCGGAGTGGCCGCGGCGCTCATGGCCCGCAACGCCCGCAGCACGGCATTGTAAACCTGCTTTTGCCGCCGCGTGAACCGCCCGTTTACGGGAATTGTGCGCGTGAGGTCCGCATTGTAATTGGCGTAACTCGCGGCGACGTCGAGCAACAGCACGTCGCCGTCGCGGCAGGGCTTGTCGTTGCCAATGTAATGAAGCACGCACGAGCCGGCGCCCGACGCGATGATGGGCTCATACGCGAAGCGCGCGCCTTGCCGAAGAAATTCGTGCGCGAATTCCGCTTCGATCTCCATTTCGTTGACACCCGGTTTGACGAACCGGCAGACGCGCCGGAAGCCGGCCTCGGTGATCGCGCAGGCGCGCTTGATCAGTTCCAGCTCCTCGCCCGACTTGACCGCGCGCAACTGGTGCATCAGCCGCGCGAGGCGCTGGTAATCGTGCAAGGGATAGCGCGCCGTCGTTTCGCGCACGAAGCGCGCCTCGCGGGTTTCGACGACGACGCTTGCGCGCTTGTGCTCGTTGGTGTTCAGGTAAACGTGGTCGCACTCGCACATGACGCGATGGAAAATCGAGTCGAACGCCCCGAGCCAATGCACGCGCTCGACGCCCGAAATGTCCCTGGCCTCCTTGTCCGTGAGCTTGTGGCCCTCCCATTGCTCGGCTTCGGGCTTCGGTTCGCGCAGGAACAGGATTTCGCGGAATTTCTCATCGTGCGAATCGGGGTAAAGAAGAAGGATCGACTGCTCCTGCTCGACACCTGTCAAGTAAAACAAATCCGAGCTGGCGCGCAGCAGCATCGTCCCGTCCGCGTTGGTCGGCAGGATGTCGTTGGAATTGACCACGACCACTGAATTGGGGGCCAGCAGGCGTTTGAGGTTCTCGCGGTTGGCTGTGAACAGTTCGGGATTGATGGGATGGTATTTCATTTTTCAAGACATTGAACAGGAGGAAACAGAGGGAACAGAGAAAAGTGTCAATTGAAAAGGGGTTTGTTCTCTGTTTTCTCGGTTGCCTTCTGTTAATTTTTTTCAGCGCGTAATTCACGGGGCAGCCGATGTTCGGGCACGTTGTCATAGCATTGCAGCGCCGTGAATCGCTGCACGCTCGCCGGCAGGCCGACTGCCGTAAACCCGGGATGTCCGGTCGCGGGAAACGGGCCGCCGTGGTTCATCGCGGGGCTGACCGCCACGCCGGTCGGCATTTTATCGTTGACCAGCCGCCCGACGCGCGCGCGCAACTGCGGCTCAAGGGTCGCGTACGCCGCGTCGTCGGCGCCGGCGGCGCTCGAATAAATCGTTCCGGTCAAATTGCCGGCAATGTGCCTGAGGACCTTCGCTATTTCATCGGTCCCGTCGCAACGAACCAGCAGGGAAACGGGGCCGAACGCCTCGGTTTGCAGTTCCTCCGGATGCCGCAAAAAGCCGGCGGCGCTGACTGTCAAGAGTGTGTTCGCGAATTGCGCCGCCGGCCCAGGCAAGGCTCCGCCGCCGCAGAGGATTTCGGCGCCATTTTCGCGCAACTTGGCCACCGCGTGAACCAGTCGCTCGCGCACGCCGCCTCCGAGCAAAACGCCCGGCGGCGCCGCCTCGAGTTTTTGCCGCGCGGCTTCGACAAACCGATCTCCCAATTCCCCGGCCGGCAAGATCACCAGACCAGGACTGGTGCAGAATTGGCCGACGCCCGCCGTGCAGGACGCGCAGAACTCAGCGGCAATCGCCTCGCCGCGTTCGCGCAGCGCGCCTTCGAGCAGGACCACCGGGTTGATGCTCGACATCTCCAAATAAATGGGCTTCCCCGCGCGGTCTGCCGCCGCCTTGAGTTGCAGGCCGGCGTCGCGGCTGCCGGTGAACGCCGTCGCGCCGACGAGCGGATGTCCGACCATTTCAAAACCGAGGTCGCGCGAGGTGCGATAAAGCAGTTGAATGGTCGCCGGCGGCAACCCGCAGGCCTGCGATGCCGCGAAAGCCAAATCGGCGAACATTTGAGTCGTGAATGGGTGACTGGAGTTGGCCTTGGCGATGATCGGATTTCGCGCGACGATTGCCGCGGCAAAATCGCCGCCCGCCGCGGAGTTGTACGCGAAAGGAAAATTATTTGGCCCCATGACAATGACAGGTCCGCCAAGGGGCGCGTAGATCGAATAAATTTTGCGCGCCTCATGGCGGACGGGCCGTTGCCAGGAACCATCGCGCGCGACGCGGGCAGCCTGGCGAAGCTGGTCGGTTGTCCGCGGGAGTTCGACGTCTTTCAAACGCGGTGTTTTCGGGAGCGCGGTTTCGTTGTGAGCCGCCTCCACCAATGATTCGGCGCGCTCTTCGATTCGCGCCGCGAACGTCTCGAGGAATCGCGCAATCGTTTCGCTGTCGACGCCGCGCAGGGCTTCCGCCGCCTCCGCGCCCGCGCGCAATGCCTCCAGCGCCTCTTCGCGCGGCGAAATCGGAAAACGTGGCGGCAGGAATTCGCCAGTGGCCGGGTTTTCGGCCTGGAAGAAATCAGTCGCGCGGCTCTGGCGCCACTGCCCGGCGACCAGCACATACATGGCGTTGCCCATCGTCATGATGCTTTTGTAAACCGCGCCCTACTTAATGGCAATGAGATGCTGGCGCGTGCGGTAGAAAAGCGTTCCGCCGGAAATCGCCGGGCTGGCCATGCATGTTTCGCCAAGGTCGTTGGTGGCCAGCACCGAGAATTTATTTGTCACCGGCAGGACGTAAACATGGCCGATTTCGCTCGCGTAATAAAGATGACTGCCGTCGCAGACGCCCGATGAAGAAAAGCCCTCGCTTCCGTTGCCAATTCGCTCGCGGAATTGCAGGGCGCCCGTCGTCGCTTCAAAACAACTGACGACTCCCCAATCCGCGCAGCCGAAAATGAACGGCCCCACCGCGACAGGAGTTTGCATGTAATCGCCGTAACGCGGCCAGACCCACGCGATGGCGGCGTTGGTCGCTCCAATTTGGGGCGGAGTGATGTCGCCATGCGCGTCGAGACGGATGGCGCGCATCGGGTTGGCGCCGCCATGGCCCGAAGTGAAATACGCAAGCCCGTTCGCCACGATGGGCGAGGGGACCGGAATGTCGCCGCCGCCGTTGAGCTTCCAAATCTCGCCGCCGGTGTCAAAGGCATAGGCCGCCGTTTCGTGCCAGCCATTGACGAGGATTTGCGTCGCGCCGCCGTTTTCCACGATTGCCGGCGTGCCCCATGTCGGCACGTCTTTGCGCGGCGTCCGCCAAAGCTCGTGGCCGTCGCTCAAATCAAACGCCGCGAGAAACGAATTGGTCAGCACGTCGCAAAGCACGACGACTTTGCCGTCGTGAATCACCGGGGAACTGGCGAAGCCCCATTCCGCGCTCGGCACGACGTAATAGCCCGACGTCATCGGGCCAAGGTCCTTCTTCCAGGCGAGCTTGCCATTCATGTCAAAACAAAAAAGCCCTTCGGATCCGAAAATGGCCGCGATATGTTTGCCGTCGGTCGACGGGGTGGAGCTGCAATGGCTGGACTTGGGATGGCGCTTGGCGCGCGGCGTGGCTTCGCAGCCGAGCGTGTTCCAGAGGGTTTTGCCGCTTGCTTTGTCAAGCGCAAGCAGCCGCCACTCGTGCGCGCCGCCGTCGTCGGCCGAATCGATGTCCCCGTACAAGCCCACTTTCAGCTCGGCTTTGTTCGAGCTGGCCGCCGTTGTCACGTAAATTCGATCCCCCCAGATGATCGGCGACGAATGCCCAAGCCCCGGAATTTCCGTGCGCCAGGCGACATTTTCATTGCTGGCGACCTGCCAGTGGACCGGCAACGGCGCGGAATCATCCAGCCCGCCGGCACTCGGGCCGCGGAATTGGGGCCAGTTCCCGTCGGCGCCAAACGCGCACGACGCCGCCAGACAAATCAATGGAATGAAACGTTGCACCCGCCGAAGAAAGCGCTCCCAATGCCGCGCGTCAATCAAAACCCGGCTCCGCGGCGCACCGTTTGGCATAGCTTTTTTCTATGGATGTATGTCCGTGACGGTTGGGGCTGGGACTGAGAACGTGCTTGCGGCGAAGACGAGAATTCGCGTGAACCCAAATGAACAGAACAACCGTTATGAAAAAATCGAGAATCGCGCTCGCGGCGCTGGCCGCCGGCGCGTTTTGCATGGCTGTAAACTTAATTCCAAACGCGCGCGCGGGCGACACGAACGCCCCCGCCGAGCGCATCGGCGTCTACGATTCGCGCGTGGTCGCCTACGCGCATTTCACCGGCGAAGCCAACATGCGCAAACTCAGCGACTCGATCAAGGCCGCCCGCGAGGCGCAGGCCGCGGGGCAGACGGAGCGTTTTCGCGAATTGAGCGCCGCGCTCCAAAAGCGGCAGGAACAGGCGCATCTCGTGGTGTTCGGTTCGGCGCCGGCGACGGAAGCGCTGGCGGACATCAAGGACCTGCTGCCGGAAATTCAGAAAAAAGCCGGCGTCACGGCGCTGGTTTCAAAATGGGACGAGGCGGGGCTTAAGGCGCATCCCAAGGCGGAGCAGGTGGACGTGACCGACGCGCTCGCGGCGGCGTTTCATCCGGGCGAAAAACAATTGCAGATGATAGAGTCAATCAAAAAAACCAAGCCCGCGTCCGCCGAACAATTGGCGCACGAGCGTGATTGAGGGCTTGTCGACACGGACATATCAGGGGGCGTTGGGCGGCAACACATTGATGCGGGCCAGCCATTTTTGAAAGCGCATGGGCCAGGCTTGGGCCTCCTTTTGGCGCTGTAATCCATACCCATGCCCGCCAGTCTGAAAGAGGTTGAATTCGTGAGGCGCGCTCTGGGCGGTCAACGCCGCGGCGTAGAGCTTGGTTCCCCAAATGTAATTCGTGTCATCTTCGGACTGCGCGATAAAGGTCGGCGGAATGTGGGGATTAAGCGGAAGTTCCGGCGCCACTTTGCCGTCCTTGCCAAGATATGCCGGATAGACCAGAGCCACGAAGTTCGGCTGGCGCTCCAATTCATCCGTCGCGTCAACTGGCGCGAAAGCGGGTTTCTCAAAACTCGCGCTCAGCCGCGCGCAAAGATGGCCCCCGGCCGAAAAGCCAATCACCCCGATTTTTGTGTCATCCAGGTTCCATTCTTTTTCATGAGCGCGAACCAGGCGAACGGCGCGCTCGATATCCTGCAACGCCCCATCACGATTGTTGGGCACGCGATATTTCAGGACGAACGCGGTGATGCCGAGCGAGTTCAACCAGTGGGCAATCTCGGAGCCTTCCTTGTTCACAACGACATATTGGTAGGCTCCCCCGGGACAGATGACGATGGCTGGCGTTTTGCTTGAATTTGCCGGGGCGCGAAAAACCGTAAGAGTCGGACGGCTTACATCGCTGATTCGTATAACGCCGTCGCCCCTGGACGGCATTTCGTGTTCAGTTTCCGTCGCCGCATGCCCCGGCATTTTCCCCGACGGCCAAAGTTGAATGCACACGGGCGCCAGATTGTTCGACCCCGAATTTGTGTTGGAAGGGCCGGCGACCCCGCAGAGCAGCATCGCCAGAAACAGAAGACTCAGCATCACGATCTTCACAATCCGTTGGAGAAAAACTTCTGAAGACTAAATCGGAGGCGCCCCGCAGGAAATGGAAAAACGCGCCAGCTTGACGTTTGACACGTCTCCATCGCGATAGCTGTCAATGAGCAAAACGTTACAAAAGTATGGTTTGACCCCTTTGGCCCCTTTGGAGCGCGGCGGCCAAACCCTCACCGGTGAGCGTGTTAACGCCCGAGGACGGCGATGCCGCCACGGCTTCATGTCCCCGCTTGCGGAGGTTATTCACCAGTTTTTTTCCGATTAACCCGCTGCCGCCAATCACCACGATCTTCATGTTCGTTTTCATATTTGAAAACCGTAATCCCATATCGACGGCGGTCAATCGGGGCGGCCTCATCCTTTTTCGGATGACCACTCGCGCGCCAAGTCCTTTGTGTCATTTATTCTCAGGCCGTGCTAGGGCAGGGGCGTGCATAGCTCGACGAGGTGGCCGTCCTGGTCGCGAAGATAGGCGACCGTTTGTCCCCAAGGTTTGACTGACGGTTTCTTGATCGCCGTCGCGCCGGAGCTCACGGCGCGGGCATACAGCGCCGGAACGTCCGCCGTCACCAGGGCGATCTCAAAGCCGAGCGGGGCCTCCTTGGGATCCGCGATCGTGACCGGCTGATTCAGAGCTTCCTTGACCTGTTCGAGACTGCAAAAGGAAAGGCGCGCGGCGCCAGTTTCCAATTCGCCATACGCCTTGCCGTTGTCATCGTGGAAGAACCGCCGCGTCAGGCCGAAGGCCTTCTCATAAAAGCTCAGGCTCGCCGCAACATCTTTGACGTAAAGGATGACATAACCGAGTGAAACGATGGGTGTGTTCATTGTTTTTGACTCACACCGTAAGGCTAAAAGATTTGCACGTCTTGAATAAATTCGACATGCCGCGCCGTCTCGTGGGCCTCCGCGAAATGTTCGACGGGCGTTGAGCCGGAAAAAGCCTTGAACTCGCGAACCAGATGCGGTTGGTCGGCAAACCCAAACGCGGCGGCCAGGCCGGCCCAATCCCGCGCGCGCGGACCGGCGGCGGCGGCGACGCGCTTGAAACGGATGATGCGAGAGAACATTTTGGGAGAGATTCCAAGACATCGCGCGAACTTGCGCTCGATTTGCCGCGAGGTGAGACCCGAACTGCGCTCCAGATCAGCAATGCGCAGCGCCCCGTTTGCCGTTTCGATGCGTTTGACACAGTGCTCGACGAACGGGTCGCGCTTTGAGCGCGCATTCGCCCGCCGGGCCAAGGCCGTTTCGAGGACGGAGATTCGATTTATAGGCGCAGCTTCGCTCAACCGGCCGCAAAGTTCTTCGGCAAACCGGCCCCAGAAATTCGCTAAATCCACCCGCGCATCCAAAAGTTCAACGCCATCGAACGACATGAAGTTGGAAAGCGCCCCGGGTCGAAATCGCACGCCCAACAGGTCAACTCGATGGGCGATCACGACGTTGAGCGGGCGGGTCATCGTCCCAATCACGGAGGCCGGCGAATTGGCCGCGGTCGCAAAATCGAAAAGGATGTCCATGCAGCCGTCCGGCAGAACACGCCGCTGAAACGGTGATCCCGATTCTAATTCACTGGTCCAAAAACACTCTATAAACGAGGACATGACCGACGTTGGGAGAAACTCGCGATAAACAGCGGCTGAAAGCCCTGGTGAATGAGACTTCGCGGCGCGGCGAGACATCGATTCAATTTAGCTGTGGGCGCGGGAAATTGAAACGCTGAATATTGAACATCTCTGTCCAAAACAGGCAAAGGAGTCACATAGGGGCATAGGGGTCAGTTAATGGTATTGTAATATAAGCCTCGACGACGCTCCAGAGCATTTGGCGTTTTGACAGTGTGGCGCGCAAACTCAGAATCCAATTTCCGGGAAGGACAGGCTCAAAGGGATGGATGGAAAGAAAAGGGAACTGGCCGCGCGGCGCAAAGCCGACCTGCGAGGATGTCGAATCGGCGGCGGAGTTGCGCGGCCAGGCGACGATGCCCATGGCGTGGATCGCTCAGCGTGAGGATGGGCAATCGCGGTAATTCAACGTGGTTGCTTACGCCGCAATATGACAATACCATTAACTGACCCCTTTCTGACCCCTTTCCTTTCTGGGCAATCGCGGTAATTCGACGTGGTTGCTGCGCTGTAATATGACAATACCATTAACCGACCCCTTTCCAAAGGCGCCTGGCGCAAAGAGATGGGGTCAAAGGGAGGGACGCCGGTGAGCAATTCATAGAGGAGGGCGCCTAAGGAGTACACGTCAGAGCGGTGATCGACGCTTGCGCTGTTGGAGCCGGCCTGCTCAGGGCTTACGTAAGCAGGTGTGCCCAGGAATTGGTGGGCGACAGTGTGAACGGAGTGATCTGTGAGCCGTTGGCCGCCGGTGGCTTTGGCGATGCCGAAGTCGATGATTTTGACAATTGGTTCGCCGCCTTGCTCGGAGACCAGGATATTCGAAGGTTTGAGGTCGCGATGGATGATACCAGCATGGTGCATGTATTCCATAGCGCGGCAGACCTGAAGAAACAGATCGAGGCGAATTGGAAGGGGCAGCGTATGCGCGTCCGCGAAGGCGGTGATAGCGTCCCCCTCAACCAGTTCCATGACGAAGTAGGGGCGTCCCGAAATGGTTTGTCCGGCGTCATAAATGCCGGCGATGTTTGGGTGAGTCAACAGAGCCAGGGCTTGGCGCTCGGCCTCGAAGCGCTGGATAACCCC
>Ga0265338_10001501_pt1 | contig 37743 bp, 26 predicted proteins | sample 42126metaG_FD_193579 | JGI IMG/M metagenome (GOLD analysis project Ga0265338, IMG submission 193579) | Rhizosphere microbial communities from Carex aquatilis grown in University of Washington, Seatle, WA, United States - 4-21-26 metaG | ecosystem: Host-associated > Plants > Roots > Rhizosphere... | reverse complement strand
ACCCCGACTCCAACCCCGATCCCGACTCCGACGCCCACCCCAACCCCGACGCCCACCCCAACCCCAACCCCGACGCCCTCTCCGACCCCCACCTCGACCGGGTCGGGGGCGCTATCCTGCTCGGTCGCGTATTCGCTGGTCAATTCATGGCCCGGCGGTTTCCAGGCCCAGGTCACGTTGACCGATACCGGCCCGAGCCCGATCAGCGCGTGGTCGCTGACCTGGACGTTCCCCGGCGATCAGAAGATCAGCACGATCTGGAACGCCACCGCCACCCAGTCCGGGGAGAAGGTCACCGCGGCCGGCGAGTCCTACAACGCCACGATCGCCGCGGCGGGTTCGGTCACGGTCGGCTTCACCGGGACCTTCACGACCAGTGATGCATCCCCGACCGGCTTCTCGGTCAACGGGACGGCCTGCAGGTGAATGCACCGGGCTCACATCCGGTTGCCCAAGGCGCAGCCAACGAGGCGCATGACGGCGGACCCGAAGATGTCCTCCTCGTTCCAACGGGGGGTCGATGGCGCATCGGGCTCATGAATTGCCCGCTGGCTGCCTCGCCGAAAGGCGTCACGCACCAGCAGGACAATCGCGTTCAGGCCGACCCGGGCGGGCCGACCTGAACGCATTGCTTAACGTCAGCTGAAGGACTGCTGTCATCCGCTCGGCCCCGGCCCGGGCCGCCCCGCCCCGGAGACCGTTCCGTCCTCAGCTGAGCGTGATCTTGTTGCCGGTGACCTTGATGGCCTGTGCGGGCAGTGGGCTCGGAGCGGGGCCGGCCACGACCGCACCCGTGCTGATGCTGAACTGGCTGCCATGACACGGGCAGTCGATTGTGCCGTTGGCCACCTGATCGACGGTGCATGCCGCGTGCGTGCAGATCGCGCTGAACCCCTTGAACTCGCCCGCCGTGGGCTGAGTCACGACGACCTTCTGGCTGGCGAAGATCTTCCCGCCGCCCACCGGGATCTCGCTCGTGGCGGCAAGTTCCATAGCGCTCTGGGCCGGGCCACTGCTCGCGGCGGCGGGTGCGCGCGATGACGCGGACGCGGACGGGGACGCCATCCCCCCGGTTGGCGATGCGTAACCACCCGACTGAGCCGCCGCGATCTTCTTCAGCCCGCAGGCGGTCAGCGTGCCCGCCAGGCCGGCTAGTCCGACACCGGCCAGCATCGTGCGCCGGGTAGTGTGCGGATCCTGCTGGTCCTGTTGGTCCTGCTGATCCTGTTGGGGCTCGTGGGTCATTCGGGACTCCTCGGGTAAGCGGGGGGATGAGTCCCAGTTGACACGAGAGCCCTGCCCCACTGGCTCGGTATAGGCAGCTATGTAAGGGGCCAGTAATAAGTCGCCGGGGCGTGCCGCAGGTCCGCGAATGGCGCTCATCACCTATCGCCCGGTAGGCAGGTAAATGACCTCTCACCTGCACCGCGATCACCGGGGCTGACCGGCACAGACCCCACTGCCACGGCCAAGGTCACGACCGGGCTCGCCCCCGAGTGGGGGACCACCGTTGCGGGACAGCGCCGGGATCTCACCGGACTTCGCTGGGACTGCGTCATCGCGATCTGAGACCGCGGCGGCGCCACCGTATGAGGGACGCCGCGATGACGTCAAGCACAAGCGGCGCGCCACCTGGTAACTTGACGCGCCTGCGACCGGATGGGCCGGGTCCAGGATCGGTGCGACGTTGCGGTCGTCACAGCGACTGAGGCGGAAACGGTAGGAAGGAGCGGCCCCGTGCGGGCTTTGGCCATACCTGACGTACCCGGCGCACTCAGTGCCTGCGTCCGCGTCGCGGTGCGTACCGGATGACCGGGCCCGCGAGCGTCACCGTTGTCGGCGTGGGTGATGACGGCTGGCCTGGGCTGACCGAGGAGGCACGCGCCGCGTTGCGGGAGGCTCCGCTGATCGTTGGCAGCACCCGCCATCTCGCGCTGATTCCTGATCTCCCTGGCCGCCGCGTGCCGCTCCCGTCGCCGCTGCTTCCCCAGCTCGACGATCTGGTGTCGGCGAATCCCGGCGTCTGCCTGCTGGCCAGCGGCGACCCGATGCTGCACGGGCTCGGCGCCACGCTGGCCCGGCGGCTGGGTGCGGACGAGATGCGGGTGCTGCCTGCCGTGTCGTCGGTGGCTCTCGCGTGCTCGCGTCTTGGCTGGGCCGAGCACGAGGTCGACGTGGTCTCCGTGGTATCCCGCCCGGCCGAGGTGATCCTGCCCGCGGTGCAGCCTGGGGCCAAGGTCCTGGTGCTGAGCCGGGATGGCGGCACCCCGGCCGCACTCGCCGCCCTGCTCGCGGAGCGGGGCTGGGGCGCGACCAAGCTGACCGTGCTTGAGCACCTCGGTGGCCGCGCGGAACGGGTACGTGGTCCTTACCTGGCCCGGGCCAGTGATGCTGCGCCTCCGGCCGTCGGTGCGCCCGCTGGCGGTGCTGCGCCGTTCGCCGGTGACCCGTTCGGCGGGGAGTCCTTCGCCGACCTGTCCGTCGTGGCCCTGACTTGCCGGCCAGATCCCGGCACTGCCGTCCTGCCGCGGGTGCCCGGGCTGCCGGACGACGCCTACGAGACCGACGGCCAGCTGACCCGCCGTGAGCCGCGGGCGCTGGCCCTGGCCGCGCTGGCGCCAGGTCCGGGACAGCTTCTCTGGGACGTCGGAGCAGGCAGCGGGAGCATCGGGATCGAGTGGATGCGCGCCGACCCGCGCTGCCGCGCCCTAGCTGTCGAGGTCCGGCCCGACCGGGCCGGGCGGATCCAGCGCAATGCCACTGCCCTGGGCGTCCCGGGCATCGAGGTGATCTGCGGGGCGGCCCCCGAGGCGCTGACCGGACTGGCTCCGCCGGATGCGATCTTCCTGGGCGGCGGGCTCACGGCCGAGGGCGTGCTTGACGCGTGCTGGCAGAGCTTGCCCCCTGGCGGGCGGCTTGTCGCGCATGCGGTCACGATGGAATCCGAAGCGCTGCTGCACCAGTGGCAGCGCACCGTGGGCGGCCAGCTGGTCAAGCTGGCCGTCAGCTACGCTGGCCCGCTCGGCGGGTTCACCACCTGGCGGCCAGCGCTGCCGATCACCCAATGGCAGGTGACCCGCTGATGGCTGTCCCGGTGACTCGATCAGGCAATGGCGGTGACCGCTGATGGCTGTCCCGGTGACTCGCTGATGACCGTCTCGGTGACCCGATCATGACCGTCTCGGTGCCCCGGCAAAGGATGGTGCGCTCGTGACCATATGGTTCGTCGGTGCCGGGCCCGGTGCCCCCGACCTGCTGACCGTGCGTGCCCAGCGGATGCTCGCGACAGTGCCCGTGGTGCTGTACGCCGGCAGCCTGGTACCGCCCGGGGTACTGGCCGGCACCCGGCCGGACGCGCGCCTGGTGGACACCGCCGACCTGGACCTGGATGCGATCACCCGGGAACTGGTCGCGGCGCACTCCAGCGGGCATGACGTGGTGCGGCTGCACAGCGGAGACCCATCGATCTTCAGCGCGGTGGCCGAGCAGGCGCGGCGGCTGGACGCGGCGGGCCTGCCCTGGCAGATCATCCCCGGTGTCCCGGCGTTCGCCGCCGCCGCGGCCGCGCTGCGGCAGGAACTGACGCTGCCCGGAGTGGGCCAGACCGTGGTGCTGACCAGGACCTCGGCCCGGGCGACCCCGATGCCGCCCGGGGAGGACCTCGCCCGCCTCGGTGCTCTGCGCTGCACGCTGGTGCTGCACCTCGCGGTGCAGAATGTGGACAAGGTGGCCACCGATCTGCTCCCGCATTACGGGGCCGACTGCCCGGCCGCCGTGGTGGCCCGGGCCAGCTGGCCCGACGAGATGGTGCTGCGCTGCACCCTCGGCGAACTCGCTGACCAGGTCCGCGCCAAGGGCATCCGCCGGACCGCGATCATCGTGGTCGGCGAGGTCCTGGCCCACGGTGACCTCCGTCGCGGGGATGACAGCCACGGGAGTTTCCAGGAAAGTCACCTCTACTCCGCCGGGCGGGACCGCTCCGCAGGTGACCACGGGGCGGGCTTGGGCAGGGAGGATCCACGGCCGTGAGACGGGTGCTGATCATCGGAATCGGCGCGGGTGATCCCGAGCAGGTGACCGTCCAGGCGATCAAGGCGCTCAATGCGGCCGACGTCTTCTTCGTGATCGACAAGGGCACAGGCAAGCAGGACCTCACCGCGCTCCGGCAGGAAATCTGCGAGCGGTACATCGAGGGCAACTCGTACCGGATGGTGCATGCCCGCGATCCCGAGCGGGATCGCGGCGCGGCCCGCTACCGCCCGGCTGTGGAGCAGTGGCGCCGCGAGCGGGCCGAGATCTACGAGCGGCTCATCACCGATGAACTCGCCGACGGGGACTGCGGCGCGTTCCTGGTCTGGGGGGATCCAGCACTCTACGACAGCACCCTGGCGATCATCGAGCAGATCATCGCGATGGGCACCCTGGAACTGGACTACCGGGTCATCCCGGGCATCAGCAGCGTCCAGGCGCTCGCGGCCCAGCACCGGGTGAGCCTGACCCAGGTCGGCAAACCGGCGCACATCACCACCGGCCGCCGGCTCTCCGAAGAGGGCTTTCCTGAGCATTGTGATGATGTGGTCGTGATGCTGGACGCGGCGTGCTCGTTCTCCCAGATCCCGCAGGCCGGCATCGAGATTTACTGGGGCGCGTACATCGGGACCAAGGACGAGATTCTCATCTCCGGCCATCTCGGTGACGTCGCGGACCAGATCCAGGCGGCCCGCCGCGAGGCGCGGGCCCGCAAGGGCTGGATCATGGATACCTATCTGCTGCGCCGGACCGGCGGCCAAGAGCGCGGTGCGTTGTGACCCCTGCGTGCACACAACGCACCGCGCTGACGCTGGCCGCCAAGAGGGCGGTGCATTGTGACCCCTATGTGGGCACGATGCACCGCACTGATGATGCCGGGGCGTCGGCGCGGGCACCGTTGTGCTGACCGTGCTCGTGCTGGGCGGGACGTCCGAGGCGCGGGCGCTGGCCGCCGCACTGGTCGGCCAGCCGGGCCTGCGGGTGATCAGCTCGCTGGCGGGCCGGGTCCGCGACCCGGTGCGGCCGGCTGGTGAGGTCCGGGTCGGCGGCTTCGGCGGGGCGGCGGGCTTGGCCGACTGGGCCCGCACCGAAGGCGTGGGCGCGGTGGTCGACGCGACCCACCCGTTCGCGGAGAAGATCAGCGCGCACGCGGTCGCGGCCTGCGCCCAGATCGGCCTCCCGCTGCTGCGGCTGGCCCGCCCGGGATGGCAGGCGGAGGAAGGCGACGACTGGCACTATGCCGCGACCCTTGTGGATGCCGCCGCGATGCTGCCCGCGCTCGGCACGCGCGTCTTCCTGACCACCGGCCGCCAGGGGCTGCCCGCCTTTGCCGGCCTGGACACGCTGTGGTTCCTGATCCGCTGCGTCGACGCTCCGCAGGGCCCGATGCCGGCCAACCGCGAGGTGCTGCTGGCCAGAGGCCCGTACCAGCGGGCCGCGGAACTGGCCCTGATGCGGCGCTTCGTGATCGATGTCCTGGTCACCAAGGACAGCGGCGGCCCGCTGACGGCAGGCAAGCTGGCGGCCGCCCGTGACCTGGGCATCCCGGTAGTCATGGTCCGCCGCCCGGATCCCGCCGGGGCGTCGGCCGGCACCGGGTCCACCCCGGCCGTGTCTGCCCCGGCCGTGCCAGACGCCGTCCGCTGGGTGCTCGGTCTCTAACGCGGTGAACTCACCGACACCGGCCGGCCAGCCAGGGCATCGCGCCGATCAGTGATCACGAAGTACAGCACAGACGACCCGACGAGGGCGGCTCCGATGGCGTCGCTGTGCGTCAGGCCCTCGCCGAGGAAGATCACCGCGCTCAACAGGCCGAACACCGGGATGAGGTTCAGGATCACCGCCGCCCACCCGGCGTTGACCTGAACGATCACGAGGTTGAACAGCAAGAAGCTGACGCCGAATCCTGCGACACCCACCAGCACCGCGGCCAGCCAGAGCCGGGGCGCCACGGACACGGGCGGAGTCTCGGAGCCGGCCGCCCATCGCGCCATGGTCGCCGCCAGCGACACGAGCGCAGCCACCGTGAACTGCCATGCCGTGAGTGAGAAGGCATCAGAGCCGTCATCGAAACGCTTGGCCACGATGGTGTAGAGACTCGCGCTGAGCACGCCGGCGGCCACAAAGAGATCACCGACGGTCGTGCCGCGGCCTCCGCCGCTTCCGGCCAGCACGACCAGGCCGCCCAGCGCGACCGCGACCGCCAGGATCGCGGGCCTGGTCGCGGTCTCCCGGAGCAGCAGAGCAGCCAGGACGACGACTAGCGCGGATTCGAGGCCGTTGATCAGCGCCCCGTGCACGGCACTGGTCAGTGACAGGCCGAAGGTGTCGCCCAGATACGCCAGGGCAGGCTCGAGCAGGCCGAGCAGGGCTGGAAGCCACCAGGATCCAGGCGGCCGGTAGCCACGTACCAGCAGGACAGCCCACAGCACGGCCGCCGCAGGCACGAGCTCGACGGTCAGCAGGGTCACCGGACCGAAGCCGCCCAGGGCGTATTTCGTTCCGCTCACCGCTCCGCCCCAAAGCGCCGATGCCATTATCAGCGCCACGAGCGGCCGGCGTGTAATACAGCCGAGATCAGCGCCTTTATTCCCCTTACCCGGATTTTTCCCGCGCGCCGATAGTTTATCCCCGTACGTCAATAGTCCGCCCCCCAATAGCGCCCCTAACCCGCTTCTATGCTGCCCGACCTGGCGGAGATTGATGCGGATATGGCTAAAGCGGAGGTGTGCCGATGCGCAGCGAAATCGTCCTGTCCTGAATGCCAAGTTTGCGGCAAGTTTCGGCTAACTGCTTTTCTGTCGCCTTTGTTGCCGAGTAGAACCTGGGCGATCTCGCGGTCAGGGCTGCTCTGGGCCGCGCGGCGGGTCCCCGTAATGCCGGGGGGTGAATACGATCGGCCGGCCGTGTTGCTGAAAGGTCTTGGTGGTGCTCGATCCGATGATGAGCAGCGTTTTCATGTCGACGGTCGCCGGGTCGAGGTCGGCCAGCGAGGTGATCGTCATCTGCTCGTCGGCCTGGCCGGCGCTGCGGCCGACGACAACGGGTGTGCCCGGGTCCCGGTGCCGGAGTATCAGGTCACGGACGGCGTCGACCTGCCAGGTGCGGGTGCGTGACGCCGGGTTGTAGAGGGCCAGGACCAGGTCGGCCGCGGCTGCCTTGTCGATCCGGTCGGCGATGACCTCCCACGGCTTCAGCCGGTCCGACAGGCTGATGACGCAGTAGTCGTGGCCCAGCGGCGCCCCGGCCTTGCTGGCCACCGCCTGGGCGGCGGTCACGCCCGGCAGGACGTCGATGTCGACGTCGCGCCACCGCTCCTGGCCGGCTGCGGCTTCCTCCAGCACCGCGGACGCCATGGCGAACACCCCGGGATCACCGGACGAGACGACCACCACGCGGCCGCCCTTGGCCGCCAGGTTCAGGGCGAGTGCGGCCCGGTCGGCTTCGACCGTGTTCCCCGAGCTGTGCCGGTCCTGTCCGGGCCGCTGCGGTACCCGGTCCAGGTAGCCGCGGTAACCCACCAGGTCGGTGGCACCCGCGATCGCGGCGGCTGCCTCGGGAGTCAGCCATGCCGGGTCACCCGGCCCGAGCCCGACCACCGTGACGCCCGGAGCGGCTGCGGGCCGGTCACCGCGCCCTGGCACCAGGGCCAGTGACATGTACGGCACGCTGGCCGGATCCACGTCGATCAGCGGCGTGACCCGCTGCGCGTCGGTCCCGGCCCGCTCCACGTAATGGGCCCGGTCCAGCAGCCCGGTCTCGGCCAGCGCGGCACGCACCTTGTCGAACGTGCGGCCCAGCTTGAGGATCGCCACCGCGTCCCCGTTCGCGCTGGCCAGCCGGGCCCGCAGCACGTCCCCGGGCAGCGTGCCCGCTAGGACGGTCAGCGACTCATCGTGCTGGACCAGTGGCAGGCCGACCGCCGCGGCCGCCGCCGAGACGGAGGACACGCCGGGCACGATCTGCGCGCTGAACCGGCGGCACAGCCGCGCGTGCAGGTGCTGGTAGGACCCATAGAAGCCGGGGTCCCCCTCACACAGCACGACCACGTCCCGCCCGTCCTCCAGATGCGCGGCGAGCCGGTGGGTGGCCTCGTCGTAGAAGTCGGCGAGCGCGCCCGCGTAACCGCCGGGGTGATCGGTGCCCTCGGTCGTCACCGGGTAGCGCAGCACCTCCTCGATCTGCCCCGGGCGCAGGTACGGGACGGCCGCACTGCGGGCCACGCTGCGGCCGTGCGGGGCGCAGTGGTAGGCCACCACCCCGGCTTCGGCGATGAGCCGCGCGGCCCGGACGGTGACCAGTTCGGGATCGCCGGGACCAACCCCGACGCCAGTGAGGCGGCCTGATGTCACCGGAGTCATTCTGCCCTGCTCGCCAGGGCGTTGACGGCCGAGGATGCGATAGCGGATCCACCGCGCCGCCCGTGGACCACCAAATACGGAATACCCAACGGATTTGCCGCCAGGGCCGACTTCGACTCGGCGGCCCCGATGAAGCCGACCGGCACACCCACCACCGCTGCGGGCCGCGCCGCTCCCGCCGCCACCATCTCCAGCAGGTGGAACAGCGCGGTGGGCGCATTGCCGACGGCCACCAGCGCGCCGCCCAGCTGGTTCCGCCAGAGCTCGACCGCCGCTGCCGTCCTGGTCGTCCCGAGCTGGGCGGCCAGCGCCGGCACCCGTGGATCGCGCAGCGTGCACACGATGTCGTTATGGGCGGGCAGCCGGGACCGGGTGATGCCCGCCGCGACCATGGAGGCGTCGCAGAGGACCGGCGCGCCGGCCGCGAGCGCCGCCTCGGCGCCCGCAGCGAAGTCCGAAGACCAGGCCAGGTCGCTGACCAGGTCGGTCATCCCGCAGGCGTGCACCATCCGGACGGCCACACGTTCCAGTGCGGCCGGGATGCCCGCCAGGTCTGTTTCCCGCCGGATGGTGGCGAACGAGGCACGGTAGATCTCGGCCCCGTCCCGCTCGTAGCCGGGAATCATCCCCGCACCGCCGCCAGGGTCGGGGCTGGCCCGGTGGAGCCATCAGCGGGGACCACGGCGACGACGGCTGGCCTGTCGGCGAGGGTCAGGACGCGCCCGGCTGGCCCATTCGCCAGCGTGAACTCGTCGGCGCTGATGGCGACCACCGCCGCGGCGTCGGCGGGCCGCCCACACCTACGGCTGCACCCGGCCCAGTGCACTGCGGTGAGCCCGGGGACGGGGGTGGCCCGAGACCGCACATCAGCGAGCGACCTGGTGCAGGACATGCCGCTGCACGCGGTAACGCCAGAAAGGAGGTGGTCGTCGGAGACAAGCAGTCCTGCCTCGGCCAGCCGGATCAACCCGGCATCCACAGGTTCGGCGAGCGGCAGCACAACCCGGGCCGCCGTAGTCAGCCGGCCGGCCTCACCTGGCCGGATCATGGAGCCGATAAGCCGGAGTTGAGCCACGGTGAGCCGGCCCAGCGGCGCGGCGATCACCGCAAACGGCGCGGTGTCCGCGGCGGATGACGCGGTGCCCGCAGGGAGCGGCAGGCCCGCTGCGGCGAGCGGCGCAGTATCCCTGAGCCGCGCAGTACCCCTGAGCTGCGCCGTCCCGGCGGCGAGCGGCCTGGTGCCGGCGGTGAGTAGCCCGGTATTGCCGGCCGGTCCCAGTGGCAGCCGACCCACCATGTCCGTCACCTGGTCACCGAGCGAACCGCCCACGGCTGCGGTGATCGCCGCCCCGCCGTCAGCCAGGCCGGTGATCCGCACCGTATCCGGCGCCGCCTGCCGGTGTGTGACGAAGGCTCGCGCCACCTCAATCACCTGCGCGATCACCTGCCGCGCCGGGCCGCGCAGGCCGGTTTCCCGGCCGCCCACGATCAGGTCGGCCGTGATGAGGCCGGCCGTGATGGGGCCGGCCGTGATGGGGTCCCCCCCGCGCTCCCCCCCGTGGGTGGCTCCGTGTGTGGCTCCGCGCGAGCACAGGCGGAGACCAACATCGCAGCCGCTGAGCCCGGCCCGACCGGAGCCGTCGTCGAGGCAGAACAGGAATCGTCCGGGCAGCGCGGCCAGGTCAGGATCGGCCCGCACCCCCTGGTCCAGTGCTCGCACCAGCTTGCGCAGGTCCGGGTGACCGGCGAGTCCGGCTAGCGGGCTCGCGGTGATGTTGCGGGCCCGGTCGTGGGCCGGTGACGGCAGCAGCCCGGCCGAGACGGCCCGCCGCGCCAGGTCATCGGCCTTACCGGCGCGCACCCCCCTGAGCTGCACGTTCCCGCGCGCGGTGAGATCCACCGAGCCGTCGCCGAACCGGCTGGCCAGCGTCGCCAGGTCATGCAGCCTACGGCCGGTCGCGTAGCCGCCGGGCAGCCGTATCCGGGCCACGAGGCCGTCGCGGGCCTCGTGCAGATCGAGGATGCCCGGGCAGGCATCGCCAGCTGTCATGCAGAGGATGATGTCACTGGGCCGGCCTGGCCGCCACCACCGGCTAGCGGCCACCAGGGTCAGCGACCTGGGGTGAGTTCGTGGTTGACGGGCACCCGTCCGGTGCGCCAGAGTCAGCAGGAACACGCGACGGCCAGTGGAGGAAGCCGGTGTAATTCCGGCGCGGTCCCGCCACTGTCACCGGGGAGCAGACCCCAGCAAAGTCACGGCCCTGACGGGCGGGAAGACCGGGGCGCGCGCTGATCCGGGAGCCAGGACACTCCGGCCGCCGCCACCGCGACCCGGGGCGAGGATCCCGAGGAGGGCCCGCCGTGGACCACGATCGGCCAGTCTGCATCCTGCTGCTGTCCACCTCCGATACCGATCTGCTGGCCGCCCGGGCCAGCGGCGCGGACTACCGGCTGGCCAACCCGGCGCGGCTGGCGCCGGGCGAACTGCCCTCGCTGCTCGACGGCGCGGACGTGGTCGTTGTCCGGCTGCTCGGTGGCGAGCAGGCCTGGCGTGAAGGTCTCGCCGCCGTCCGCCGCCAGCCGCGCCCGCTGATCGTCCTCGGCGGCGAGATGGTCCCTGACGCGGCCCTGATGGCCCTGTCCAGCGTCCCGGCCGGCATCGCGGCGCAGGCCCACCAGTACCTCGCCCACGGCGGACCCGGCAACCTTCGCGAACTCACTCACTTCCTGTCCGACACAGTGCTGCTGAGCGGGCACGGCTTCGCCGCGCCCGAGCCCATGCCCGCCTGGGGCCTACGCCCCTGGCCGCCCCCGGCGTGGCCCGCGGCGGCCGCCGCCGGGGGGCCACTGGCGGGTGAGCCGGTGGTGGCGGTGCTTTACTACCGGGCACACGAACTGGCGGGCAACACCAGCTTCGCGGACGCCCTCTGCGCGGCGATCGAGTCTTGCGGCGCCCGCCCGCTGCCGGTGTGGTGTGCCAGCCTTAGAACCGCCGGGCCTGACCTGCTGGAGACGCTGGCCCAGGCTGACGTGCTGATCGTGACCGTGCTGGCGGCCGGCGGGACGGTTCCCGCGGCCGCCCAGGCCGGTGGCGACGATGAGGCGTGGGACGTGGGGGCGATCGCGGCCCTGGACATCCCGGTCGTCCAGGCGCTCTGCCTGACTTCGCCCCGGGCCCAGTGGGCCGCGGCCAACGCCGGGCTCAGCCCGCTGGACGCGGCGACACAGGTGGCCATCCCGGAATTCGACGGTCGGCTGATCAGCGTCCCGTTCTCCTTCAAGGAAACCGGCGCGGACGGCCTGTCCCGCTATGTCGCCGACCCGGAGCGGGCCGCCCGGGTCGCCGGGACAGCCGTCGCGCTGGCCCGGCTGCGGCACATCCCGCCGTCGCGGCGCCGGGTGGCCATCGTGCTGTCCGCCTACCCGACCAAGCACTCCAGGATCGGCAACGCGGTCGGCCTCGACACGCCGGCCAGCACGGTCCGGGTGCTCCGGGCGCTGCGCGAGCGCGGCTACGACATCGGCCCGGTGACCGGCCCGGACGCGCTGCCCGGCATCGAGCCGCCAGACGGTGACGCGCTGATCCACGCGGTCATCGCGGCCGGCGGCCAGGACCCCGACTGGCTGACCGACCAGCAGATGGCCAGCGCGGCGGTGCGCATCCCGGCGGCACAGTACCGCGCATGGTTCGACCGGCTGCCGGACGAGCTCCGCGCCGCCATGGAGCGGGCCTGGGGGCCGCCGCCGGGTGAGCTGTACGTCGACCGGGGGTCCAACCCGGACGGGGACATCGTGCTCGCCGCCCTGACCGCGGGCAACATGGTGCTGCTCGTCCAGCCGCCGCGCGGCTTCGGGGAGAACCCGGTGGCCATCTACCACGACCCGGACCTGCCGCCGAGCCACCACTACCTGGCCGCTTACCGCTGGCTGGAGGAGGACTTCGGCGCGCACGCCATCGTGCACATGGGCAAGCACGGCAACCTGGAATGGCTGCCGGGCAAGAACCTCGGCATGTCGGCGGCGTGCGGCCCAGACGCGGCGCTGGGGAACCTGCCGCTCATCTACCCGTTCCTGGTGAACGATCCGGGCGAGGGTACCCAGGCCAAGCGGCGCGCGCACGCGACGATCGTGGACCACCTGGTGCCGCCGATGACCCGCGCCGAGACCTACGGCGACCTGGCCCGGCTGGAGCAGATGCTCGACGAGCACGCCGCGGTGGCCGCGATGGACCCGGCCAAGCTCCCGGCCATCCGGGCGCAGATCTGGACCCTGATCCAGGCGGCCAAGCTCGACTACGACCTGGGCCTGGACTCCCGGCCGCACGACGTGGAATTCGACGACTTCCTGCTGCACGTGGATGGCTGGCTGTGCGAAGTCAAGGACGCGCAGATCCGCGACGGCCTGCACATCCTCGGGGTGGCACCCGAAGGCGCGCAGCGGGTCGGCCTGGTGCTCGCGATGCTCCAGGCCCGGCAGATCTGGGCCGGCCCGGGGTATGGCGCGGGGGGCGGGCTGCCCGGCCTGCGCGAGGCGCTCGGCCTCGTCGAGGACGGCCAGTCACCCCGAGCCACCGTCGACCGGGCCGAGGAACTGGCCCGGGCCCTCGTCGAAGGGATGGAACTGGCCGGGTGGCAGGCCGGCGCGGCGCGGGCGGTTACCGAAGACGTACTCGGGAGCTGGGATCGGGAAGACCCGCCCGGGAGCCGGGATCAGGAAGACGGGCCCGGAACCCGGGGTGCGGCAGTTGAGCGGTTGCTGCGTTTTGCCGCTGAAGAGCTGATCCCGCGGCTCGCCGCCACCAGTGGCGAAATCGACGCGGTGCTGCATGCCCTCGATGGCGGGCACGTGCCCGCGGGGCCGAGCGGATCCCCGTTGCGCGGGCTCATCAACACGCTGCCGACCGGCCGGAACTTCTATGCCGTGGATCCCAAGGCGGTGCCTTCCCGGCTGGCCTGGGACACCGGGCAGCAGCTCGCGGACTCGCTGCTGGCCCGCTACCGGGAAGACACCGGTCAGTGGCCGTCCACGGTAGGGCTGTCGGTGTGGGGGACGGCCGCGATGCGCACCTCCGGTGACGACATCGCGGAGGTGCTGGCGCTGCTCGGGGTGCGCCCGGTCTGGGATGAGGCCAGCCGCCGGGTCACCGGGCTGGATGTCATCAGCGCGGCGGAACTGGGGCGGCCGCGGATCGACGTGGTGGTGCGGATCAGCGGGTTCTTCCGCGACGCGTTCCCGCACGTGGTGACGTTGCTCGACGACGCGGTGCGGCTCGTCGCTGACCTGGATGAGGACCCCGCGGACAACTTCGTCCGCGGCCACGCGCTGGCCGACCTGGCCCGGCACGCCGACCTGCGCCGCGCCACCACCCGCATCTTCGGCTCGCCGCCCGGCGCGTACGGCGCGGGCCTGCTGCCGCTGATGGAAAGCGGGTCGTGGCGGGACGACGCGGACCTGGCCGAGGTCTACGCGGCCTGGGGCGGGCACGCGTACGGGCGCGAGCTTGACGGCCGGGCCGCCCGGGACGACATGGAGTCCGCCTACCGGCGGATCAGGCTGGCCGTGAAGAACACCGACAGCCGTGAGCACGACATCGCCGACTCCGACGACTACTACCAGTACCACGGCGGCATGATCGCCACCGTCCGGTCGCTGACCGGTGCGGCCCCGCTCGCCTACGTCGGCGACAGCACCCGGCCCGACAACGTCCGGACCCGGTCGCTGACGGAGGAGTCGGCGCGGGTCTTCCGGTCCCGGGTGGTCAACCCGCGCTGGATCCAGGCCATGCGGCGGCACGGCTACAAGGGGGCCTTTGAGCTGGCCGCGACGGTCGACTACCTCTTCGGCTGGGACGCCACCACCGGGGTGGTCGCCGACTGGATGTACGAGAAGCTGGCCGCCTCGTATGTGCTCGACCCGGACACCAGGAAGTTCCTGGAGACCAGCAACCCGTGGGCGTTGCGCGGGATCACCGAGCGGTTGCTTGAGGCGGCCGACCGTGGCCTGTGGGCGGAGCCGGAGGAGCCGACCCTGGAGGCGCTGCGCGAGATCTACCTCCAGGTCGAAGGGCAGCTGGAAGAGGCGCAGGCGTGAGCCGGCTGCCGTTTTCCGCGGTGGTCGGGCAGGATGACGCGCGGCTCGCGCTGCTGCTGGGGGCGGTGGACCCGGGCATCGGCGGCGTGCTGCTCACCGGGGAGAAAGGCACCGCGAAGACGACCCTGGTCCGGGCGCTGACCGGGATCCTGCCGGGCATCAGCGTCGTCGCCGGCTGCCGGTTCTCCTGCGACCCCGCGGATCCTGACCCAGGCTGCCCGGATGGGCCGCATCCGCTGGGCCGCCCGGCCGGGCACCGGGCCGCCCGCCTGGTCGAGTTGCCGCTCGGGGCCACCGACGACCGGGTCACCGGCAGCCTTGACGTGCCCCGGGTGCTGGCCGGGGCGGCGACCGCGGAGGCCTTCGCGCCTGGGCTGCTCGCGCTGGCCCACCGCGGTGTGCTGTACGTCGACGAGATCAACCTGCTGCCCGACCACCTGGTGGATGTGCTGCTCGACGCGGCGGCCACCGGCGCTACCAGCGTGGAGCGTGAGGGCATCTCGCTCCGGCACGCCTCGGCGTTCCTGCTGGTCGGCACCATGAACCCGGAGGAAGGCGAGCTGCGGCCGCAGTTGCTCGACCGATTCGGCCTGTGCGTGCCCGTCATCGCCAGCGATGATCCGGCCCGCCGGGCCGAGGTGGTCAGGGCCCGGCTCAATCACGACCGGGCCCCGGCGGCCAGCACCGAGGCGCACGCGGTGGCCGAACGCGAACTCACCAGCCGGATCAGCGCCGCGCGGGCCTGGCTGACCGGCGTCGAGCTGCGCGATCCGGAACTGCTCCGGGTCACCACGGCCTGCGCGACCCTCGGCGTGGACGGCATGCGCGGCGATCTCATCACCTGCCGGGCGGCGGTCGCGCACGCCGCGTGGCAGCAGCGGGACGCGGTCACCGGCCCGGACATCCGGGTGGCCGCCCGGCTCGCGCTGCTGCACCGGCAGCGCCGCGGGCCGTTCGATGACCCCGGCGTGGATGCCGACCAACTCGACAAGGCCCTCGGCCCGGACGAGGACGACGACCGGCCCCCGCCGGACGACAGCGGCCCGCCGGACGACAGCGGCCCGCCGGACGGCGGCGGTGATGGAGACCGCGGGAGGCGTCCTGGCCCGCACGACGCGGCCGGAGGCGAGCCGCACCCCGCCGACGAACCGCGCCCGGCCGGCGCTGGGTGTCCCGACGACGCATCAGCTCCCGCGCCCACCGGCGTCTCGGCGCCCCCCGGGGCCGCCTTCCGGGTCCGGCACATCCAGGCCACCGGCCTGGGATCGGGATCGGGGGGACGCCGGTCAGGTTCCCGCGGCCCGCATGGCCAGCCGATAGCGGCCGTCCGGTCCTCGTCGCGGCCTGAGCTGCTGCCCACGGTGCGTGCTGCCGTGCTGGCCCGGCCCGGCGCCGCGTTCACCGTGACCGGTGGTGACCTGCGGGCCAGCCTGCGCCGGGGCCGCGAGTCCAACCTCGTCGTGCTGCTGCTCGACACCTCCGGCTCGATGGCCGCCCGGCGGCGCAGCGCCACCGTGGCCACCGCGGCCCTGTCGCTGCTCAGCGACGCTTACCGGCGCCGGGACCGGGTGGCGCTGCTCACCTTCCGTGGCACCGGGGCCACCGTCGTCGTCCCGCCCACCGGATCCGTGGAGCTCGCGGCCCGGCGGCTGCGTGACCTGCCGGTCGGCGGCCGCACCCCGCTCGCGGCCGGATTGGAGGCGGTCCGCCAGCTGGTCCGCCGGGAAGGCTGGCGGGATCCGGCCCGGCGCCCGATCCTCGTCCTGATCACCGATGGCCGGGCGACCGGCGACGGCGACGCCGTGGGCCAGGCCAAACGCGCCGCGTCCGCGCTGGCCCGGACCGCCGCCACCAGCATCGTGGTGGACGCCGAGGAGGGCCGGGTGCGGCTCGGGCTGGCGGCTGTGCTGGCCCGCCACCTGGCCGCGGACCTGGTGACCGTCCCCGGCCTGGCCGCGAAGGCCGGCCCGCTCCGCGACCAGGCCGGCCAGACACTGGCCGGCATCATCCGCGCGAAGGAGGCATCCTGATGCCGCAGGGCCAGGTCACCGTGGTACCCGACGACGGGCTCAGCACCCGCGAACGGCGTGCGCAGCCACTGCTCGTGGTGCACACCGGTGACGGCAAGGGGAAGTCCACGGCCGCCTTCGGGCTGGCCCTGCGGGCCTGGTCCGCGGGGTGGCCGATCGGCGTGTTCCAGTTCACCAAGAGCCCGAAATGGCGGGTGGGCGAGGAAGGCGCGCTGCAGGCCCTCGGCGAACTGAACGCCGCGACCGGCCAGGGCGGACCGGTGACCTGGCACCGGATGGGCGCGGGCTGGTCGTGGCTGCGCACCCCGCCGGAAGACCATGCCCGCGCCGCCCGGGAAGGCTGGCAGCAGGTCCAGCGTGACCTGGCCGCCGAGACGTACCGGCTGCTCGTCCTGGACGAGTTCACCTACCCGCTGGCGAACGGCACCCTGGACATCGATGAGGTGCTGGCTACCCTGGCCACCCGCCCGGGCGTCCAGCATGTCGTCATCACCGGCCGCCGGGCCAGCCCCGCCCTGCTGGAAGCGGCCGACCTGGTCACCGAGATGACCAAGGTCAAGCACCCGATGGACGCTGGGCGCAAGGGCCAGCGCGGCATCGAATGGTGAACCTGCCCCGCGTGGTCATTGCCGCCACCCGGTCGGGGGACGGCAAGACCACCGTGGCCACCGGCATCATGGCCGCGCTGCGGGTCCGCGGGCTGCGGGTGTCCCCGCACAAGGTGGGACCGGACTACATCGACCCGAGTTATCACGCGGCCGCCTGCGGCAGGCCCGGCCGCAACCTTGACCCATGGCTGGTCGGCGAGGGTCAGGTGGCGCCGCTGCTGCGGCACGCGGCCCACGGCGCCGACGTCGCCGTCATCGAAGGTGTCATGGGCCTGTTCGACGGGGCGGCGGGACGCGGCGACTTTGCCAGCACCGCGCATGTCGCGCGGCTGACCGGCGCCCCCGTGCTGCTGGTCGTCGGCGCCGCCGGGACCTCCCGCTCCATCGCCGCGACCGTGCACGGCTTCGCCGGCTGGGACCCTCAGGTCCGGCTGGCCGGCGTGCTGCTCAACCAGGTCTCCTCGGACCGTCACGAGGCCGTGCTGCGCGAGGCGCTGGAGCCATCGGGCATCCCGGTGCTCGGCGCGCTGCGGCGGGAAGCAACCCTGCACACCCCCTCACGGCACCTCGGGCTGGTCCCGGCCGGGGAGCGCGCCGCGTCCGTCACAGCGTGGCTCCCGGCCTTGCGTGACCTGGCCGGGCGCAGCATCGACCTGGACCTGCTGATGGCCATCGCGCGCAGCGCACCTGAGCTGACCGCCGACCCGTGGTCTCCGGCGGACGGGGCCACGGGGACATCTGGCGGAGCCATCCCCCGGGTCGCCGTCGCGGCCGGGCCAGCATTCACCTTCGGCTACGCGGAGCACGACGAACTGCTGGCCGCGGCCGGGGCGGAGGTGGTGACCTTCGACCCGCTGGCCACGGAGCGGCTGCCGGACGGCACCGACGCCCTGGTGGTCGGCGGCGGCTTCCCCGAGGTGCACGTGGACCGGCTGGCCGCCAACACGGCGCTGCGCGATGAGGTCATGCGGCGCGCCGCGGCGGGCATGCCGGTCGTGGCCGAGTGCGCCGGGCTGCTGTGGCTCGGGGAGACCCTGAACTCCCGTCAGCAGTGCGGGGTCGTGCCGGCCCGCGCCCGGATGACCGGGGCACTGACCCTGGGCTACCGGGAGGCCACCGCGCTGCGTGACACCCCGCTGCTGGCGGCCGGCACCCAGGTGCGGGCGCACGAGTTCCACCACACCGTGAGCGAGCCAGCGCACGGGGACGAGCCCGCGTGGCGGCTGGCTGACGGCAGCACGCACGGCTGGGCCGGCCCGACCATGCTCGCGTCGTACCTGCACCTGCACTGGGCCGGCCTGCCCGGCGGCGCCGCGAGGCTGGTCCAGGCAGCCCGCACGGCCCGGGCGCGGAGCCAGGACGCCGGCGCGGTGCCGGGGGGAGAGACCAGGTGAGCGTGCTGCGGGGGGCCGAACGGGTCCGGCTCAGCGCCATGGCGGCGGTGATCGTCGGGCTGAACGCGGCGGGCTGGGGCATCTTCGTGTTCACGGTGCTGCCGCACCACTTCCGCTACGAGAAGCTCGGCGTCGGGCTCGGTGTGGCCGTCACCGCCTGGACGCTCGGCCTGCGGCACGCCTTCGACGCGGATCACATCTCGGCTATCGACAACGTCACCCGTAAGCTCATGGCGGACGGGAAACGGCCGTTGGGGACGGGGTTTTTCTTTGCCCTGGGCCACTCCACGATCATGGTCGCGGTCGGCGCCGGCATCGCGATCGCGGCCCGGGCCGTGTTCGGCGCGGTGGTCAACCCGAGTTCCACTTACGAGACCCTGGGCGGGATCGCGGGCACCCTGATGGCCGCGGGATTCCTGTACCTGATCGCTATCTTGAACCTGGTGGTGCTGGCCGGAATCGCCCGGGTCTTCCGGGACATGCGGCGCGGCCGGTACAGCGAGGAAGAACTGGAGCGCCAGCTGCAGGCCCGCGGCCTGATGTACCGGTTCTTCGGCCGCTTCATGCGCTCGATCAACCACACCGGCCAGATGTTCTTCGTCGGCCTGATCTTCGGGATCGGCTTCGACACCGTCACCGAGGTGGTCCTGCTCACCGCCACCGTCTACGCGGCGACCTCGGGGCTGCCGTTCTACGCGATCCTGGCGCTGCCGCTGCTGTTCGCCGGCGGGATGACGCTCTTTGACACCCTCGATGGCTGCTTCATGAATTTCGCCTACGGGTGGGCTTTCGCCCGGCCGGTCCGCAAGGTCTACTACAACATCGTCATCACCGGCCTGTCGATCGCGGCCGCGTTCCTGATCGGTACCGTGGAGATCCTCGGCATCCTGACCAGCGAACTGCACCTGAGCGGCCCGTTCTGGGGATTCATGGCGGACTTCGATATCAACAAGGCCGGGTTCACCATCGCGGGGCTATTCGTCGTCGTATGGGCGATGGCCCTGGCCATCTGGCGGTTCGGCCACATCGAATCCCGCTGGGCGGTCGGCGACTCATCCGGTCCGCCACAATAGGGGCTGGAGAGGCCGCCGGCTCATCGCGGATGAGGCCGCGCACCGGAGCGGAGGACAGCGTTGGGCGCCGAGCGCGAGCGGGTGGCCGGATTCGGGCGGCTCGAAGACGGCCTGCGCCAGGCCGGCGACTGGTACCGGTGGGGGCCGTACGTCAGCGAGCGCCAGTGGGGGACGGTCCGCGAGGACTACAGCCCCGACGGTGCGGCGTGGGACTACCTGCCGCACGACCACGCCCGGTCCCGGGCCTACCGCTGGGGCGAGGACGCCCTCGCCGGGTTCTGCGACGTGGAGCAGCGGCTGTGCCTGGGCCTGGCCCTGTGGAACGGCCGCGACCCGATCCTGAAGGAACGCGCGTTCGGCCTGACCGGCGCCCAGGGCAACCACGGCGAGGATGTCAAGGAGTACTGGTGGTACCTCGACGCACTGCCCAGCCACGCCTGGAACCGCTGGCGCTACCACTATCCGCAGGCCGCGTTCCCCTACGAAAACCTCATAGAGCAGAACGCCAGGCGAAACCGGCTCCAGCCCGAATATGAGCTGATCGACACCGGGGTATTCGATTCCGGCCGGTACTGGATCGTTGAAGTGGACTACGCGAAAGCTGATCCGGATGACCTGCTGATGGCCATTTCGGTGACGAACGCAGGCCCGGACACCGCGACGCTGCATGTGCTGCCGACCGCGTGGTTCCGCAACACCTGGTCCTGGGCGGACGGCGCGGCCCGGCCGTCCTTCGCGGTGGCCGGCGTCGGCCAGGTGGCTGCCGAGCACCCGTTCCTGGGCCCGCTGGAGCTGATGGCCGGCTCCGCCCCGGACGGCGGGGTGCCGGTCACCCTGTTCTGCGAGAACGAGACGAACTCCCAGCGCCTGTTCGGCGCGGACCCGGTCACGCCGTACCCGAAGGACGGCATCAACGATCATGTCGTCAGCGGTGCGGCCACGGTGAATCCGGCCGGCCAGGGCACCAAATGCGCGTTCTGGTACCAGCTGACGGTGCCGCCGGGCGGGACGGCGCAGGTGCGGCTCCGGCTCCGGCCGTCAGCGGCGGGTGCGGGTGCGGGCGCGGGAGCGGCCCAGGTGGCCGACGCGCTCGGTGCCGACTTCGACCGTGTCATCGCGCTGCGCCGGGCCGAGGCGGACGAGTTCTACGCGGAACTGACGCCCGCCGGCGCGACCGCCGACGAGGCGATGGTCATGCGCCAGGCGTTCGCCGGGATGCTGTGGAGCAAGCAGTTGTACTACTTCGACGTCGCCCGCTGGCTGGACGGCGACCCGGCGCAGCCGCCCCCGCCGGACGGGCGCGCGGCCGGCCGCAACGCCCGGTGGCGTCATTTCGACTCCTTCGACATCATGTCGATGCCGGACAAGTGGGAGTACCCCTGGTTCGCCGCCTGGGATCTGGCCTTCCACTGCGTGGCGCTGGCGCATGTGGATCCCGCGTTCGCCAAGTACCAGCTGATCCTGGTCTGCCGGGAATGGTTCCAGCACCCGGGCGGCGCGCTGCCCGCGTACGAATGGGACTTCGGCGATGTCAACCCGCCGGTGCAGGCATGGGCGGCGCTTGAGGTGTTCGCCGTGGACGGCGGCCGCGACCTCGACTTCCTCAGCCGGGTCTTCGACAAGCTGCTGGTCAACTTCACCTGGTGGGTCAACCGGGAGGACGCGGAGGGCAACAACCTGTTCGAGGGTGGCTTCCTCGGCCTGGACAACATTGGCCCGATCGATCGATCGCATTTGCCGGTCGGCGGCGTCCTGGAGCAGTCCGACGCCACCGGCTGGATGGGGTTCTTCTCGATGGCGATGGCCTCCATCGCGCTGATCCTGCACCGGTCCGGGCAGCGGCCCGGCCTGGATCTCGTGGTCAAGTTCCTGGAGCATTTCGCCGCCATCCGGGATGCGCTGGACGGCAAGGGCCTGTGGGACGACGCCGACGGGATGTACTACGACCGCCTGGTCACCACGGCTGGCGCCGAGGTGCCGGTGAAGGTCCGGTCCATCGTGGCCATGATCCCGGCGCTCGCGGCCGGCGTCGTGGACGAGAGCATGCTGCAGCGCTCGCTGGCGGTCGGCAAGCGGTTCGCCGGCTTCCTCCAGGCGCGCGACGCGGCGGATCCGGCGAAGCTGGCGGCGAGCGGGCAGCTCCGCGGCGCGCCGGGCGACCGGCGCCTGCTGCTGAGCCTGGCCGGGCCGGCCAGGCTGGGCCCGCTGCTGGCCCGGCTGTTCGATGAGGCTGAGTTCCTCTCCCTGCACGGCCTGCGCGCGCTGTCGGCCTACCACCGCGATCACCCGTATCAGCTCGACGTCGAGGGCTACCGGGCCACGATTGACTACGAGCCCGCCGAGTCGACCACGCCGATGTTCGGCGGGAACTCCAACTGGCGCGGGCCGGTCTGGTTCCCGGTGAACTACCTGGTGGTCAGCGTGCTGGAGCGGTACCACGAGTTCTTCGGTGACGAGCTGACCGTCGAGTACCCGACCGGGTCAGGCCAGCAGCTCACGCTCGACCTGATCGCCCGCGACCTGCAGGACCGGCTCATCTCGCTGTTCACCCGCGGACCTGACGGCCGGCGGGCCTGCTTCGGCGCCGCGCCGCTGCTGCAGGACGATCCGGCCTGGCGGGACAACCTGGTGTTCAGCGAGTACTTCCATGGCGACAACGGCGCCGGGCTCGGCGCCTCGCACCAGACCGGCTGGACCGGGCTGATCGCCGACCTGATCCGCCGGCGGCACGGCGCGGTCCCCTCGGTCGGCGACGTGATCGCACGCACCGGCGGGCAGGCCAGGTGATGACCACGGTCGGCGCGGTGCCCGCGGCCCCGCGGCCTGGACGCCAGTTCCCGCTGGGTGCGACGGTCCGCGACGGGGGGACGAACTTCGCGGTGGCCTCCGCGCTGGCTGAGGGCATGGTGCTCTGCCTGTTCGACGAGGCGGGCGCGGAAACCCAGATTCCGCTGCGGGACTACGACGCCGGCGTCTGGCACGCCTTCCTGCCGGGTGTCGGGGCCGGGCAGGCCTACGGGTACCGGGCGGCCGGCCCGTACGACCCGGCCCGCGGTGCCCGCTGCAATCCGGCCAAGCTCCTGCTCGACCCGTATGCGCGGGCGGTGCGCGGCACCGTGCGCAGCGGGCCGGACGTGCTGGGGTACTCCGCCAGCGACCCGGACGCGCCGAGCACCGCGGACTCGGCCGGTTCCGTGCCACGCAGCCTGGTGGTGGCCGATGAGCCGCCCGGCGCCGCGCCTGCCGCCCGGCCCCGGCACCGGTACGCGGACACGATCATCTACGAGGTGCACGTCAAGGGTTTCACCATGCGCCATCCGGGGGTGCCGCCTGAGCTGCGCGGGACCTATGCCGGACTGGGCCATGACGCGGCCATCGCGCACCTCGTCGATCTGGGCGTGACCGCCGTGGAGCTGCTGCCGGTGCATGAGAGCGTTCCCGAGTCGTTCCTGGTGGACCGGGGGCTGACGAACTACTGGGGTTACAACACGATCGGCTACTTCGCGCCCCATCAGGGCTATTCGGCGGCGGTCCGCGCCGGGCAGCCCGGCGGCCAGGTCGCCGAGTTCGCCGCGATGGTCGACGCCCTGCACGCGGCCGGCCTGGAGGTGCTGCTCGACGTGGTGTTCAACCACACCGCGGAGGGCAATCAGCTAGGCCAGACGCTGTGTTACCGGGGTCTGGACAACCCCGGGTATTACCGGCTGGCACCGGGTGACCCGCGTTATTACGTCGACACGACCGGCACCGGCAATTCACTCAACGTGGGTGACCCGGTCACCCTGCAGCTGATCATGGACTCGCTGCGCTACTGGCTGACCCAGATGCGGGTGGACGGCTTCCGGTTCGATCTCGCGGCGGCGCTGGGCCGCCAGGACGGCGGCTTCGAGCAGGTGTCCGCGTTCTTCGACCTGGTCGCCCAGGACCCGGTCGTGTCGCGGGCCAAGCTGATCGCGGAGCCGTGGGACGTCGGCCAGGTGGACAGCTATGACCTGGGCCGGTTCCCGCCACTGTGGCGCGAGTGGAACGGCAAGTACCGCGACACCATGCGCGATTTCTGGCGCAGCCATCAGGTCGGCCTCAGCGAGTTCGCCACCCGCTTCTGCGGCTCGTCAGACCTCTACGCCAGTTCGCGGCGGCGGCCCACCGCGTCGGTGAACCTGATCACGGTCCATGACGGCTTTACCCTCGCTGACCTGGTCGCCTACAACGGCAAGCACAACGAGGCGAACGGTGAGTCCAACCAGGACGGGACGAACGACAACCGCTCGTGGAATTGCGGAGCGGAAGGCCCGACCACTGATCAGGCCGTCCTGGCGCTGCGGGCGCGCCAGTCCCGGGCGATGCTCACCACTCTGCTGCTGTCGTTCGGTGTCCCGCTGCTCCTCGGCGGCGATGAGATGGGCCGGACCCAGCACGGCAACAACAACGCGTACGGCCAGGACAACGAGATTTCCTGGTTCGACTGGGCCGCGGCCGACGCCGATCTGCTGGCCTTCACCAAACGGCTTATCGCCTTCCGCCAGGCGCACCCGGTGTTCCGCCGCCGCCGTTTCCTGGCCGGGGCCGAAGCGTCGGAACTGCGCTGGTTCACTCCCGGCGGCACCGAGATGACCGGCGGTGACTGGTCGGACGCGAGCGCCCTGGCGGTGGCCCTCTACCTGGACGGATCCGATGACCCGGACCGGGCGGCGGACGGCTCGCTGCTGCTCGACGACGACTTCCTGGTCCTGGTCAACGCCTGGTGGCAGCCGCTGGACTTCGTCCTCCCGGCCACCAGGCCGCAGGCGGCCTGGCACGTCGAGCTAGACAGCTATGACCCAGCCGCACCAGCCCGGTCGGCAGCCTCCGGTGAGCAGGTGACCGTCGGCCCGCGCGCTGTCGTCGTTCTCTCGGATCCGCGCTCGCCGGAGTGAGCAGAGCCTAGGAGCCCGCCGGGGCTAGGTATGCGCGGTCGGTGCCTCGGCGGCGTCCACGGTTTCGGCGGGTTGCGGCGCGGTGGCCTGCCAGGCTTCGCGGATCAGCACCTGGATCGCGCCGGCCGCGGGGATGGCCAGGAACGCCGCGACGAACGCGCCGGAGATCCCGCCGATCGCGCTGCCCAGGGACGCCCCGACCAGGATGGACACCAGCACCAGCAGCGGGTTGACCTTCACCGTCCGGCTCATCACGATCGGGTTCAGCACGTGGTTCTCGATCTGGGTGTAGGTGAGGAACACCACCAGGGTGACGATGCCCGCGGTGAGCGAGTGTCCCGTCGCGAACAGCACTGTGGGGATGCCCGCCAGGGCACCGCCGATCATGGGCAGGAAGTCGACGAGCGCCACCCACAGGGCCCACAGGAAGGGGAAGGGGACCCGCATCACCAGCAGGGTCACCAGCACGACGACCCCGGCGATGAGCGAGGTCAGGAAGTTTCCCAGCATGTAGCCGGTGACCGAGCGGTTGACCTCGCGCCCCACCTTGGAATAACGCTCGGCCCGCGCGGGCGACATCATGCCCAGCAGGCTGGTCCGCAGTTTGGGCCCTTCCAGCATGAGCAGCAGCACCAGCACGAAAATGGTCAGCAGCGCGACGACCAGCGACAGGGCGCCCTTGCCGAGGGTGAGGGCCGGCTTCGCGAGGCCCTTGCCCAGGCCCACCAGCTTGGGCGCGTTGGTCTGCACCCAGGTCTGGACGTGGTACCTGAGCGCCAGGTGACCGATCCAGCCCCGGCCGTGCTCCGCCGCGCTCACGTACGACGGCAGGTCCCGGGCGAGGTTGGTGATCCCGTTGGCCAGCGGGTAACCGAACGCGATGGCCAGCCCGGCGAAGACCAGCATGGCCCACAACGTCACCACGGCCACGGCCCAGCCGCGGCGTGGGATCCGCCACCGTTGCAGGGCCACGACCAGCGGGTTGAGGATCAGGGCGACGAATCCCGCAATGATCATGAGCAGGATGACGTCCCGCAGCCGGTAGACCAGCTTGCCGGCCAGATACACCACGACCACCACCGCGACCGTGGCCAGGATGGTCCGCAGCGGGATGCCCCTGGACTCGGCGGCCTTCCAGAGGTGGGCCCGCCTGGTATCGGGCGGCGTGATTTCACCGGGCACGCGACAATCATGGCAGTCGGGTGCGGGCGAGGTTCGCGGGATGGTCAGCCGGAGGGAACAAACCGGTCGAAATAGATGTGGCGTTCCTTGCAGCCAGTGGACGTGAGCACGTCAATCGCGGCATCGATCATGGGCGGCGGCCCGCACAGATAGGCCTCCATTCCCTTGGTCGACGGAAGACGCCGGGTCAGCACCTCGGTGACCAGCCCGGTATCCCCGGCCCAGGCGCCGTCGGCGGAGTCCGGTTCGCTCAGGGCCGGGACGAAGGTGAACCACTCATGCCGGTCGGCGAGGCTCGCGAGTTCGTGGACGAGGAACAGGTCGCGACGGCTTCTGGCCCCGTAGAAGAAGATGACATCACGGCGGTTTCCGGTGGCGATGAGGTCCTTGACCATGGCCAGGATGGGCGCCATCCCCGACCCGCCAGCCACCATGATCATCGGTCGGTGCGAGAGCCGCGCGCCGAACTGACCGAACGGGCCGCGCAGCCGCAGACGATCGCCGGGCGTGACGCTGTCGTCCAGGGCGGCCGAGAAAGCGCCGCCAGGTATCACCTTGACGATCAGGTCCAGGCGGCCTGACTCCCCGGGTGGGTTGGCCATCGAAAACGATCGCCAGCTATCGGCCGCTCCCGGGACGGCCACATCCACGTACTGCCCGGCGAGGAACGGGAGGCCGGCCGGGTCATCGAGTCGCAGCCCGAGCCAGCGGATGTCGTGGGTGAGCGCCTCGATCCGGTCCACGGTGGCTTCGGTTTCCTGGACGTGCTGACCGGCCAGGTACTGTTCCTCGCTGAGGTCGTCCATCGTCCGGGTGACATCCACCACCAGTTCATCTGACTCCGGGAACGTCGAGCACAGCAGCACGACGCCCGCCGCCCGGTCGGCGTCGCTCAGCGAGAACGACGTGTTGTCGCTCAGCTCATAGTCACCCTGCACGACTTCGGCGCGGCAGGTGCTGCACCCCCCGTGCTTGCAGCCGTACTTGACGAACCGTCCCTGACGGAGGATCGCTTTGAGCACCGATTCGCCGGGCCCGACGTCGAGCGTCTCCCCGAAGGGCAAGACAGTGACCACAGATCCCATCTCGTCCTCCTAGTCCGAAGCAGCAGGCCTTTCCCCGATGCGGCACCGCGCCCGCCGGCTCCGGGGGCCTGCCCAATGCGGATGGCAGCCCAGGCCCGGAGCCGGGCGGTGCTCTCACACCCTCAGCGGGTCTTTGATCTCGTAGTGCAGGCGGCGGATGTCGTCGATGGTCCACATCCGTTCCGCGTTCAGGTGCGGCTGGCCCATCAGCGTCTTACCGTCCGGCCGGACATAGCCGAGGGCGAGGATGACATCGGCGAGATCCATGCCGTCGAAGCGCTCCCACCAGCCAGCGCACCCGGTGTAGATCTTCGGGTTGAGGTCGAAGATCCACTGGCACCCTTCGCTGCAGACCGCGTAGCGCTTGCCTTCGTGGTCGAAGATCCGGGTCTCGGGAGCATCGATCCGCGGCATCACGCAAGGCGCGTGGCACACCTGGCAGAACGGCGGCAGGGCCGGCAGTTCCTGCATCAGGATGCGGCCTGATGAGGGGTCGCTCATCGCCCGGTAGGCATCCCAGAGCCCGCCGTAGCGGGCGGTCCAGCCCGGATAGTGGTTCTCGAACCACTCGTAGTCGGCTGGGCCCATCGGGTCGATGCGCCAGAAGTTGAGCGGCCAGATGGCAGCCAGCGCGATGGCCACCGAATGGTGCATGTCCTCGACGAACCGGGCCACCTCGCCGAGCCGGTCCGGCGGCCGCAGGCCGAACGAACTCAGCCGGTTCATGTACGACCCGACGAAGTCATCGACGACCCACTCCTCCCACACGTCCTTGTACGCCCAGGGCCGGTTCACCGCGTAGTACTCGGAGACGACGCCGACGAGCGTGTCCATCGACATGTGCTGGTGCCAGAAGTGCCGCTCCAGCGACTCCTGCAGGAAGGGGATGTTGTCCGGTTCCTCGACGACGCACATCAGCATGCCGTAGCCGTTCGCCATGTGCCGCGACTCGTCCGACTGGATGGACAGGAACGAGGTCGGCATCGCGTGCTCGCCGTTGACCACGGCTACCTGCGGCAGGGCGACCACCAGCGGATTCGTGTAGGCCGTCTCCAGCACGACGTTCAGGCACATCGAGACCTCGACCGGGTCGCCGGTGTTGAACGGCTGGAACGAGGCGCGGGCGAGCGTCCCCACCGGGTGGTTCCCCAGCGCGATCTGCCCGATGTCAAAGCCGGCCGGGTCGTGGTAGTTCTTCAGGTAATACTTCCGCAGGCCCATCTCCAGTTGCGTGTGCCGGACCTCATCCAGCATCTGCCCGGCGAAGCCCTGGCGCATCTCCTGGTTCTTCACCGAGGCAACCAGGAAGCCCGCCCCGGTAACTGCTTGGTATTCCGCGTCCGTGAAGGCAGGTACGGCAAACTTCATCGCCTCCATGAACCGGGGCTCGGCGACGTTGGCGTTGCGGTAGCGGACGTCACTGTCCAGCCCGCCGTATACGCGGTTGTCCTTCTCGGTTTCCATCGAGGCGTAGCCGCGCATCATCACCCGGAACGGATCCTTGCCGTTCGGCGGGATGATGTACCGAGTAGGGAACTTCGGGTCGGGGCGGGCGTAGTCAAACCCCCAGTCGTACCGTTTTCCCTTTGCGTGGACCACTTCAAGCTTCGGCGCCATTGGTACTCCTCCTTAGCTAATCGCGGAACCGCTCAGGCAGTATTTCCGCGTAAATCTCGACCGCAGCGTCACTCACGACGATCCGACCGTAATAGGACGTCATATTGACCAGGAAGTCGTGGACCGTGTAATCGCGGCCGAGCCGCTCGGAGAGGTCGGCCATGTTGAAGGTGAGCAGGCCCTTCCGCTCGATCTTGTAGAAGCAGTCGTTGTCGGTGATCTTCGCGTCGGGCATCTCCTCGGCCACCATCTCGACGGCCACGCTGGTCTCGGCGCTGCCTATCAGGGAGATTCCGACGACGTCCCGGACTTCAGTTAGATCCTTCGCTGGCACGGTCTTTCTCCCTCTCAGGCGCGAGCCGGGGCGGCCAGGTCGAGGCGGCCGAGGTAGGCGGCCTGCTTGGCGAGCACGTCGCTCATTGCCGACTGGAATGTCGCGGGCCGTGCCGGGGCCTGGCCGAAAACCGGGCCGAAGGCCTCGCACGCGTCGAGTGAGTACCTGTTCCACTTCTCGATCCACGAGGCGATGACATCCCGGTTCGCGTCCCCATGAGCGGGGTCATCGAGCACGTGCTTGATCAAGGCCGCGGTCCAGCGCTGGGTACGGGCCGTGTCGGCCTCGGAGGACGCGATGATGATCGGTGTCACCACATCGCCGTTCGCCGCCGCGAACCGGCTGAAGTACTCCACCTTGGCCAGTTCGCCGAAGAGCCGGTCGAAGCACAGGTTGGTGGCGACGATCACTTCCATCCAGTCGTAGAGAGCGATGATGTTCTCGACCGCCTTGCGCGCTCCCTGCCAGATCGGGTCGCCGGTCCAGGCGGCATGGACGCCCGAGTCATCGAACCCGGGAAAGGCCTCAGCCAGTTCGAAGGAGTAATAGACCACATCCTGCAGGTGGCGCAGCTTGTCCCCGGCCTCGAAGACGATCGGGAAGGTCGCCGTGTCAGAGAGCGCCTCGCGCTCCGCGTAGCACAAAGCCAGGAAGAGCCCGTACTCGACGAACGGGTAGGTCATGTAATGCTCGGCCAGGCCCTTCGCCACCCAGTTCTCGTCAGCGAAAGCGAAGAGGCCAGCCGCCTGCGCCCCCTGGAAGGAACGCTCAAGTGCCTTCTCGGATTCATTGACCCCGGATATGTACCCTCGTTGCCAGGTCTGGTTCGGGTCACGGTAGGCGTACCAGTCTGATGACCGGATGAGGGTCGAGTCCTCGGTATAAGGATCCCTTCCGTCGTCGAACCGGATAGGCCATCCCTGGACGGCGTACTGAGCGGGAGTGGACTGCTGGCCGACGGTGAGATCTTCATACTCGGTCGGCCGCTTCCCGGCGGCCTTTACCCAGACGAATGTGCGGTTTCCTGACAGGTTCTGCCGCTTCTGCGTGGTGTACACAGCCATCGTGCCGGCCTCCGGTTAAGCGCACGTTTGGAGCGCACGCTATTCGTCGGTGGAGAGAGAACCTGACCGTACGGCTTTCGCGGGCCGCGGTCTTGGTCCTCCGGGGGCGGAGTCGCAGTGCACCGTTCGGCTCTGTGGGCCGGTATTACTGTGTGTGGCACATTTGCGGCCCGGTGCAAACGGAACGTGACTGGCGGCCGCGCCGGGCTGTGTCTCGCGGATACCAGCATTCCGTGTTTCGTCGCCATGCCGAGTCATAGCGGATTTCCCGGCGCCACATTTCCGTCATCTTCCGGGGGCTGGCACGCTACCGGACCCGGGAATCTTCCTGATTCCGCGCACTGAGCCAGGGGCGGGAGAGCGGGTGGGGACGGGGGGTGGTGACCGGGCCATGGGGCGGGGAGCACTGGCCCGGGACCGGGTGCGCACCCGGCGTGCCCGGGTGGCCCGGACCCCGGCCCTAGACCGAACTGTCTAGTCTTTCCGGATTGATCGCCAGTTGAATATTTGTCCCCTGGGGGTGAACCGGATGTTCTATTTAGCACGTATCATCCGGCTAACGCGTTCACAGGGTGGTGATGCGAGTGGTGATGCGGATGACCGGATCGGTGCCAAGCGGAATCGACCAGATCGACCTGCAGCCGGGCAGTCATGTGTGTGCGTTTTACCGGGGGGACAGCGACCGGGACCGGCTGCTTACCGCCTACCTTCGCGCTGGCCTGACCGCCGGTGACAAATGCATCTGCATCGTCGACTCCGCCTACACGGCGAAGCGGCTTGAGTCGCTGCCTGGCTCCTGCGTCGGGCCTGCGCCCACTGGCGGCCAGCTCGATATCCACCTGCCGGAGTCGACGTATCTCGCGGGCGGCGAATTCACGACCAGTGACATGGTCACGTTCTGGACCGAGAGCATGGTCAAGGCCGGCGTTGAGGGGTACACCTTCTGCCGCCTGGTGGGCGAGATGACCTGGGCGCTGCGCGACGCGCCCGGGGTGGAGCACCTGGTTGGCTACGAGTCGGAGCTGAACCGGGTCACCCCGGGTTACCCGGTCATCGTGCTCTGCCTGTATGACCTGGACCTGTTCAGCGGGGAGGTCGTGGTCAACATCGTCAGGACGCATCCCCAGGTACTGATCCAGGGCATCCTCGTAGAGAACCCCTACTACCTGGACCCGGACGAGTTCCTCAGGTCAGCGCACACCTGATCCGCCCGCGATGACCGCCGAGCAGACAGCGCGCAGCAGCCTGGCGGCCATGACGGTACGGCCGGTGCCGCCGCCGGAAGCAGCCGACGCGAACCTGCGGGAGCGGCTGGGTGAGTTCCGGGCGCTGCTGGTGATATCGCTCCTGATGACCGAGTCGGTCGGCGAGGACCAGATCCTGGAACTCGCCGCCTCGTCGGCGCCGGGGCTCGGCCCCTGGCGGATCGAGGGTTATGGCTTCACCGATGGCCGGTGGTGTCCCGGCCTTGACCACGGCGCACCCGTCCCGGCTGACCTTCCCGAACTGCTGGCCTCGCTGGGCAGCGGCAGCGGCCGGGTGGAACTGCCCGGCCGCCGGTGGGCGTGGGCGTTTCCGCTGCGCAGCGTCAGCGGCCTGCTCGGCCACCTGGTCGCGTCGTGCGAGCGGGAGCCGTCCTCCGAGGAGCGGTTCCTGATCCAGGTCATCGCTCAGCAGACCGGTGTCGCGGTGTCGAACGCCCGGCTGCACGCGAAGGAGCGCGCCACCGCGGCGGAACTCGCCGTCACCAATACCGCGCTCGCCGAGACGGTGAGCACCCTGCGGCGCAGCATGGACATCCACGACCGGCTCACCCGGGTGGCTGTCTCCGGTGAGGGCCAGCCGGGAATCGCGAAGGCCCTGCACGAGCTCACCGGCATGCCGGTCGCGATCGAGGACCGCTACGGCAACCTGTCCGCCTGGGCCGGCCCGGGCCGGCCCGATCCTTACCCGAAGGAGTCGTTCGCCAAGCGTGAGCACCTGCTCCGGCGGCTGATGCTGGCCAGCAAGCCGGTCCGGGATGGTGAACGGCTCATCCTGCTCGTCTCGCCGCGGACCGACCTGATCGGGGTCGTGGCCCTGATCGATCCCGGGCGGACCGCCGACAACGCCGACCTGGTGGCCCTGGAGCATGGCGCGACCGTGCTGTCGATGGAACTGGCCCGGCTGCGCAGCATCGCCGACACGGAACTGCGGCTGCGCCGCGACCTCGTCCATGACCTGCTGGCCGGCACAGACGACGAGAGCGCGCAGGCGCGGGCGGAGGCGCTCGACTACGACCTGCGGCGCCCGCACCGGGTGGTGGTGGTCGAGGGCAAAGGACGCTCCCGGGCGCACGACGCCCTGCTCAGCGCGGTACGCCGGGCCATGCGCCAGGCCCGGCAGGTCGGATTGTTCGAGACCTGGTCCGGCAACGTCGCCATCGTGACGGCCGGCCAGACGGACTGGGAAAAGCTCCGCCGGGCGATCGTTACTGATCTTGGCGGGCCGTGCCACATTGGCGTAGGCGGTACCTGCGCGCGGCCGTCTGAGCTGCCGCGCTCGCTGCGCGAGGCGGGCCTGGCGCTGCGGCTGCAGAAGACGCTGCTGCCCGGGAGCAGCGCCTGCGAGTACCCCAAGCTCGGCATCTTCCGCATGCTCGCGGCCATCCCTGACCTTACCGATGTCGACGAGTTCGTCCGGGAATGGCTCGGCAACCTGCTCGATTACGACACCCGCAAGGGAGCCGAACTCGTGCACACCCTGACCCAGTACCTCGAGCACGGCGGCAACTACGACGCCACCTCGGCTGAGCTGTCGGTGCACAAAAGCACGCTCAAGTACCGGCTGCAGCGGATCCGCGAGCTGACCGGGCTGGAACTGAACGATCCTGATGTGCACTTCAACCTGCAGCTCGCCACCCGGGCGTGGGGGACGTTGCAGGCCCTCCGCAGTGAGCGCTGACGGCCGCTGCCGCCGGGCCGCGCCGCGGGCCCGCCGAGGTGGCCGCTGACCGCCGCTCACGCTGCGGTTTTGACCCCCTGATCTGCCGGGGTGATGTTCGGGCGGTACTTCGTCCCCCGGTGACCTGCCCGGGGCAGGGCCCCGCTGGTGATGCTGAACAGGCTAGCAACACCCGGCGATGAGGGGTCAGCGATGATCGACGTACGGAACCCGAGCGACGGATTCAGGTCACTGCGCGCCAGGATCAACGCGCTCGGCCCGCCGGCCGAAGGCGACCGCGGCGCGGACGGCGCTCCGCTGACCGTGGGCGAATGGGCCCTGCTGATCGACGACATCGTCGCCCACCCGCAGGACAACACCGAGCCGTTGTGGAACGTCGCGACGCCCGAGGAAGATGACCGCGAGTACGACGCGATCTTCGTCGGCGGCGGCGCGAGCGGCCGGTTCGGCTCGGCGTACCTGCGCGCCCGGGGCGGCCGGCAGCTCACCATCGACGCCTGGCCCTTCCTCGGCGGGTCGTGCCCGCACCAGGCCTGCGTGCCGCATCACCTGTTCTCCGAGTGCGCCCGCGAACTTGACCTGGCCCGGCACATGCAGGGACGGCTGTGGTACCCGACGTTCGACGACAAGCAGGCCAGCATCAGGGAGATCGTCGAGCTGTTCAAGGCCGGCCGTGGGCTGCCGCACGCGATCATGAACTGGCAGTCCAAGGAACAGCTCGACATGGAGTACATCCTCAACGCCCCCGCGACCATCATCGACAACCACACCGTCGAGGTCGACGGCCAGCGGTTCACGGCCAGGAACCTGGTGCTGTCCACCGGGGCGCGGACGATCTACCCGGAGGTCCCCGGGATCGGCACCAAGGGCGTGTACGACTTCGCCACCCTGATCGAGGACCTCGACTATGAGCCGAACCGCTGCGTGATCATCGGCGGCTCCAAGGTCGCCCTGGAGTACGGGTCGTTCTTCCACGCGACCGGGTGCAAGACCACCATCCTGACCCGCAGCCCGCTGATGGAGACGGCCAGCCTGCACCACGTCGACGAGGGGCTGCGCGAGTACGTCATCTCGATGATGGTCGACCGGGGCATCGAGATCGTGAACGGCGCGCAGGTCCTTGAGGTGCTCGGCGACGGCCACGTGACCGGAGTCCGTTACCGGACGCCGGAGGGCGCGGTCGAGGAGATCGACACCGATTTCGTGTTCATCGGCACCGGGGAACGTCCCAGCCTCGGCATGTACGAGCCGCTCGGGCTGAAGACCGACGACCGCGGTTTCCTGGTCGCCGACACGCACATGCGGACCTCCGTGCCGAACGTTTATGCGTCGGGCGACCTGGTCGGGCCGCCGATGGAGATGTTCAAGGCGCGCAAGTGCGGAGTCGGCGCGGCCCGCAACATCATGGGCGAGGACTACGAGTTCGACTACACCGAGTACCCCGACTTCCTGCACACGACCTACGAGGTGACCTGGTGCGGCCTGTCCGAGGCGGAGGCCAGGGCCAAGTACCGCAACGTCATCAAGATCCAGATGCCGCCGGACGACGCTGACCCGGAGACGTTCGCGCTGCCGGCCGCCGAGGGCTCGATGCTGTACGCCTTCACCCGGCCGATCCTGTCCGGCTGGCTCAAGCTGGTCATCAACGCGGACTCACGCAAGATCCTGGGCGCGCACCATGTCGGCTTCGGCGCCAAGGACGCCTTCCAGTACATCGACTACCTGATCCGGCGGCCGGAGGGCTGGACGATCGATGACATGGCCGAGCTGAATGAGCTGTTCCTGAACCCGGAGCACTTCATCCAGCTCTCCCGGCTGCGCGCGGGCCAGACCAACCTGGTGAACCTGTGACGGCAGCCCGGGTGGCGGTGGTCACCGGCGGCGCGTCCGGCATCGGGCTCGCCACCTGCGGGCGGCTGCGGGATGAGGGGTTCACCGTCGCCGCGCTTGACCTGAAGCCGGACGGCGCCGCGGAGGCGGCCGCACTGACCCTGAGCTGCGACGTCACGGACGAAGCTGACGTGCACAGCGCGATGGCGGCGGTCATCGAGCGGTTCGGCGGGATCGACGTGCTGGTCAACAACGCCGGCATCACCGGGTCCCAGGAAGCCACCCGGTGTCACGAGACGCCGGTCGCCGAGTGGGACAAGGTGCACGCGGTCAACGTCCGCGGCCCGTTCCTGTGCAGCCGCGCCGTGCTGCCATTCATGATCGCCCGGGGGTCGGGCCACATCATCACGATCGCGTCGGTCGCCGGGCTGATCGCCTTTCCCGGGCGGTGCGCCTACACCGCGTCCAAGGGCGCGGCCGTGATGCTCACCCGGTCGCTCGCCATCGACTACGCGGCCGACGGCATCCGCGCCAACGCGGTATGCCCGGGGATGGTCTACACGCCGATGACGAGCTGGCGGCTTGACCAGCCGGAGCTGCGCGCCGCCGTGGAGAGCAGGATCCCGGCCGGCCGGGTCGCCTCGACCGACGAGATCGCCGACGCGGTCGCGGTGCTCGCCTCCGGCCGGCTGGCCTACATGACGGGCCACCCGCTGGTGGTCGACGGCGGCATGTCCGCCCTGTGATCTGAGAGCCCTGTGATCTGAGAGCCCTGTGATCTGAGCCCGGTGACGAACGCGAGGAGACCCGAATGACAGGCAAGCTGACCGGCAATGTGGCCGTGGTGACCGGGGCCGGATCCGGCATCGGGCGGGCGGCGGCGACGCTGTTCGCCCGCGAGGGGGCGTCGGTGGCGCTCGTCGACCTCGCCGCTGAGACGGCCAAGGAGACCGCGGCGCAGATCACCGCCGCTGGCGGCCGCGCGATAGCGGTGGGTGCCGACATCTCCGACACCGAGCAGGTGGACAGCGCCTTCACCCAGATACTGCACGAATACGGCCGGGTTGATGTCCTCTACAACAACGCCGGGGTGAACAGCAGCGGCTCGGTGATCGACGCGACCGAGGACGACTGGGACCGGAGCTTCGCGGTCAACGCCAAGGGGACGTTCCTGTGCTCCCGGGTGGCGGCCCGCTCGATGGTGCACACCGGCGGAGGCTCGATCATCAACCAGGGTTCGGTGGCGGCGGTCGTCGGCATCGCCAACTTCGCCTCCTACTGCGCGTCCAAGGGAGCCGTCGTCGCGCTCACCCGGTCGATGTCCGTCGATCTCGCCCCGCGCGGCGTCCGGGTCAACGTCATCTGCCCCGGGACGGTGTACACGCCGCTGATGGAGCCGATGCTCCGGGCCCGTGGCGGCGGCGACATGGCGGCCGGGCTCGCGCTGACGGTGGCGAAGTACCCGATCGGCCGGCTGGGCACGCCGGAGGAGATCGCGGCGGTGGCGCTGTTCCTGGCCTGCGATGACTCGTCGTTCCTCACCGGCTCCGTGATCACCGCGGATGGTGGCATGACGTCACAGTGACACTACGGGCCGCCACCTGATCCTGTCCTGCGGGGACAGATCTGTCCCCGCAGGACAGGATCAGCGGATTCTTTCGTCCCCGCGGCAGTTAGCCGGCCGGGGATGAGCCAACCTACGCTGCCATCACCTGATCCACGGGGTGGTGGAAGTGTGGGCACGAGTACATCAGCAGCTGAGGTGCGCGGGGCGTCACCGTCACCGGCCGGCCGGGATTCGCTCGCCTCGCTCCGTGGCCAGCTGACCAATCTCCGCGCGCTGCTCGTCCTGTCCATCCTGATGACCGAGAGCGCTGACGACGGGCAGATACTCCGGCTGGCGGCATCCTCGGCGACCTCGCTCGGCGGCTGGCGCATCGCCGGTTTCCTGGTCGGCGACGCATGGCGGACGGGAACCCACGCCACCGGGGCCATGTCCGCGGAGCTGGTCAGCCAGCTCCGCGCGCTCCCCGAGACCGGCGGGCCGGTGACCATCCCCGGCTCCGCCTGGGCCTGGGCCTACCCGATGCGCAGCATCGCGGGGTCGCTCGGCCACATGGTGGTCTCCGCCGCGGGTGAGCCGCCGGTGGAGGAGCAGTTCCTGGCGCAGGTGGTGGCGCAGCAGACCGGGGTCGCGGTGTCCAACGCGCAACTGCACGCCCGGGAGCGGGCCACGGCGCTTGAGCTGGCCCGGACGAACGAGGCGCTGGAGGACACGGTGTCCACCCTCCGGCGCGGCATGCAGATCCACGAGCGCCTCACCCGGGTCGCGGCGGCCGGCGAAGGGTCAGCCGGCATCGCGGAAGCGCTGCACGACCTGACCGGATTGCCGGTGGCCGTCGAGGACAGGTACGGCAACCTGTCCGCCTGGGCGGGTCCCGGCCAGCCCGCTCCCTATCCCAAGGCCCAGGCGTACGACCGGGAGCAGTTGCTCCGCCGCCTGATGCTGGAGGGCCGGTCGGTGCGGGACGGCGATCGCGTTGTCGCACTGGCCTCGCCGCGTCCCGGGGTACTCGGCCTGATCGCCTTGATGGACCCCGGCCGGCGCGCGACCACCACGGATGTGGTGGCGCTGGAGCACGCGGCCACCGTCCTGGCGGTCGAGCTGGCCCGGCTGCGCGGGCTGGCGGACACCGAGCTGCGGGTCCGCCGTGAGCTTGTGCACGACCTGCTGACCGGTACCGACGACGAGGGTGCGTATCTGCGCGCCGAAGCTCTGGGCTATGACCTGGGGCGCCCGCACCAGGTGGCGGTCGTGCAGATCACCGAACGCTCCGGCGCCCCGGAGGATGTCCTGCACGCGGCCCGCCGCGGGTTGCGTCAGCAGCAGGTGACCGCCCTGCTCGGCACGCTGGCCGGCGCGGTGGTGATCGTCGCTCCGAGCGGCGGCACCGACTGGGAGGCGCTGCGCCAGGCCACCATGGCTCAGCTGGGCGGCGGCCGCTGCCGGATCGGCGTGGGTGATGCCTACCCGCGGCCGTCCCAGCTGTCCCGCTCGCTGCGCGAGGCGCAACTGGCGCTGCGCCTGCAGAAGGCGTCCTCCCCGGCCGAGCGGACATCGACCTTCGGTGACCTCGATGTCCTGCGGATGCTGGCCTCCGTTGACGACCTTGCTGACGTGGAGCGC
>Ga0265338_10001500_pt1 | contig 37791 bp, 34 predicted proteins | sample 42126metaG_FD_193579 | JGI IMG/M metagenome (GOLD analysis project Ga0265338, IMG submission 193579) | Rhizosphere microbial communities from Carex aquatilis grown in University of Washington, Seatle, WA, United States - 4-21-26 metaG | ecosystem: Host-associated > Plants > Roots > Rhizosphere... | reverse complement strand
ATCATCATCACGACGCCCTTCAATCCGTTGCGCTCCGGTCTCGGCAACCGCTCGACCCACAGCATCCAGTGACTGCTTGGCTTCTCGTCTTCCATCTATTTCGGCCTGAAGCTCGACTTGAACTTGCGCTTCGTCTTAACGCCGGGGTACGCGAGCAATTGCCCCATGGCCTTCGCCTGCTTGTCGAGGAAAGAAGCATCCAGCGGACACTTTGGAACTCCTTCCCAACTCGCGCAGGTCGGACGCAATGCCATCGGCGGAACTTTTCCTTCAGACACAGCCTTGACTAGCGCCATGAAATCCTCAAAAGTCTCCACCGAAGCCGAGAACACTCCCTCCCCTGAGTCTGTAACCCCTTGCGCCTTCGGCATCTGTGTTTTCGCCATAACAGGCGCCACGTTGACCACCGGAGACTCCAAGAGAGCTACGCCGTCCTCGATCCGTCCTTCCTTTGCCAGTTGCTCGGCCTGCGCCGCGCGGTTCTTTTCGTCTTCCACTGCTTGGCGAAGACGCTCTTCATTCTCTTCCCGCAGCCGTTGCTGCTTGATCTCGTACTGGTACACTCCGACCAACTGGCCTGATTTTTCCTTCACGGCGAGGAACGGCGCCGTCTTCTCGCTCAGAACCGTCGTGATCTTCTTCCATCGGGCATACGCTCGCTCCTTGATTGGAGCAATGTAGGCTTCGAGGCTTTTGATGTTGGCCGCAGCTTCCAGTCCAGCCGTACAAACCTGCTGGAACTGGCCTTCGTTTTCGATCTTCTCGATCGCTACGGCTTTCTGCAGGACAAGCGCCTTGTCCTGATATTCCTCTCCGAATGATTCGAGGTTGTCTGACTCGAACACCGGAGTCGCGATGTCAATTTCCGTTTCCATGATTTCTCCGATCAATGTGCGTACTTCAAACCTTCGTTCATCTTCCAAGTGGCCGTTGCGAGATTCCATAGCCAAGCATCTTTGTCGCGCGGGTTCTCGTACAGATGCAATCGGTACGTTTCGTCCGGCTTCAACTGCACCGCCACGCGGGACATGAGCTCCCCAGGCTTCTTTGGAACAACAAGCTCGTAAGCCGCAGTTTGCAGCTTCCAACTCGGTTCCGCCTTGTAAGCGCACTTCAATTCCAAGACGACTCGATGATTGATGCTGGCGATTCTCCCTACTCGGTCAATGGTGTATCCGTACCGCATTCCATTGATCGTGAAGATTCCAGACTTCTCGATCCATTCAGGGTCGGGAGTGAACCCCACCTCCTCGCAGAACTTCAGGTAAGCCCCGATGTACGGCGCCCACTCCGGCTGCATCGTCGAGTAGTCGAAGTCGTCTTGGTCGAGATAGTGGCACGCCTTGTGAACCGAGTCCCCGAGTTGTTTTTTACGCTCAAGCGTATCCCCCGGAACGGACGATAGGTCAATGCAGCCGTTCCAGACCAGAACCTGAGTCGTGGAGATAACCTCCTTTCCGTCATCTCCACGATAGACATGGCTGTCCTCGTCGAATGTTCCGTTGAGAATCTTCGTGGTCGCCATGGTTATTTCTTGCCTTTCGCCGCCTTCAAATTCGGCGCAATCGAATCAAGGACTTCCTCGAACAGTCCGACCGGGATTTCCTTGATTGAGTCGATGTTCCAGCGCTCCTTCAATACCTTGTGCAGCTTGTCGTCGTGCGAACCTTTGACAACCTCGATGTTCGCTGCGGCCGCATGCACAAACAACCTCCGCAGTTTCTCCTGCGGCACGTACGGTCCAGCCGGCTTCGAAGTCGCCTCCGGTTCCGCCATCGCTTGCTGGAACTCATCCCCGCCGAAGACCTCACCCGCCGTCGGACTCGCGCTCGGCTCAGGCGTCTTTACAGCCGTCATGCACGCGCTGCAGCCGCACTGATCCATCTCGTCCTTCGAGGCACAATCGCAACTTCCCGCCTTGCAGCAGTTGCAGATACAGTCAGAATTACCAGGAGAGGCGACTTGTTCGTGGGTTCGAGTGGGGGCCGCCTCTCCCTTCTGAGGCTGCGATGGGGACGCAGAAGCCTCAGATTTCGCGGCGGCTGCAGCCTGAGTGGTACCTCCACCACTTGAGACCACAGTCGCTGTCTGTTGAGCAGGACTCGAACTCGTATCCCGCTGGACAGAACCTTCAATAACTTGAGTCGACACTCGTCCCGGCTTGGCCGGTTCCGGCTTGTCGCCATTCTCTGCAATGCGCTCAGCTTCGTCAGGATCATAGATCCCCCCCAGAGAGAACGCGAGACGCGCACATTGTATGGTCGCTTTGTGGCGCAACATGCGCGCCGGCCAGCGACGCCATGGCTCTTTGGAACTGTCATAACACTCGGAAAGGTACTCGGTGACCTTGATCGGATGCGCCCGGTCCTTCCGGTAGATGATGCAGGTCGTAGAGAACAGAGACTTCTTGTTGTCGATCGTCTCCCAAGAATCCACGAACTCCAACCCGTCGAAGTTGGTATTGCGGTTGATGATGTTAGCCCATCCGTCAATCGGCACCATCGGAACCACGCCTCCACCCTTGGTCGGGAAGGCGTAGATTTCTTTCACAAACGGATTCAGTTTGTAGGTGTTGCACACCTGAAGGAAGGCGACCATCATTTCGTTGGTCACCACGAACGGCTTGTCGTTGCGGTCCTTGACCGGGAAGATCGTGGCCTTCAGCGTGTTGATCATCGTGACTGGATCAATCTTCCAGTCTCCAGCCAACTCCAGAACCAAAGGACTCGTTCCCTGCCTCGTTGCCAATGCCTGCGTCTCTTGCGGCTGTGTGCTCATAGTCCCCTTTCGCTTTCTTCCTCTTCCTGATTTGTTCAAATACCGCCCACTCGATTCCGCCCACCACAAAACCTAAAATCCCCATCCCCAGACATGCGGCCCACCAGAATGTCCTTACGGCTTTTTTCTTAGGTCTGATGGCTTCACTCCTAGCGCAGCCGCGAGCTTGTCCCACTGCGCCTTCCACGGTTCCGACTTGTTTGTCTCCCACCGACTGATCTGACTCACATTCACTCCGGCCCGGCGTGCCGTTTCCCGAAGCGACCACTTCCGAAAGCTGCGATAGTGAATCAGCCGTTCCGAACTGAAGTTCTGATACGCTCCGTTCTCGCTCAGGTACTTGCGCACCTGATAGACTCTCCGTCGATCGACGCCGACCTCTTTCGCAATGTCGGCGTGCCGCATCTCTGGCCTCTGCCGCAAGAGTTCTGCGATCCGGCGCGTGTTGTCGTTGACGGTCATGCCTTGGCTTTTCTCGGGTCGATCCACTTTTGTTCCGGAAGTGGGACTTCGCATAGGAGTTCCACATAGGCGCTACCGCGCGCCGTGGTTTTCCACTCTCCGTCACGGAGCCCTTTTTCGACGAGTCCGTCTTCCTGGAGTTGCTCAATTACGATTTCGTTCGCCTCAGCACGCGGCAGTGTGTGGATGTCGATTACGGCGCGTATGTAATACGGGGGTCTGTTCATCTGTCCTCCTTAGAACGGATAATCTTCCGGTCCCAGAATATCGGCAACCGCTGGCGGTTCAACCGGCGCGGGCAATTGCAGCGGCTTCTTCTCGTAGAAGATGGTCGGGTTCGGATCGTTGTTGACCAGACGCACCCACGACAGAGCCTCCCGCTTCCGATCTGAGCCAAGAAACGCCTGCATGAGCACTCGCTCCATCTCGGATACTTCCCGCCCCAGTGTCACGATGATGTGCTCATGCAGCGGGTTCCCCGAACGACTTGGATGCCGCTCTGTGTCCACAACCCCAATCTGCTCGCTCACCTTGCCGATGTTCAGGCAGAACCACATCGCCCCGTCTTGGTCGTCAATATCGACAAACAACTGGTTCGGTGCCGGAATCTTGACCGTGCAACCGTTCGCCTCGGCTTCCGCATAGGCGTTCGCACTGGTTATGTCCTTGAAGTCGTAAGGCATTTCATCTCCTAGAACGGTATATCGTCATCTGTCAGCGGAGCCACTGGCACGTACGGTGCTGGCGGCTCGATGGGATCCGGCGTGGCAACATCTGGGTACTCCGCGTCGATTACTTCCTCATGCGGATATATAGCCCTCCAGCGATGCTCTTCCTCGGCCCTCTCCTCCGCCGTCAACATCGGATATCGCGGAGACCGAAGGCTCGGATGCGTCAGTCCAATCACCTGCTCGATCATCTCGCCCCACGTCAACCTATCCGCGAACAGATTTCCCTCTGAGACGATGAACTCACCCGTCGCCAAGAACGTAACGATCATCTGCCGGGCGCCAGTCAATTGCTTCTGGCAATAATGTCCTGCGCCGACCGCTTTGCCTTCGACCATCGGGAGTGGCTTGCCGCACTTACCGCAGGTTGCTGCTTCTCTCATCGCACTCTCTCCGCTTGCAGGTTATTTCTATCGCACGCCCGTTTTGCTGTCAAGTAAATTCGCAACATATTTTCCCTACAGTTTGTGCTTGCACTTAACTTCACGCATAATGGCTCACATATGGCTAAGAAGAAGGCACTACCGGCAGGACACTCCTTCGACACCGGATGCCGCTGCGAAGAGTGCAAGTACCAACACTACTCGGCTTTGGGTAAGCGCGGGGGCGATAAAAACAAAGCTAGGCACGGGAAGAATCACTTCTCGAATCTCGCCAAGAAAAGCCATCCGAAGAACAATCCGGAAGCGCAGCGCCCGTTCTACACTGGCGGAAGACCCAAAGGATCGGTAAAGAAAGTCGATGTGGCTGACAGCGCGGGAACTCAGTAACGAACTCCACATTCCGTACAGCCGCATCAATAGCCTTCGCAAACAGCGGCGCATCACCTACATCAACATCGGCTCTCCTAAACACTCTGAATTCCGCTATCAGATGCCGGAGCACGTCCCGGCTAAGATCGAACCGCCGATCGAGAGAGTCGGACTTCTGACCTACACTGAAGTCGCAGAGATTCTCGGCTGCACTAAAATGGCAGTTTCAAAGATGTTCCAGCGCAAGGCCAAAGTAAAAGCCTCAGTCGGCAACCGCAAGATGATCACTGTCGCTGCTCTAAGAGAACTCCTAGCACGCAAAGACAGGCGTAAAGGGCAGACAAAGAAGTCGTACTCCCCGCTTTTGATGAAGTGGTTGAAAGCCTACCTTGCAGGGAATACCGCGACTGTCCAAGTATTGGACTCGCTCATAAAGGAAGCCGCGTCGGTAACGTCAGACAAGCGAAGCGGGTACATCACGCGGCTTTGGGATTTATTCGATCAGGTGCAGGCTTTGCTGGGAGAGATCGAGAAGGAAAGAAATGGTGCGCCGGGGGAGACTTGAACTCCCAACTTACTGATTAAGAATCAGTTACTCTGCCAGTTGAGTTACCGACGCATTTTGGACACACTCGCTTTACAAGCGGACCCTTAGCCCGTCCCAGTTTAACGTACCGCTCGCCGCACTTCACGCATTTGACGTTTACGCTCATTTATCTGACCTTCTCGAATCCTCGTACCTGCCAATACCTGATCACATTGTCAACCTCAGCATCAGTCAACCGGTAGCATTCTTTCATCTCTTTGCGGGACAGGCGTTTAAGATGCTGCATTGTCAACCTGTGGCCATCTAGCCGAGGGAATCCGAACATCGTGTCCGGGGTCGCCACTACGCCAACGTCAACACGTCGCGGAGGAAGATGGAAACGCCTGGGCCAGTCTTTCGGATAGTCGCGGTTCATAAATCCACTCCGGTAAGAAGATTTTCCACTCTGATCTTCCGGCTGTTCACCAACATCGGTACCGGCTCATCGGGTATCTCGATCACCGGATCGTCCGTCGCGGCCTGCTCGTAGTTTAAGCCTCTGAATTTAAGTTCTGCTATCAGGCTATCCCAGAGCCACTTCCACCGAGGCTCGTCGCGCATCATCGGAGCCGTTGACAACCACGACAGATAGTCGGAAGGGATCAGCCGGATGCGGACGCCCTTGTGCTTGCCGAACGGCATGACTGCGCGACCGTGCCTCATCGAAGTAACTGCTCACGCTTAATTTTACGATGGTTCGTTAGCATCGCACTCGGTCTCTCCGGCCATACTTTCTGAAATTTCTTTTCTTCGATCGGACCGCCGCGTCCCCACCACTCATTCAGTTCTGCCTTGAAATCGAATTTAAGATCAGCGGGACCGTACTCTTCGTCGTAGAGAGCGTCCATGATGTTCGACTGTCTAATTGCTGCGAGGATACACCCCGGACATCCTTCCGCCAAGTCGCGCAGGTTTCTCATGCGCCCATCAATGTCGATGTTTGAGTAGTCGCCTTGCAATCCGCCAGTCAGGCAGTTAATTAACTCGGAAGTTGATTTTTGCTTCAGCGGAGGGGACGAGTACTCGCAGAGACCGCACACTCTCTCGGGGTTAGCCGTACAGCCTCTCTCGTGCTTAGTCATCGTGCGACTACTAAAAGAACCGCGAGAGCACCAGTCGCAGTAGTAACGCAACACTCTTTTCGTTCTCATCGCTTGCAGATTAACACGGCTGTCAAGTCCAAGTATTGGACTACGCCATTCGTATCTGCCCGTTCTCAACAAAGAAGTGCGCCTTGCAGCCGCCTTCGCTTGTCAGGAATACAGAGGACGATCCAGCAACCAGCGACAGGTCCGCATAGCCGTTGCCAGTCATGCTCCAGCGTCCCGGTCCGGGAGTTTGTGTCTTCGGAACGTTCGGCTTCCAGCAGATGATCGAGTGCGTGCCAATCGGACCCTTGTTCGCGACAAAGCAAACCGGGCAGAGAAATATAATCCCGTCAGATTCTCCGGGAGTACCAACGTGACTCCATGAATCCGGTTGCGTGATCTTCAAGAACTGCGGCTCTAGGTCAAGAAGCCTCATCGGTGGATAACCGGCAGCGGCGCCATGCCACGGCCTCCCTGTGACGGCGGGTCCGCCATCTCGTACGAATTTATCAACGTTCTCGCAGCAGGATTTATATTCTCCACGTACCGTTTCACCGCAGCAGCCTTCGCCTTCGCGGTTTTAGCATGCGCGAGGTCGACCGGCAGCATCACGGTCTTGCCGATATCTGACGGTAGCGGTCCCATGAGGTACTCGGTCCCGATCTTTCCTGCCAGAATCTCTTTGCCGTGAGCAGCCGCATCGAAGAAAGCCGTAATCTCGCTGTCCGCCATGATGTGCGCAACATCTTCGATCATGCGCCACACGGTCTGTCCCGGCGTCCACGATTTGTCGTCCATCAACTGCTTGAAGTGCTTGATATTTCCCGTCGCCAGCGCCGTGAGCGACCAGATTGTCTGTCCAGCCAGCGGATAGAGCAACAGGAACGGAATCAGCGGACGGAAGTTTCCCTTCCGCGCTTCATCCCAGATCGCGTCCTTCATCACGGCATGCGCCTTGAACTGGTAGCCCTTCAGAATCGTCGCCGCGCGCAGTAGCGTCCCGCCGAAGTCCGAAGCCGGGTCGTCCGAACGCGGGCGCCAGGTTGGAGGCAGTTCGGTTTTGTCGAACGTCATCATCGCCTTGTCCGCAAGAGACTTTCCGCCCCACGCGAGGTCTTCTTCCGTCCATCGCCGCCGGGCAATAGCGGCATCAATCCGGCTGTCGTCCAACTGCATGTTGTTGCGCAACTGTCGACGCACGACTTCGTTCTTGGGGTCTTTCATCAGTTTCCCCATCGCGTAGTCGGTCATAAAGATTCGAGCCGTAGCGTCTGTAACAACCCGGCCCCACTTGTACGTTCCCTGCCATCCGGTTTTCGTCAGCAACTTCGACCCAAACCCGGATTTCTTGACGCCGTATTCCGCCAGCATCTCGATCTTGGTCTGCTCCTGAATCGACCCTGCCAACTGCGCCATGCGCTGCACGTCCTTCAGGTCGGTCAGTCCGGCAAAGACTCCCTTTAGGTACGCTCGCGTGTTCGTCAGCGGAGCCGCGTGGATGGAATGCGTCAGCGCCTTGATCGAAGAGAACACCATCTTCGACACTGCCCAGTTCGAGGTCCATCGCAAGATTGCCTTACTCTCGTCGTGCAACGGATTCCGCTGTAGCAGGCTGTCCATGATGCCGCCGACGATCTCGCGAGCCTTCTGCGCGGGAATCTGAGCAATCAATCCCTTCACCTTGGAGCCGTCCTGCTCAAAATACTTCTTCCGCGACAGCAACTCTCCGGCTCCCTCGAGATACGAAATGACCACATCTGGATCAGTCCGGAAGAACGGCAAATCGGCTTCGCGCGCTCGCTCAATGTGGCCAACCAGCGGCACATCCCGCTTCTTCGAAGCCAGCCAGTCCTCCACAGACGAACGGCTTAGGCCGTGGCGTTCCATCATGCCGCGGATAATGCCTTCTCGCTTCGATTCCCCGGGTTCTTGGTCGGTCAAATCCGCAAGGGTGAATTTGTGCTCAAGGCCCGTCTCCGGGTCGACGACCGCGTGCACCTGCGCGTAGTCGTAACGGCGCGGGAAGTAGCCTTCGCCAGCCGCAAACTCGTTGTAATAAATCTGCCGTGGCCGTCCGGTCGCGGCATCGTGCACCGTCAGGTAGATATTGTCCTTCTGCATCCGGTTGAAGACTTCCTTGAATAAGTCCTGCGTCTGCTTTACGGCTTTCTCGATGCGCTCATTCATCGGCGCCGTAGCGCGGAGCCGTGCCAGTTCCGCGTCGATCCACTTCGCAGGCTTCTCCCGGTTCGCCAGCGTCAGAGCCAAAACTTTATGCTCCTCCGGCGTGATCTTATTGTCTTTCAGGATGTCCCAATATGACGTTTCCCACGGTCCTGAGATGTTCCCGGCCTCGGTGTGGTACTGCGCCACAGACCGCGCCAGTTTCTCGCCAACCCAGCCTACGCCAGCCCTCTTTGTAACGTCGCGCATGACGTCGCGGCCGTTCGTGAACATATACCAGTTCACCGCGTCCCATGTGCTCATCTTGAACGGCTTCGGAGTCTCGCCACCACTCCCCGGCACGTTCGGTACACCCTCCGGCGGAGGTTCCATCCCCCCACCGTTGGCCAGCGCGAGGATGCCGTCAATCTGCTTCATCGCGTTTTCCCACTCGGTATAGACCTGCTGGGTAGCCGAAGCCGGGTCTCCCGCAGCCGCTGCATCGGCGCGCGCCAGCACCGCGTCAGCGACCACCCGGCGGTCTTGCGGCTTCAGCGAACGTCCAGCGGCATTCCCCGGAGCCGCCCCGGTCTCAATAAACCGCTCTGCCAACTCAACGTTTACCTGCCGCGCCATGGTCAGTTCCGGAGCCTCGAGATCCGCCGGCAGAACTTCATCGTCTACACCGTCCTGCCACAACCGGATGACACTCGGGTCTTGCGCACCCTCGGCGCCAGGCAGCTTCATGCCCTTATTCATCGCCTCTTTGGCTGAAACGATTGGCAGTTCGCTGTAGGAACTGACCCCGGACATGTCGGCCTTGCGGGTAAACGCATCGAAATCCGCGTTGTGCGCGTTGCCGTGATCGTAGTCGAGAGCGCCTTCCTGATTCTCAGGCACTTCCCGAAGGTTCTTGACCACAGGGTCTTTGAAATCTACCCCAGAGACCATGGCACGCAGCGACTCCATTCGGGGAGCGACCTTGTTCGTGACGAGATCCATCTCGGCCTGTGAGTCCGAGAACAGGAAGTATGCGCGAACGTTGGATTTGGTGCCGTAGCGCCACGGTCTTCCGAGAGCTTGGTCAAACGAGATACCGGACCACGGCGGGCCCAGGTAAACAACCGCACGCGGCTTGTCTCCGCCCTTGTCGTGGAGGCTTACACCCACTCCGCCAGCGCTGTAGGTCGCGTACAGGTGTTTCTTATCGTCGTCGTTGAAGGCGTCCTTTTCGGCTTCGCGAGCCGCTGAGTGCTTGCCGGAGAAAACCGCCACGTCGTCTCCGAAAGATTCCCGGAGGACGTCGATCGTACTGCCGAACTTCGGCATTAGCGCACTGATCTTACCCCCGGTTGCGGCGTCCGCTGGCTGCAGGAAGTCGAACAGTTCATTGAACTCTTTCTTGTTCTCTGAGAAGAAGATGACCTTCCAGCCTTCTTTCTCCAGTTTCTTGCCCAATTCGATAGCCTGCGGCAGTCTCTGGAACTCAAGCCACCGCTTGGCGAGCGTCACGCGCTGCGCCTTCGTCGTCGCGATCATGCCTTTGCGCTTCGAAGCCGCAAAGTAGTTCTCAGCCAATTGGAGAGCTTTGTCGATGTCGCGGAGACCCTGCGCCGTCTTCCCGTCCATCGGCACCTTGCCGAAGTGGGCAGAGTACCCTTCCATGTTCCGGTCGATATTGATGAACTGGCCGCGCTCGATCAGTTGCTGCCGGAGTTTCTCCAACCGTGCCGGCGCCGCGCCTCCGGCCAAGTTCCCGTCCTTGTCGAAGTACACGCCCAGGTTGTTCTTCATGGCCCACTGAGCGAACCCCTCGCGTCCCCACAGCCCCAGTTTCCCCATGTGGCCCATTTCCAGAGCCGTGTGGAACGGCGTCGCGGACGTGTACAGAATCTTCTTCGCGTTCTCGCCCATCGTCTTCGACATGTCGCCGCGCTTCGAAGACCACCACTTTCTGGCTTCCTGCACTTCGTCCATGACGATCATGTCCCACGGCAGTTGGTCGATGCCCTCCCGGGTCAGTCCGCCAGCCCACGTTGCGATATAGGTTCCCGGTTCGGTCGGCATCTCGCCAACTTCCAGCGGCTTGACTTCCACTCCGAAGTTTCCTGCCACGCGGATCCAGCCGTCGCGGCCGTGAATCAGTCCCTGCGAGGGAGTCAAGATCAGATTCCGGCTGTTCGGCTTCGACATCTCGTTCAGGACCGCGGAACCCATGTACGTTTTTCCGGTACCCGTGGTCGTCGCGAGGATGTAGCCGTCGTGCTGTTGCAGTCCGGACAGGATAGACTCCACCACTTCCGCCTGTCCGGGCATCATCATGCGCGCGTTCTCCGGCTTCAACGTGACAGTCGGCGCCGGAGCGTTCTCAGGCAGTTTGAACTTCTCAACCCGGTCGGACCAGTCCTTCGCGGCATACGCTGGCGCACCGCGCGGCTTCGACGGCGCTATTTCAAGGGGTTTGACATCCCGTAGAGCAATTCGAGGTTCTCCTGTAGTTGCTCCTTTTGCCTCTGTTCGTCCAGTAGGTCGAGTTCCTCGTCCGGAGCCCGGCTCTGACTCGCCAAGCCGGGGCGGGACGGGAGGTTCAGAAATTTCTCGAGCTCGTCCAGGCTGTCGATTGCCATGAGAGACATCAACTGTGCCTCTCTCCGTGTCGCTTGCCTTCTTTTCGGTCGGTAGACTTCCACTTGGCCTCTCAATCGGACGCTCTCCTTCTGGCGTCCACAACGTAAGAATCTCCCCCGGAGGAGGAGTCATAGACTTCGGCGGATTCATCGCGGCATCGCGGCGAGCCCGCAAAGCCTGAATCTCGGCATTCACCTTCACCCGCTCCATCTCCGGCATAACGTGCTTCAACCGGTCGAGCAGGCTTGAAATCTTGACGTTCGTGTGAGCAATCAGCCGCTGCTTCTCGTAGTCCGGATCGGACTGGAAGAGGACTTTCTCGTTCTTCGCCGTGAAATCCACCACGGCTCGGCCGTCCTTCAACTGGAAGACTTGCAGACCCTTGATCTTGCCCTGATTCGCCTTTGCCCAGTCCACGGCTTTCTGGAACTCCGGGAAGACCTTGACTCGGACCTTCCCGGTATCCAGAGGCAGAATTCCAGCCTGAGCCTTCATCTCCATGTCCTTGCGATCTTCGGCGGAGAGAGGCGGGGCTTCCATCTCGGCGGCAGGTTTGATTTTCTCGGTCGGGGCGGGTAGCGGTTCTCCCAGTTTGACGATTTCCTTGTCGCCATTCCGGTCGCTGATGGCGATCTCGCTGATCGTGAACTTCTTGCCCTCTGTGACATCCATGCCGACATACTTCTCGGCGGCTTCCGGTTTCACATAAGCCACGGTCGCATGCGGAGAATACTTGAACGTCGGGTCGGTAAACTCGCCGTGCTTCTGGAGTTCATCGTTCAGGCGGTGGAGTTCCGGAGCCTCGATAGGAGCCTTGATGACAGCCGCACCGTCGCTGCTTTCCGATGGCGGGAAGGTCTCAGTTTTCCCGAGAGTAGCCTCGAACGGCTGCTGCGTCGACAGGAACCGCTTGATCCCCGCGTTGTCTTCGCCCTTGATGCCGTACCGGACGGTGACGTGATTTCCGTCCACATCCTTGCCCTTGCCAGCAAGATCAGCGTCCGCGATGCGGTCGCGGGCGGCATTCAGCGCCGTCGCCGCTTCGCTACTGCCGGGGATATTCGCCTGAGTGTTGCCAAACTTGTACTTCGTCGGCGGCTTGTCCAAGTCTTGGACTGGCGGCGGAGTCATCTGAGGAGTCTTCGGACCCTTCTTGCCGATCGCGCTCTTGTCGCCGCGGAGTGCTCGCTCCAGCATGTCGATCTGAGAGTTGTCCCACGTCAGGTGCGCGTAAGACGACGCGAGCGAACCGCGCTCATCTAGCGGCGCGCTCTCACCGTCAGCAATCAATTTTTCCCGGAGCTTGTCGTAGGACGATTTCGCCCTGTCAATGTTCTTCTTCTTGTCAGCCAGTGCCTCTTCGATCGCCTTACGTCCTTTTGGCGTTTCCGGCCTTGGCTCCCGTCCACGCGAAGTCTCCCAGTCGTCGGCAAGAGTGAACGGACTGTCTCTCATCCCGGCATCGGTAGCAGTCGGATATTTTGCCGGATTAGCCCAAGGATGTCCGGGCTTGTACGCGGAAGCGGTTTCCAGAGTCCACGGATCATCCCAGAATCCGCCGACTCTTGCAGCATGTTCGGCTTTAGGCAGAAACTCGCGGTACTGCTCGACCGTCGCATCCGGGAAGACCTGCTGGAAGTGCTGCAACTGGCCGGTGGCGATTGCCTTCGTCATCAACGCTTGCTTCTCTGGGTCTTTCTCGGCGTCAATTCCGTAAAGGTCGGCTTTGGCTTTTTGCGGCTTCGCTTTCGCCTCCGGTGTCGCCTCCATCTCTTTCCCGTACCACCTGTCAAACAGAGCCGCGACTTCCTTCGACGGCTTAACCAGCACATCGCGCCAGTCTTTGCCTTGCTCTCCCTTCTTCAGCGACTCGTATATTTTCCGCATGGTGTCCTGAATTCGCTTGAACACCATCCGAACCTTCTCGGGGAGAGTCTTAGCCGGAGTCTGCCGGTGATAGTGCTCCCACGCTCGCGCGGCTTCCTCTTCGTGAGTCCGCGTCCAGATACCGTCCTTTACCCCCTGCCACTTCTCCAAAACCGCAAGGTCTTCCGGCTTCAGATACCGACGCATCGTGTGGAAAAACTCATGCAGGAAGGTCGAAGCATCGGCCTTGTCGCGGAATAGTGTGATGATCGTGCGACCATCGTCAAGGAACTCGGTAGCGCCCTTTGGTCCCTGCCGGAGCGGTTCCTTCACCCGCTTGGCGGCTTCCTGTAACTGCTGACTGAGAGACCAGTCGGGATGCTCTGCCTGTACCTGCTTCAGCGTGTCCGTGTCGCGCTTCGGCTGCGCGATGTCCGCGATCGTCTTGTCTTGGAACAGCGTACCCTGCGGTCCTTCATCCGGAACATCCTCGCCCGGGCCAAACAGGTTCTCCTCTTCCGCACCGAACAGTCCGGCTTGCTGGATATTGCCTTCGCTGTCGACCAACTCAGCTACGCGGGGAACCGCCTCCCGAACCTTCAGTAGTTCCGATTTCAGCACCAGCCGTTCAATACCAGCCTTGTCGCGTAGCAGGAATTGCGGCTCTGACCCGCCGAAGATATCCAACTGCTCACCGTAAGGCGTGATACTCAACTTGCGCCCCGCGCGCCGGGCCCACGCGCTTACATCTGCCGCGCTTTGCGACATTGCCCCCTCGCCCGGGGTTCCTTCGTCCTGAATCGAGATTTTGTTCTTCTTTAGCCACTCGTCGAGTTCCAGTCCGGTCTGTCCCTTAACCACGATCCCAAGGGCTTCGACCAGTTCTTTTGCCATCGGAGCCGTCTTCGGGTTGCGTCCGGCCAGCGCTTCAAGTTCTGTAGCCGTATTTGCCATGCCAGCGGCTTGCGCAGGCTTCGTTTCTAGCGGCGGAGGTACATCCGGAGCGGTCTCTTTTGGCCCCTCTGTATCGGCTTCCTTTGGCGTTTCTGGGGCCTTTAGGGTTCCCCACGCTTCTTCTGGAACATCCACCTTAACCTTGCTGGCAATATGCCGATTGAACGACTCAACCGGACTCGGCGGCGGTCCCAAGGTCATCTGCTTGCCTTCGGAGTCGTCCGCGTAATCCCCAACCGCCAGCTTGATTTCCTTCCCCGGCTCTTCCATCAACTTCGCCAGAGCTTCCACGGTTGGGTGCGGCTGTTCTCTCGCCGTTTCCCCGCCGAAGTCCATCAACTCCGTTCCCATCTTGTACTCGCCCGGGTGCAGGTACCGATCAACCAGCGAGTCGTCCGGACCGCCGATCTTATTCAGCGCCTCCCGGATGGAATCTACTCTTTTCCATAGCCTCAAAGCCCCCTTCAGTTCCGGAGTGAAATCCCACACCCCGCCAGCGGCTTTGACCCGCGCCAGAGCCGCGACCGACCGTTCCAGTTTCCGCAGGATGTCCTTCGGCGTCGTCGACAGAAGTTCGGCGTCGTCAATCACCTTCCCCAAAACCGCTGATTCGAACAGGTTCTTTGCCCGTTCTGTCATCTCCCCCGTCGACGTAACAAACTCAGAACGCTTCGTCGGCTCAATCATCCCGCTCGCCAGCATCTTGTCGATGATCTCGCCCGACCGGAACCGCATGAGGTCTCGAAGGGAAGAGTCTTCCCCCATGGCATCCAACTGATTCGAAATCCAGTCCAACGTATCGGTATCCAGCGACCTGCCGGCCATGACAGCCGTTTCCGCATCCGAGAATCCCATCGTTTGCGTGCGATCGAGGTCTCGGCCAAGCTGCGCAATCGACTCTGCCGAAGTGAACGGATCGTCCAAGACTCGGACAATCATCGGATTCTCTCCGGTCGTATAGAGATTAGCCACCTGCTCCGGAGTCACGCCATACTCGCGCGCATGCTCCGTCATGTACTGGTAGGCCATATCCTCAAAGCCGTTCCGGTACAGCAACTTCCAGATGTTGATTCGGTTCCGGCCTCCCATCCCCTGCCCGTCTTGTCGAACAATCGGCGGACCGGTCTCAGCCGTCGGGGAGGTATTCACCAGCAATGCCATTTCCGGGTTCTTGCCGCGCGCAATCGTCGCCGCCTGGCTCTCCCGGTTGTTCTTGTAGTCTCTCCCCTGAGAAACCGCGATTGCTTCCGGATTCGGTTCGAAGTTATTGAACGGATCGTGGCTTGAGACCACGCTCTCCATCGGGACCACGGCATAGTGGAAAGGAATCTTCCGGCCATCCGGCAAGATCAACGAACCACCGGTCCCCATCGTCGCCTTCATCGGAGCGCCTAGCGGGTACTCCGCCCGTTCGCTCGTCTCAGCCGCTCGTTCACTATCCTTTTTGTCCCGCTCAGTGCGTAACTTCTCCGCGCGGTCTCGCGCCTCGTCCGCCTCTGCCTGGAGTCTTTCGAACTCGTCAACGTCCCCAACAACCTTCTTGGCCTCCTCATCGAGAATCGAGGCCACATCCCGCATCTCGCCTTCGCGGGAAGCCAGTTTCGTATCCTCCGCCAGCCCTTGGAAGTTCGCGGTTCTGACCGGAGCCAAAGCCTCCGGATTCGACAGCCGCTCGAGATCCTTGAGCTTGTTCTGGAGTCCGAGCACTTCCGCCTTCCACTCTTCTCCCGGCTTCTCCCCCAACTTCTCTCCGCGTCCCTTCTCCGTGTCCAAAGACTGAAACATGTCTTCGGCGTCGTAGTACATGTTCTCGTTGGCCAGCCGATTCAACTCGTCCGACAGCCGCGAGCGTTCCTGCTTGTTTCGCTCTGCACCCTCTTCGTCGAACTGCATCCCCCGGCGGTCGGTGACTACAAGTTTCCCGGCCCTTGCGGCTCGATAGGCGGCTTCGCCCTCAGACTGCTCCGCCTTTTCCCGAGAAATGCGCTGTTGTTCCCCTTCGGCTCGACTGCGAGATTCTTGCGCCTCAGTTTCAACACGACGTTCCTCATCCAAACGCTTTCGCGCTTCTTCAAGGGTGTAATATCCTTTCGCTTCACGCTCTTCAGGATTCAGGTAAACAGAGAGTTCGGTACCGCCAGTCGCTGGGTTATAGGAAACCTTCGCCGTGATCGACTTCTCCTGCTCCGCTCGCACGCGGTCCATCTCCTGCGACAACCGCAAGGATTCCTTCTCGTCTCCGAGGCGGACTGCGCGGTTCTTTTGCTGAACAAGGTCGTCCAGTTGTGAGCCGTATTTGTCAAAGTCAGAGATTCCAGACGGCTCCGGGGTCGGGGCCATCTGCATTGGAACCGCCTCGCGCGCGCCTGCCGTCCCTTTGGCCAAGTCATTCGCGACCTTCATCGCCTGTGCGAATGCTCCACCTTCATCACCCGGGAGCTTTACTCCCATCCGCAGGGCCGTCGAAGCCGATACCGGAGCGTTCGCGCTTGTGGCCAGTCCGTAGGTCACAGCCGCCTGTTCGTGCCGATTTAGGCCACTCCACGGCTTTTTGAACTGTGCTTGGGAAACTTCGTCCAGTCGCTTCATGGCCGAATCCCGCATGCGCGCCGCACGGAGATTGACTTCTGCTTCGTGGGCCAACTCGCTCCCCGACATGTAGGCGAACCCGGCCGTCACCGCCGTCCCAGTCAACTGCCGAACGGCTTCTGCGGCATCGCCGCGCTGGAATGCTGCCGTGGCGCCCTTAACCCCTTCCAGCGTTCCCTGCGCCATCTGATAGGTGAAGCCGGCGTCAACCAGCATCTTCACGGCTGATCGGGGAGGCAGTGCCCCCATGCCGACAAGCAACGACATGTTCTCTGGACTCAACATGCCGAACATGGCCTGACCGACGCCCAACTGCGCCCCCTCCATAAAGGACGTGATCGTCAGCGGCTGTCCGGCATACTTCTGTCGGAACTGGATGACCTTATCCTCTTCGCTTCCAGAGGCGCCCCTTCCGAGCGGAGATTCGAAGTTCTTGTACGCTTGGCGGAAAGTCAGATCGCCAGCGACTTTCGTATCACCGATTTTCTCGATCGCGCGGTCGGCCCACTTTGGCAGAACCTTGGACTCAGGAGGCAACGCGGAAATATGCCCGGCGTCCGGAGTCTCCGGCATAGATTGCGCCTTCTTCCACTTCTCAATCGGAGTCGTGTCGTAAGACTTCAGCGGCGTCTTCAAGAAGGAGTCCAACTCTTGGACTGAGTTGAAGTTCGGCAGTGCTTGCTTTGGGGATTCGGCGGTCTTGGGCGGAGGAGGCGGCGGACCCATGGCGGGTCGCTCCTGCTTCTTCTTATCGAGCGGAGATGCTAGGAACTTGTCGAGATCCTGAAGAGTCGAGATGTCGCCCATTATTGCCCACTTGGCTGTACCGTAATGCCGCGCGCCTTTAGCGCCTCGGCATATTCCGGACTCATGTGTCGTATCGGAGTCGAACCATCTGGCATCCTCACGGTGTACCACTGCTCACCCGGAGGAGCTTGCGGTCCCGGCTGTACTCCAAGCGCCGACTTCGCCAGCGCAGACCTAACACCACCATCCTGCCCCGGGGGCGGCTGCATTGCCTGCGCACTCCCCTGAGATGGCGGTGGCTGCATCTGCTGTCCGCCAGCCTTCTGCGAAGTCAGCATCGAAGGTACCATCTTGTCGATTTCGGTATCCCCGAGCTTCGGATTCTGTTTCTTCAACTCCGCGCGCAACTCAGCCTGGAACCGGCGCTCAGAATCGTTCAACTGCTCCCGCGTCATCCCCGACCACTTCTCGGTTCCTTCCGAACCCCACGTCCACGGCTTGTACCACGAACTCTCGCCTTCTTTCTGACCTTGCGCCAAAGAAGGCATGTACGCATACCGTCCGTCATCGGTTGTCGACACGATATTTCCCATCATCGCGCTCGCGAGATCGTCGCGCTGCGTCTGCGGGGTTCCGTCCGGACCCTTGTACTCTTTCGTGTGCTTCTGCAGCACGGCGCCCAGCGCGCGGTTCATCACGTCCATCTGCTGATTCTTTGTGTACCAGTCAGCGTTCGCGCCAGCCGTTCCGCCAACCACGGACGAGAGAGCCCAATTCGTCAGCGCCTTCTTTCCGTCCGGCGTATTTTGATCCCACTCCGGATGCGCTTTTGCTCCCCACTTCATCATCGCGCCCATCTGCGCGTTGATCACCTGCCCGGCCATCTGTGCCTGATTCGGCGGCACGTACTCATTCCCGGGTAGAATCTGGGTTCCCACAACCGCGCCGTCCGGACCGATCGACACCAACTGCGTCTGCGGCTGTCCCTTGGGGCCCATGATCGTCCGCGTCGTGGTGTTCGTCACCTTCGGCTTAATAAGCCCCATGTTCTCCGCAACTTGGCGCTCCTGATCCGACATCTTCCCGCCGGAGACCACCTTGCCTAGAAGATCGTCCTTGATCTGATCGTTCTTCGTCTTACCAAAGTGCTCGTACTCGTAGAACTCCTGAAACTTCTTATCTTCCGGAGACAGCGGCTTCGACGGATCCTGAGTCGCAATCTTCGTCCAGCGGTCATGCTGCTGTTGCTGCTCCTCCATCTGCTTCGTCTGCATGTCGAGAACTTTGGTTTCCTGCTGTTCTCGCTTCGACGGCCCGTAGAGTTGCGATGGGTCCGTCTTGCGCATGATGTCCAGCGTCGAATGCGCAACGTTGGTGTGCGGGTTCTCCATCCCCGCAGCCGCCTTCAATCGGTCCTTCGCCCCCGGCTTCTTCGCCTTCCCGTCTTTACCCTCCGGAAGTGCGTACTTTTCGGATTTATCCAAGTAGTCTTTGTACGCTTCTGACAGGGCACCTTTCGTCTCCGCGATCTTCTTCTCGTCGCCGCTCTCAACCGCCGCACGGTAGGCTTGCCCAATGTAATCGAGGCCAGTCTTAGCCGCCCCGATCTCCTGCGTCATCTTGTCCTGCTTCTTCTGGTTCGCCACCTTCGTTCCAGCCAACCATCCGGTCCACAGCTTGTCAGCCAAGAACGCCAACCCGCCAGCCTTTCCGCCTTGGTACACCGGCGGCATTTGCGCACCGCCCTGCTGCTTCTGCTGGTCCGCGTACGTCTCAACAGGAGTTGGGGACGCAGCCGGAGTTGGAAGAGGCGTCATTTGGAACCCGAGATTTCCCGAAGAAGGTGGCATTTATGCTCCGACCGCAGCCCCGATACCCTGCGCTGCGTCTCCGCCAAGTGCGCCTAGAAATCCAAGCGTCTGCGATTTAGCCGCGCCCTGCATATTCCCAGCCGACTGGTTCGAGCTTGACGCCCCGGAGAACGCCGACAGCGCCTGCGTCATCTCATTCACCGAAAGCCCGATGCCGCCGGACGCAAGATTAGCCAAAGCCGACGGTGCGCCAAGGTAGGCATTCGCCTGCGTCGATCCGATCGCGCCAGCCTTGGAGATTTCCGCCTCTTGCACCGCAAGGTCTTTCGCCCCGCCGCGCGGCATGTTCTGTCCAATGTTTTGTGCCGCCTGATTGTAGTTCGCGGCGATGCTTTCCGTAGCCGGAGCCGTGGCTGTTTGGATGGCCTGCTTATTTCCGGAGGCGAGTTGGGTGTAGAAGTTCTCAGCCGTGTTCAGCCCGGGTTCAGTCAGATTAAAGAGTTGCTGCGAGCGATTGTTGGCAGACTGCTCCAGCCCAAGCTGGCCTTGGGTAATATTATTTTGCGTGTCGATTGACGACTGAGATGGCCCCTTGGATCCGCCCAGATAGATACCCTCTGCTCGCGGTAGTTAGGGGTCTACGCGCTTTGCCTGCCAAGCAGCATAGTAACTCAAAAACTTAGCACGCGGAAGACTTATGAAATGTGCATCCCTGAGTACCCCGCCCATCTGAAAGAACTCCGGGATCTCACATAGGTACTCGAATCCGAACCGCTTTGAATAGTTCAAGGCCAGCGGATTCCGCGTCGTCGCGAACAGCCGGTTGATCTTGAACTCAGAAAACCAGTAGGCCAACATGAACCGACTCAGGTCAATGTGCGCCCGGTTGCCGCGAATCTCCTTGAAGAATCCGAAGGTGAAACTCCCCGTGCGCGCGCCGTCCACTCCGCCGATCTCGTTCAACCATCCGAACCCGACCGGTTTCGGAACCGGATACTCCTCACCCTGAAGGCAACAAATGACCAAGCCCTGAACCCTCTGCAAATAGGCCACAAACTGATTCATGTGCGAGATGTTCATGCCGCCGCACACGAAGTCCAGAGTGTCTTCTTCCTTCAGTTTGAAGTAAAGCCTGCCAATGAAGTCTTCGGTGAAGAACGGGTTGGCTGTGTCGTACGGGATGATGACGCAAGCGGGAGTCTTGTACGGCCAGGACTTCGGATCAATCATACCGCTTGCAGAATATCACAGGACGCGAATTCTCATCCAAAGGTCCTCCTTGACCGCTTGCTGGATAATGTGATGGATGTTGTGATCCGTTGTCGCGGTGAATTTCCCCGAGAGATGCTTGACGTGCTCTGCCGTTAGATTGTCGCGCGATTCAAAGATGGGGTGAGGAAGACAGATAACATCCGGGAAACTGGCGAATACCGATTCCTCTTGGCATTCCTTCCAGTCGATACAGGCGAGCACCTTGTCATTGCCGAGATCAATAACGTGCCATGACCGCCTTACCATCTTCAAACGGTTGAGCGTCGTGATGTAAAAGAGTTTCAACGTGACCTCAGAGCGAACGAACCGGGACTGCCGTTCGCGGTTGCTACTACCGGAGTTGCAGTGAGCGGGATTCGGCCATCAGCCGTTTGCTGCTGCGCGGCGTTCGTACTCGGAGAGAGATACGCGATCGGCGGTACGCCGTGGGCATTCACGCTGTCAGCCACGAACGTGAAAATTCCAAGTTGTGTGTCGTAGTACGGATAGAGATTGTATGCCGCGTTTATAAGGCCAGTTACAGGTAGGGTTCCATCCTTCATCGACCTGTAGGAGTAATCAGCAAGTTGCACGATGACGCCAGCCCACGCAAAAGTAATCGACGATCCAACTACCGACGTCCATGACAGAGTTCCAGCGGGGACATTCGACGGTGGCACGCTGCCCTGTGCATTCAAATCCGTGGAAATCTTGTGCTGCTGTGTACCGTCATTCAGCCGCCGGGTCGTCTGCAACATCTGCGTCCCTACGGCTTCCATCGTCTTTCTCTGGACCGGAGTCGAATACATCGGGTCAGCCGTCGCCTGCGAGAGCGCAGCGTTCGTGGTTCCCTTTGGCGGAGTACCCAGGTTGATGATGTTTTTCCCGCCCATGTCCAAATCCCCTAGCACTTTAACTGGGCCATTCACTCCGATGTTTTGATTGACCGTGCTGACCAACTCGCGCCACATGTCCTGAAGTTCAGGGAGACCTTTCGGGGTGATGTGCTGCGGCAGAATCGGTCTGAAGTTTATTCTTCCCATTACGGTGAGATTTTACTCCGCTCGTAGCCTTTGGCCGCACCTAACTTTTTGTTTTCAATCTGCGTGTCATCGTACATGTGGAAGTCGCTTGCTGACGTTCCGATGAACCGGATCAGCCGATACTTCGTCGCAGGGAACCGCACCTTGTTCGCCGTGCGATGTTTTCCTTGCGTCTGTGGCAGGGTAAACGAGAAGGCCGGAGCATTCATGTTCCCGTCCGTGTAGACGTTGACAAAGATTCCCGCCGGGTCCGGAGCGCGGTACTCCGCAAATATCTGCTTTGCGATTTTCCATTCGTCTACCCCTTGCCCCATCCACCAAGTGTCCCAGCTTCGACGCGACTCTGCCTGCACAACCGCACGCAGGTTCACTTCATAGAACGTCACCGCCGTAGTCGCCTGTCCAGTGAGGATAATACTCACATTCAACGCCTCTTGGCCCTCGCCGTTGTTCACGTTCAACTGCACCTGTCCTCGACCGTCAGACGAGATGTTTCCCATCGCAATCGTCTTCGCCCCACCATCGAAACTCAGCGTCACCGCCACAGTCTGTCCAGCCGAATCAAAATCAATCGTGAGTTCGTTGTAAATCTTACTTCGCTTCGAGTTCGTCGGATCGACTTCGCTCTGATCCATGTACGCTGACTGGATCGTGTAACTGATCGGAGCCCCGGCATCGTTGTCGCCAACCCGGTCCTGATACACCATGCCGTTGTTCGCGCCGATGAATAGTTCTCCGGTATCCTCCGCGAAGAACATGGCCGTAATGCTCTGTCCCGCGATGTCGTCGTTTCTCCACCGATAGCCATAGGTCTCGTGCGAGATCAACCGATGCGAGTTCCCGCTCTGGTCAACGTAACGGCAGAAGATTTCATGGTTCCAGTACGCCAACAGAATCTGCGGCTTCTGCGTAAGGTCGATCGCCGGAACCGGTCCGAGATTCTTTCCTGTCCAGATCCACTCCACGGCTTCCGTCAGATACGTCGACTGCCCACCGCGGAAAGCGTAGATACCGTCATAGCTCAAGTAATAAATCGTGCCTTCGGCCACACACCATGCAAACTGCGCTGCCAGTCCGTGCTTGACTCCGGTCGGGATCACCGTCGGAACCGCGCTCCCCGCGCCGAGGATCTCGTACACCCGCTTCGTCGTGAAGACGAACAGTAATCCCTGCAATTCGACCAGCGCCATGATCGGAGAGTCCGGCGTTCCAATCTCGAGCGAGTTCTCAACCGGGAAGGTCTCTGGCTGGAACGTGGTCGAGTAGTACAGCACATGCGGATTGTTTGGGTCTCCGGCCAGCCATGCCTTGTCGAAGGCAATCGCCATGAGATTCATCGGCGTCTGCGGCAGGGTCGATGCCGTCATCGGGGTCGATACCGAAGCATGGAAAGCAGAACCGTGATTCAGTTGCAGATACAGCGTAACCACGTTCCCCACGACCGTCTGCACGTACGCTTGCTCCTGCGTACCTGTCGCGCCCACAGTCACCAACTGCCCGGGCACAGCGGTTCCCCCTGAGAGCGTTCCGGTTGTCACCCCCGGCCCGATTGACGATACCGGGAAATTGCTTACCGTGAAAGTTCCGTTCAGTGGAGTCGGGAGTTCTGTCGTCACCGGAGCATCCGCATCGACGACCAGAGTGTTGTTTATCTCAATAATCGAATCCGCGATCGTATCGAGGAACGACACGGTCCCAGTAGCGATCTGCGTCACAAAGTACCACGCCTGCGTCAGCGAGCCGCCACGGCGATAGATTCTGATGTGAGTGACCTGCGGGTCGGTCGGCTGCAGCGGCGTGACCTGAATCCCTAGACGCTGTACGGCCAGAGGAATCGGGAGATTGGCTCCGATAAACGCACCGAAGGTGCTAGGGTCGGTCGCCACCATGATCTCAGAAGGCCCCGACTCGCATCCCGTGTTGATGTTGTAATACGTGCAACGGTATTCGTACGCCTGCCCTGCAAAGCTATCGAGGTCTGAGCCTCCAACAAAAACTATGTCGTCGAATCCGACTGTCGTTGTCAGCGTTGCTTGCGTCTGAATCTGAATGCGCCAGGCCACCACATCCGTCCAGTTGTTGTTCGGCCCTCCTGCGGCTCCATTCGCCACGAAATCTGCCAACCGCACCTGAATCAAAGTCCACGGGTTCACTCCCGGGTTCAGCACCGACGGCTGCAATTGCTGCAGGAGCGGGTAGTCAGAAGGCAGCAGGCTAGGATTATTTCCTCCAACCGTACTTACGCTCACCCCGCCGGCCGCGCGCTGCGCTACCGTCGAGGTCTGTACCGACCCAGAAGTCACCGTCCCGCTCGCTACCGGTTGAGCCGGAGACATTGAGACTGCCGCTGAATAGTAATCCTGAGTGAACGTCCCATCTCCCACGTCGAACAGCAACGTCACCTGCAAGAGAGCCAGCGGATTGCTCGCCAAGATGAACGCCTGAATCAGATTGTTGTCCGGCTGATCTTGGATGTTGGTAAACGAAAGATTGAGATTATCCGCCTTGCTGATCGTAGCCGTGGTGTTGGCCGCAACCGTTCCAGAAAGATAGCTCCCGGCAACTCCGGTGTTGATTGCGTGAGTCTTCGTGAAATTGGCCACGAATCCAGTCGTCGTAACCTCTGTGATATAAACCGTTTCAACATTGCCATCGGTCGTGGTAACCGACATGCCAATCTGAAAACTGGGCAGAGGCGAGACCGTTCCACCGTTCGTTGTATTCGCTCCCGGATTTACGAAGGTGAACGTCGTCACTCCGGTAACAGTGATGACGGCCGAAGCCACATTGAAAGCAGGGTCAATCGCTCCAGAGATCGACACCCTCATCCCGCTTACAAATCCGTGCCCACCAAACACCGTAGCCGTAGTCGTCCCGCCAGCCCGCACGAGGCTCGCACCGACCGTATTCACCACGGCAAGCTGTGTCCCGGTGGAAGTGATCGGCAGCGTAATCGACGCTGACACCCGTCCAGTGATTGCCGACGATCCCAGATTGACTAAGGTAAAAGAAGACGTGTTCGCTTCGTCGCACAATTCGATGTCGACGAGATCAGGAATTACCGGGATGATGAACGCTGGTTGCGTCGGCGGTGAAATCCCCCAGTTATTGCAGACCGTCCCGCTGTCCTTCAGGAGAATGTCGTCATCCGCAAGGAACATGTACGGGTTCGCATTGTTATTCGGACGGTACGGCGCCATCGACATCCGGTTGCCGCTCAAGGAAGAGTTGATTGCCGCGCCATACGAACCGGGTCCGTCTATATTCTTCCGAAACAGCTTCGCGCCAGCCTGCGCGTAGTTGTAGGGATTCGACAGACCTTTCATTCGGCCTAGCGTCGTAACCGGAGCGCCAAGCGGAGCATTGCCTCCACTGACCGATAGAGCCGTGATGCCGTAGCGAGAGGAGAGCGTGCCCTCTTCGCGGCTTTCTACGTTCTGCAGGCTTAGGTATTTCCCGGGAGGCAGACGGTCGTATGCGTAGCGGCAACTGATCCCGCCGTTTTGCAGACGATAGTTGAAAGTCTTATACGCCGAATCCGTCATTCTACCTTTGTGTGCTCGTACATACCCTTGACGTTGGCGCGAAAGAATTGTCCGACCGAAGGCGCGGAGATCATCTCCATAAATATGCCTTCCGGCACATCAGCGTAGTTATACTTCCCGCCATCCTTGAACGTCACCGTCAAGATGCCGTCTTCCCAGTCAACGTCGTCGATATGTGATGAACTTACTTGCATCAGAACCTCTGTGCCGCCAGTGGCTCAACCGTCTCTTCCGCGGCCTTCATCCGTGCGTCAATCCCGCACATGAACTTCTGGCAGATTTTTACCAGCATATCGTACAGAGCCTGGCAGAATTGTGCGCGCTGAGGATCACGGCATTCCCCGTCCTTCGAAAAACACAATGCCAGCGTACGATATTTGATCGCCACCAGCATCGGGTCCGGAACCAAGAAGGTCGACAGCAGATTCAGCCACGTCGCCGCCTTCTGCGAATACATCAGCGTCACCGTGTTCCCAACATTCGGAGGCGGACCAAAGCCGATAGCCTGCGTGCTCAGTTGGTCCTGATACCACGACGTCGGCCCTTGGTCTCTCGGCCATCCGGCATTCTCAAGGTCAAGATCAGTCTGTGTTGTGTTCCAAAGTTCAACCGCACTTGGCACAGCCTCGTTCACGATCGAGGCTCTCTCCACTCGAATCGCGTCGACCGGAGCAGGGTAAACAGCCACGCCCGCAGTGATTGCCAGCGGAGCCGTCGCGTAGATCGGCCGCACCTGAAGCAGAAAATCGTTCTGCGAGTCATACAGGTATCCGAGAATTTCTGCTTGCGTGTAGAGCGAACTGTCCAACTGCCCCGATGGAAACGTCGCTCCGTACAGCGGATCATTGATGAGGTGGGCATTCATAAACAATGCCGTGAACGTCGATGCCGTCACCGAAAGGACAACGATGACTTCCTGAGTCGCATCTCCCGGAGCGCCTGCAATGAGCGATGCCCCACGATAGATTCCAACCATACTCGCCGGAGTCACCGTCCGTATCCCGGCGACAACTCCAGCACTGAACGTCGTGCTCACCACGGGCTCGACGAGTGCGTAGGACACGTCCGTAGCCAAGTCGTTTACGGTTAGCACTCCCATTAGCGCACCCTCGTCTCCACGATGTTAGCAGTTGCGCCAAGTCCTCTCGAGAACCTAAGCGAGCCACGGCGGTATGCAAAATTCGAAAGTTCTTCGAACTTAGCGAGCGCGCGGTTGAGAACCGGGATGGCTTGCTGAAACTCTTGGCCACCTTCTTTGAGCCTTGCAATTCCGCTGGCCCAGTCCGCAAAGCCGTCCAGATACTCCATCTGAAACAGAATCGGCTCTGTCCCCGCGTACGGTCGCGGGACCATCACCGGGCACTGCACGTAGGAGAGAATTACGCTGGCCGGCGCCGTAAGATTCGGGTATATCCCGAACTGTCCAAGCCCAAACGGGAAGAAATATTGCGGTACATCTCCGGTTGCGACTTCCCACCCCGGCGAGAAGTTGTCCAAGTCTTGGACATAGGTCTTGTCAATCGTCGTGCCCATGCTGTCGACTCGAAGCAGAGCCAGTGCATCCGGCGGCAGTGCGATCGGAGCGAACGAGGTCGAAGCCGGGATGGTGAACGGCGTGGTTGTTGCCTGAAACTGCGGGTCGCCTGTGATCAGGCATGCGACGTTCAGGGCTTCTACGATGATCGGTCGGAGTTCCGGGGCGACCTTCCAGAAGATTCCAATGTCATCTGCGGTCTCTTCGAGACGGTTTTGAACTGCCTGCTCGACTGTCGAAAGGATTGGGCCATCGGAGCCGAAGTACCCGCCTCCGTATGGTCCGCTCCCAAAGGTTCCACTTGGAGGAGTTGCCATAGTCTCACGTTAGTTGCAGTCCCAGCGGTTATTCTCTCGTCTTGCTAAAGATCCGCTTCCTGATCCCGTGCAAGCTGCCCCCGGAGACGCGCTGTCATCTGGAACATTTTTGCAGTCATTACAATAGATCAAACTGCCATTCAGCCCGGCTCCAGTCGGCAAAGCTGAGAACGTGGAACCCCCGCCGCCCATTTGCACTGCTCGCCCAGGAGCGGCTGATAGTTGCAGATCCCCGACCGAACTAGCTTTCAGGCAATCGTCGACATGACGCGCAGCCCCAGAATCCCATCGCGCAAAGCATGCGCTATACGATCCGAAATTTGCCCCACTGTAACTCGTGGCTCCGATTTCCAGAACATCGAGCGCTGAGTTGAAACTGGAGTCGGTGAAGATGAGGCCCTTCTGCCATTGCAGGAGAGGACTGCCAGAATTGATTTCCATTGCTGCTCCGGGGCACCCGCCCCCAATCAGTCCCATGCAATTCGCAGCCGTGACTGGCATGGTTCCCGCACTCGCTCCAAAGGGGATGCTCATCGTGATATTCAGTCCTCGGACATAGGACGGCGTGTCTTGCACGCCCATATCGATTTCCCCGCCCGTATAGTTTGTCCCGTTAAGTCCAGCCGACCGCCCTTGCACGACAACATTCCAGCCCCACGCGGCAGCATTATTAGCAGAGACCGTCGCGAGTCCGAAGAATGACCCGGAGTTACAGGTGGTGCGAGAGAGCGCATTGCAACTGCTGTCAGAAAGTCCATTGACTCCGAATCCCTGATGGATGCCTGCCCCAAGTGGGACGTTGACACCCCCGGTAATCGCCTCGGTAGTGAACCCGCAACCTGAACACAGATCATGAAAAAGAGTTGAAGAAATCCCCCCGATCATCGAGGTCAAATACTGATTCTCTTGCGCGTTGGTGAACACTCCCGCATTCACTACAGAAGTCGAAGTAAATGCCCCCGTCGACGGAACCGATTGGCCGATGGGACCAGTGATACCCGTGAACGATCCGGTCGAAGGCGAGATGCTTCCGATAGGCCCCGTGATCGAAGTGAATGTCCCGGTCGACGGAGACGTGTCTCCGATTGGTCCGACGAAATGTCCCGCCGTCATCGTTCCTGAAACCGAAAGATTAGGCAGCGTACCCGTGCCCCCAAGATAGCTGTCGAGCAGGAAGAAGTTGTAGTTCTCTAACTGCCCCCATGTGTTGAACTGCGTGCCGGGAGTTGGAACGTTGAAACCAAGATTCGGCGTGGTCTGGGCCCCACACATCCCGGCAAGCAAAAGTACGACATAACAAACAGTGGCCTTATTCATCTTCCCCTCTGACTACGCGGCGTAGCTTCCGACGAAATACGTGGTGGAACCGTCGCTCGGGTTGAACTTCGTGGCAATCGGTCCAGTTGATCCTTCGCTGTACAGAGTGCTGAGACGAACCGCGATTTGATCGTTGGTCAGTCCAGCATCGTTGAAATACACGAATCTATCTCCCGGATTTGGCGACATAACTTCCCCCTTTTATCTCTGACTTAACTGCTCCGAAAATTGTGCTTCCCCACCATCGCACACCACGTCCCGGTCGTCGAGAGTGTTATTGCAGTTTCTCGCGAGAACAGGACGGTCGTCCCCGTCTTCCTTCACCACAGGGGAAATAACTCGGTAGGCGGCTCGCTTCATGTCCTTGCCTCGGACGATGTGAACTGGAGGATCGCTGGCTGGTTCGTCGAGCGCCTGGCAGGGGCCAGTCTCAATGACGCGCATCTCAATCACATAGCCGGGGTACATTAGACCGTTCACCGGCGGGTCCGCACAGAATCTCCACTCGCGATGTTCTCCGGTCCCGATATTCACCGTCTCGATCGCGTTCTCGCCTTCAACCTTGACCACCCCGAGACAGCTTCCCGGGCATCCGTACCGGATAGGAGTTGAACTCATCCGGCGAGCACCGAGGAGGATCACCGCAATCGCTACGACCGCCATGAAGACCATGGCCGATGTGCCGACGGTCATCCCTCTACTTTTCATCTTCCGGGATCTTAAAGTGACGAATAATCCGATCAACTTTTTTCCCCACAGCTTCCACGCTAGAAGCAATGCCGTAAAGGAATAAAAGGACCAACCAACTGAGCCAGCCGCCGCTATTGGAGTTTCCACCGTCCACACCTCCTTTGTACCCTTTCAGGTGCCGAATTAAAGACCGACCGTTGCTTGTTCCGAAATCCGAACAAGACCAATTATTTCTTGACTTTTTCCAACATCTTCTTCAACTGTTCAACTCTTGCCACAATCGCCTGATAAACGCTAGTACCCGGCGTAGCGCGCGAGAGACCTTCTTCCCAACCCCGGAGTTCATCCTCAACATCCTTTCGCGTCGTCTCTCTCATCTTGCCGTCCCTGGGCTATGTCGACCTTGCGATTTGCTTCCTTCAATTCGACCCCCTTGTTTCTATTCTCAGACCTCAACTGCTCATTAATGCCGTCTGTCTGATGCTTGACTTCGTTCATGGTGTCTCGAAGCTGGGCGCGTTCTTTCCTTGCCTCGGCCTGTTCCTTCCGCGCCATGAACTGAAGCGCCACGCTAAATATCCCCGAGATCGTAGATGGAAGACTCGCAATCAACAACGCCCCAGCCAGCACCTTGACACTTGGGTCTATCGTAAAAACAACAGCGGCGAGAGCCCCGAGTGTCAAGGTGGCCAGCTTCCACGCGCCGATGTGGGCGATGCTCATTTGATTGCCGAACCGAACACTCTGTACCCAAGAAGGCCGATGAGTATCCAGATGACGACGTACCCTCCGGCACGGCGCGGCCAAGTGGCTACGGTCGGCTCATACGACGCCCACAGCGAGAACAGAACAGATAGAATATAGATACCCCAAAACAGCATGTTCAGCGGCATAGCGTTTCTCCTTTTTACTTCTCAGCGTTAGGTGTCGGCGGGACCACCGTGGTTGTTGTTTCCAGAGCCGTGATCTTGGTCTCAACAAGTGCCGCCTGAACCACGGCTGGCTGCGGCATCGGAGGCGGCATTTGTGGCCAGATGTCTTTAAGCAGCGGAATCTTCGTTACCCCGAAGTCGACGCCGACGTCGACCACAAGCCCGAAGGCTAGAGCGAACAGTCCGTACTGAGTCACGCCTTCGACCTCGCCGGCAAATGCGTCCCAGCCGAATCCTTTCAGCATAGCTGCGAGCAGTACAGGGGTGAACGTTGCCCAGAAGAAGGCGCTGTCCACCACAAAACGTCCTAGCAGCGGCCCCCAGCATCGGTAGAGATAGTCGTGGTATCCGGTCGCGACAGGATGCGGACCCTGCACTCCGTAATAAGACCTCTGAAGCATGTACGTCAGCATCCCGACCAGAAACCAGAACCACATCCACACGATGTGCCAATTCATTCACGCCCCCTTTTACTTCAACTGACAAAGGTAAATATCGTACCGACAGTTCCCCGATGAACCCAGCGTGCAAGTATTCCCGCCGGCCGTGCTGCCTACTCCCACCGTTGCCGTCCCCTGCGCACCGTTACCGTTTATCTGCATGTCGGAAGCGTAAATAGCCACGGTTCCGTCTTGAGAAATATTGGCTCGCGGAGTCGAATTGAAGCCACTCGCTCCCGAATCCCACATGTGGCACCCGCGGTGGAGATTCCCATTCGTTAGATCCCATACGTCAATCTCGTCGTTTTGCGGGACTGTCGGCAAAGAGTACGGATTCGTGATCGAATACGGACTCTTGCTGACTTCGTTCACCGCTGTCGCATTCCCGCTGAGGTGCATGTCTCCGCTCTGCGTGTCGAGATTGCACGGACTCCCGGGCACATACACGGTAAATATCGTTCCGTTACACAAGAAGACCTGGCTGGCATTCATGGCCGCAGCGCTATCGCTTAACGTCGTCTGCACGAGTTCCATCTTGGTCGTTGGGTCTCCCCACGTAAACATCGTTCCGGTCCCGAATGTCCAGTGAGCGATACCGTAGCCAACGTAAGGCGCGGACTGCGCTGCCCCGCTGACTGGAATCAAAACGCTGGGGTTGGTCGAATCCCAGATAAATCCGAACGGAACTTTTGCCGGAGCGTTATATGGAGCACCGAAGGCCGTCGCCGTCGTAATCATGGCAAAGTGACCCGTCTGATCAATTCTGAAATTGTGGATTTGTGTCCCGGCAGTACTCACAGACGGAACGGCCGGACTCGTGGTAGTTAGCGATGTGACCACTGCTATCTTCGTAATCGGGGTCGTTTGCACTACGTACTGATACAGAGACGAAGTAGTCTTCAGGCATAGCGGCCCCGGAGAACACGTTCCAGTACCAGTTCCGGTTGCTACCCTCATCGACGTAGAGTCCATGAGTAAGTCGTACGATGTGGCACTAGCTACCGAACTAAAATTCACAGTGCAACTGTTCGAAAAAGAAGAAGTTACACTGTTCACCGTAACTGGGGCGCTCGGCGGAGATGCCCCCCCGGAATTCCTTGCAACGAGCCAGTAAGTGTAGGACGTGGATCCAGCCGTACATCCCGTCACGCTTGTAATCACCGGCTGCGCCAATACTCCAGAAGTATTGTTTCCGTTGGTCTGTAGAGTCGGCGTGCATCCCGGCACGGTCGTATTGTCGCAGGCGTAAAGGTTGTACCCGGTCGCGGTCTCGGTGAGATTTATTCCCGTCCCGCCGCCAGGCTGGGCTATCGGTGGAGCAGGGTTAAACCCGCATGTGCTTCCCACCCCGCCAGGGGTAAATTTTTGAACAGCCGAAGAAAGTGACTCTCCGCCATACACACTGCTGCCCACGACAGTGTAGGTCAATTGATAGGCGTAGCTATGAGTACACGGCAGCGACCCACTTTGCGGGGCAATAGTAACCGTCGCTGCTGGAGCAGGAATAGGACCGTACCCAGTCGTGGACCCGCACGTTCCAGAGAACGAGCAATATTTTCCTGTCTTTAGGTCCACCCATGCACAATGTGGAGCGCTGCCCTGCGCTGGATCGTAGACGACAATCAGACTCCCTTGATCTTGCTGATACCGATAGTCGCCGCCGACTGCGGGAGTTGCGCCAGTCGCGCTGTTCCCGTCTGACCCAGTTGCCGCGATGTACTTATTCCACGTCGATCCGAGTGCTCCGGTTTGGAATGCAGTCAGTCCCGGGCAACTCGTCGGACTTAGTAATACCGTCCCTGTGATATGCGTAGACCCCCATGATCCAGCCCCGGTCGTACCATCTTGCACATAGCTATTGAGCGTTGCGACCGCGCCTGATCCTGTCCCGTCGATCGCATAGAACTTCAGTTGGCTGGTCGTATCGAATTCCGGTTGCTGAATCTTCAGGCCATTCTTGTCTTGCAACGTGCGCGAGATGAAGGCTGTGGTCGGAGGACTTCCTGCGGCATAGGAAAAGAAATCAACGCCGCCGCCGGAATCTCCGGCTGCAAAGATCGACGTGCTCGAGTTCCACGCGCGAGTCGTTGCCGAAGACGGAACTGTAAACAAAAACGTCGAAGCGGGAAGACTGGACCCCACAAGCGCATAGTTCGTGACGCGGCAGTTGTAAGCCGCGGCTGGCCCAGAATTCATGTCGTCAATCACGCATCCGGTAGAACCGTTTAAGCCAATTAGTCCGGAGGGAGGATTGCCGCTATTTACGAGTACTCCTGACACAACAGCATTGTCAGTACGCGCGCAAAGATTTGGAGGAGTACCGCACGTCGCTGACCCCGTAATCGCTAGAGACACTACAAGGCTAGTGGTGTTGGAAACGCTATCGGTCACCTGCACGGTCGCAGTGCACGTCCCGGTTATACCGGTTCCCGTGAGTACGCCGCTGGTACTCAGGCTCGCCCCGGATAGGCATGCGGCGAAACTTCCAGATGATACCACCCAAGAATACGGAGGGGTTCCGCCTGTAGCCGCGAACGTAAAGGAATAGGCAACTCCGTTCGTTCCGCCTGGCAGAGCGCATGGAGGACTCCCGCATACGACAGGGTTTGTGATGAGCGGAGCTCCGGCCACATTAACAGTCACGCTTCCCGATACCTGCTGCACTCCGGTTCCGGCGGTACACGTAATCGCCACTGTCCCCGGAGCCACCCCGACTACAACTGGAGATCCGATTGGAATTGTGGCGATCGTAGGATCAGCCGTCGACCACGAACACTGGGATGTTGCTAGATTCGACAGAGAGCCGTTCTGGAGAACAAACGTAGCGAATAGCGTAGCACTGCCGCCCACGGCAATCGAAGGACTGGCCGGGCCCACCTGAATGCTCGCCACTGGGTTCGGACACGTACCGATGTCTGTGACGCTGCCCTGCGTGCATTGAGCAACAGACCAGCCCGACAGAAGAAGCAGGATTGCGAGATGTTTCATCATTGCGCTTGTACCAAAATTGGCATGATTCCTACGTTCACCTGATGCGCAGAGAGCGGCGACTGCGGAATCGTAAACTTCGGATCCCCGTAAAGGTCGAGATACGACAGATAAGAACTTCCAACCGTTTGCACCCCGAACGAACACACACTCGGCGTCCCTCCACAACTCTTCGAGGTATCCCAAACCATAGCGGCTGCGACCCCGTTCGCCAGCGTCATCGTACAGGTCCAGACCGTGCTCGCGTTTGTGCACGTCCCAAAGGTTGAACCGACCATCCAGTTGTAAACCTGCGTATATGCAACCCCTGCCGCAGACGATCCAAGGCCACCGTTCGGCGGGGACCAGTTGTACCAGACGTCGTTGCCTACGCCCTTCCAATAGTAGAAGGCATACATTCTGGCAATGTACCCGGCTTGCATATTTGGATCGGTGTAGCACGAAGCGAAGACCGCAGGGTTCGGACAGGTCCATCCGGTTGAACTGAATCCCGCTTCAGTGTTGTCCAGCGGCTTCGCCAGTTCAGCCGACTGCAGAATCCCCTGCATCGCCGTCACCTGCGTCGGAATGGCCGTCTCCAAGTTCGCTCCCGGTTTTGCGTGGAAGTTGATGCGGTCGATTGCCGAGTGTCCACCGGTTCCAGACGTGCAACTCGTGGCCGGAACTCCGCACTGATTCGCTACGTTCGGAGTGCAATACAGGAAGCACTGCGCGAGCGATGCCCCAGAAGGCGCGTAGCTAGGCATTACGATGGATGCCGTTGGGTCGCCCGGTCCATTCGCTCCATCGCAGCAATTCGCTACGCTCGTGACGGTCGCGCGCACCGCGGCACAACTCTCTCCGGTTGCCGACACTGCCCCGGCTCCAGCCGTCGACTTTACGATACAAGCCGCATCCTGCGCGAACCGAATCAACTGATCATAGGAACCAATCCAGAACTTTCCGGTCGCGTACGGTTCGTTCCATATTTCCCAATACGCGATGTGAGCATGAGAGCAAGCTACCGCTCCCGGGCAGTTCGCCCCGCCAGCCGCCCATGAACCCGTGCCTGCAAGGTATCCTGCCTGGTTGACGTGCGTGAGTATCGAGGCTACCCAGTTGCGCCAGATCAAATCCGTTCCGATTCCATTCGCCGCTACGTCTGTCGGCGGCGCGCACTGTCCAGACTTCAATCCGTTATTCGTGCTGCCGTTCGTGAAATACGAACACCCGGCAGGAACAGCCGTCGGAGTGAAGACAGCCCCGCTGGTTTGCCCCACCCATGTTCCCGTGGAACTGGCCGCGGTGCTGCCGGCGTACTGGCTGATAGTTAGCGTTGCAGGCGTCCCCGCCGTGAAGCTCACAAACGTTACCGAGACTCCCGTCCCGGTCTGGACAATCGTCTCTGAGGCGGAGAAAGTTCCGCTCGTCAATGTCCCGCTCACCGTCAAATTCGTGTTCGAGCTCGCCCAGTTCGGCGTTCGTGCCAGCCCGTACTGGGCCGTGTGAACCGAATTGGCCGCTGCAAACTGGAGAACCGTGTCCACATTCACGAAACTGTAGACATTGTTGGACGTCTCGATGAACGGCCATTGCGATCCCGGGGTATCCCAGAAGCGAATCTGCCCATGGCTGATCGTCGTCGGATATTGCGTGTCCGAGTTCAAGTCCAGAGAAAACGTTGGCGAAGCCGGAACCGACCCACCACCAGACCCCGTGAAAACGGCCTGAAGAGTTGCGGTCGACGTGATTGTAAACGTGCACGGTCCAGCCCCGGAGCACCCGCTTGCTCCGTCAGTTCCTGTCGACCAAAAGAATCCGCTGCCACCAGTCGCTGTTGGCGTCACCGTGATAGCCGTACCGATGGGATAAGTGTGCGAGCAGGTTCCTCCACCGCTTGTGCAACTACTGATGCCGCCATCCGCTGAGGTCACCGAACCGGTTCCCGTGCCTGTCGCCGTGACGGTAAACGTCGCCGTCGTGGTCGTAGTCGGAGCACCGTAGGTCACCTGCCCCCACAGATGCTGCGTGCCCGACACCTGGGCCCATGCAGACAGCGAGAATAAAAATAACGCAGTCAGCTTAGAACGCACAGTAACTCCCTCTCTTCACGGTCACCGCATCGGTTCCCGTCGCAGTCGAAACCATAAGATTGAAATTATTAGCGTGAGCGGAATCTTCAATCGTTCCGTCCAGTTGAACTCGAAACACCGTTGCCGTTGCGGTTGGAACCGCGCTCACAATGTTTGTGGCCGAGGTCGTAGCCAAAGCATTCAGCGAACCGGCTGTAAAAGCCGTGGCTCCGGTCTGCTCGAGTCCGGTCGCATTGATGTTCGTAGGCGCATTCGTCACCGCCTGAATCCCGAAAGCCACTGCAACGTTCGCGACCGCCTGTGAATACATGATCACGCAGCGGAAGTTTGATGTCGCCGCTACCGCAGTCTTGCTGAACGATAGCCCGGTAATGTTCTGGAGGGCGGTATTGTTCGCCGTCGTGAAATCTCCTGGCGTACCCGAGCATCCTGTCCCGCCAGCGTTACAAACCGTCGGCCCTTGCCGCAAGAACGGCTTGAACGGATCCCCGTCATAGCTTCCCTGAAACTTGTTGTCGGTCCCGTACCCGGTCTTGATGTGCCCGGCCTGCGGAGTTGCCTGAATGAACGGAGTCACGATACCTTGCTGGAGGTCCATCTGATCGCCAGTATTCAACTGCAAGGTCAAAGACTTTCCGATCGCATCAGCAATGTACGGGGTTCCGGAAAGAACCGGAGAGTTCGCCATCACGTTGAACGATCCAGCCGTACCTGTACATCCATTCGAGAAACTACAGGGAGTGTCGACATTCGTCAGCGGAGACTGGTACCCGTTTCCGTCGTAATAGACGATGTGCGGATTGCCGTTGATGCCCGTATCGTTCATCCACACGCTGCCTTCAGCGAGAGCGCAGCAGGGGTTTGTATCGGTCACGCCAAGCACCAAGGCGGAATTCACGGCATTCACAGGGAAGACCTGCGGAGAAGGGAAGACCGTGATGTTCCCTGCGAGGCTTCCCGTGAACAGCGGGGAGGTGATGTTGCCGTCCGCTATCGACACACTCACCGCCGGCTCAAAGTCGTTGTTCGCGGCGTGCCATGTGTTGACCTGCCCGTTCTGATACCCAAACTGCTGAATCTTGTTCAACTGGTAGGCGAGGGTTTGCGAACCGTCCCCGGTATTGAAGACTGGACCGATGCCCTGTAGATCGCAAAGCAGTTCGTCCTGAGCAGACGACACCCCCTGAAACGCGCAGAACGGATCAGCGAACGTATAGATTCCGTTCGATACATTGCTCACCCCAACCGGGCCATTGAACGTCGCGGCTCCCGGGAAGAGTGTCGGGCTAGGAAGGGAAACTTGACTCACTGACGGCGTTCCACTGGTCGAGACCGTGATCTGGTTCGGAGTGCCGATTACAGTCCCCGTCCCTCCACCGCCCCCTCCGCCGTTCCCCGGCAATGTAATGTTCGCAATGTCGTACGGTACGAGTCCGACTCCGGAAATCTGTGCGTGGTAGGTCACTGCCGGATTCGCATAGAAGACGAACTTCCCGGTATTGTCTCCCGTGAAAGGATTGGGAAGAGGCTGAGTAAGAGCCGCGTCCGAGAAGATCGAGGCCAGAGGAGTACACGGCGTTCCGGTCGCTGGCTCCGTGCAAACTCTGACGGTCGGATAAGGGAACCCGCCTGAGAATATGACCTGATTGTTATAGGGCACGCCCTGTGCCAGTCCAAGTATTGGACAGAGCAGCAGCGCAGCAAGAGTAACTCCCCATTTCATTGAAGCCTCGTAATCGCCGCAGTTGTCTGCCAAGTCGCGGTGCTCACGGCCAGCGTCTGCGTCACCGTAATAGCTGCGGAGCCGTTGCTTGTAATTGCTTGCGTTATCGGCGTGTCGCTTATGGTCGCGGTACTAGTGACACAGTTTTTCGTGCGCGCAGTCCCCGAGATGTCGGTCCAGCCGATTACCACGGTCAAGGTCGGGCTTGATCCAACTGCTGTCACTACAACATCGCAGTTCAGTTCGTACTCTCCCGTAGGGAAGTTGGCAGCGGTCGCGATGTTTGTAATTCCGACAGAGGAAGATATCGAACCGGAGTTGTATCCGATCGCACTCGCGACCAGTTTCTTGACGCCACCGTTTGCGTTTACCGCCCAGTCGTGCAAGGTAGCATCCGCAGAAAGTTCGTCGATATTCGCCGCCGCTGTCGGCGCTGTACCTTCGCCGTTGCAGAGATACCCGCCGGTCCCTCCAGTGCACGGAGTTGCCGAAGCAAGCGTGATCGTTCCAGGCAGGGCCATATTTCCGGCTGCACTGAGAGTCGACGTAGCCGATGGAGTCTGGATGGTAGTCGTGCCGCCGCCCGTGACGATTGCCGTGCTTGTCAGCGTTCCGGCCCCGACCACGCTCACAGAACCGGTTCCACCTGCTCCCTGTCCTCCGCCAGTCTGCTGCGGAGAAGCCGCCAAGAGGCCGCACGCGATTATCAGCACCATCCCCGCAAATACTATTTTCAATCGCCGCATGTCCTCTCCTTACGCGATACCGAAGCTCGGCAGATACCCAT
>Ga0265338_10001499_pt1 | contig 37795 bp, 28 predicted proteins | sample 42126metaG_FD_193579 | JGI IMG/M metagenome (GOLD analysis project Ga0265338, IMG submission 193579) | Rhizosphere microbial communities from Carex aquatilis grown in University of Washington, Seatle, WA, United States - 4-21-26 metaG | ecosystem: Host-associated > Plants > Roots > Rhizosphere... | reverse complement strand
AATTATGATAAACACTCGAGGATTTATTCAATAACCTCGGGGATAAAAGATAAAACCTCTTAAGAGCGTCATACAACAAGGAGGTTTTGTGATACAACAAGGAGGTTTTATGTACAAAGCTTTATCGATCATCATACACTCTTTTAAGAGCATGATACAACAAAAAGCTTTGATCGTACAAATAGTAGGTTTGATGATCGAACCCGCAAAAAGCATTGTCCACTGTCTTTAGAGCAACATCCACAATGCAGGTTTTATCACCCGGATAAGAGCATTACTTATAAAACTGACTGGCACGAACATACTGACTTTGTTGCAAAACTTTTTTTCGTGGCGATGTAAAGTAATTTTTCAATTAATCGAATTACTTTGCCACAAGTCACCCTCATTCATCTATCTACAAAGATGTCAGTCCTATGGACTTCTGTTTCAATGTTGATGTGCGATCTATTTTTAATGTATTACGAACTATAGCTTTATGGCTATTGGGTAGAACCTTTGCCTAATAAGGTTATTGCTGTTGCGTTAAGCGAAAACCCAATAGTTGTAACTAAGGAAGAAAAAGTAACCGCATTAAATTCTACGAGAATAAAGATTCCAAATATGTGTAACAAGATGAATGTTTCTTTGATTAAAGATTTTCAATTAATTAAATAATTAGGTTTAAGTATAAATAAGAAACAAAATAATGCTCGAAACTTTAACATCGTCTATGTGTAACTTATATTCTTACGATAATAAGACTTCGTTAATGTATAATAGAAATGGAATCGAAGAAAAATCTTTATTCTATAATTCCTGATTTAAGGTGTTTGCGGTTTTTAATTCTTAATTCTCTATTTCATATATTATCAGTATATTTGCCATAAAGCAAATTATAACCACCAAAAGATGGAAAAGATAGCTGTTTTCCCGGGAAGTTTCGACCCCTTTACCTTTGGACACAAGAATATAGTGGACCGAGCATTGCCTCTGTTCGATGCCATAATAATAGCCATTGGAGTTAATGCCGAAAAAGAAACGATGTTCAGCCTCGATCAACGTATTGCAGGCATAGCATCGCTTTTTATTCAAGAACCGAAGGTTAGGATTATGGAATATACCGGTTTGACGGTCGATTTTTGTAATAAACAACGAGCCAGGTTTATTATTCGTGGTGTTCGCAACAGTATCGACTTTGAATACGAAAAAGCCATTGCCCACATAAACAAAGAAATAGGCTCGGGTATCGATACCTTTTTTCTGTGTTCCGATCCCGAATTTGCTGATGTCAGTTCAACCATTATCCGCGATCTGCACCGAAACGGTCGTGATATTTCGAAATATGTACCTTTCCTTCTTGTTAAAAAACATGATTAAAGGTATTGGTAAATATCTAGGCTGTTTATTACTCTTCGTGTTACCGTTGGTAGCTTTGCCAGCAACGATAAAAATTAAAGGTTCTTGTCCCGAATATAAATCGTACAAGTTGATCTTTTATCGTTATAGCGATCTTATCAGCATGAAAGAATTGAAGTTGGTTGAGTGTACTACCGATTCGAGCGGCAATTTCGAATGTAGTGCCGATATTCCTTTTACTTGTCAGGTATTTGTATATCTAGGTTATTATAAGGGTTTCTTCTTTGCCGAACCGAAGAAAACCTATGAGTTGGTTTTACCGCCGTTAAAAGAAAAAAACCTGGTCGACGATTTAAATCCATTCTTTACCGAAGAGCAATTTAATATCGGGATTAAAAATGCAAAAGAGAACGAACTCAATTATCTGATAGCAAGTTTTAATGCTATTTACGATCCGTTTTTAGCTGAAAATTTCAACTATTTATATGTTTCGTCGGATGTTCAATTGGTCGACTCTTTACAAAAAACAACATTCCAAAAGTTTGCGGGCATAAAGAATCAGTTTTTTAACGATTACATGAAATACAAGTTCAATTACCTTCGTCATTTTACCTATGATCGCGATCGCAATTTTGCAACTAAAAAATATTTCTCGGGCAAACCTGTTCTTTATCAAAACCCGGCATATATGGAGTTTTTCAATCAGTTGTGGGGCAAATATTTCACCTATCTAGGCATTAACGATAAAATGGGGGAACGTATGATGTCGAACATTATTTATTCAAAAAGTCCTACCGAATTGAGCAAAACCTTGAACACAAATATGGCTTTAAGAGACGATTCGTTAAGGGAATTGGTAATGTTAAAAGGCTTGTCGGACTGTTTGCAGAAACCCGATTTATATCCGGTTCAATCGGTTAATCAAACACTCGATTCGATAGCTAAAACTTCGAAAATAGCCGAACATCGTGATATTGCAATGAATATTTTATTGAAAGAAAAGAAACTTAATCAACTCGATAGTGCAATCGATTTTACGTTAAAAAAGGTAAATGGCGAAACGGTTTCGTTGTCCGATTTCAGAGGCAAATATGTGTACTTGAATTTTGGTCGGTCGGAAAACTATGCCTGTCAAAAGGAATACCGTTTATTGAAAGAAATACAAGATAAAAAGGTTAATGGTTTAGAAATACTAACGGTTAGTTCCGATCAGGATACTGCCACATTTAACGATTATGTTAAAAGCAATCCGCAATATTCGTGGACTTTCTTGTTCGATGATAAGAGAACGGTAACTACAAAATATGGAATTCGAATTATGCCTTCGTACATCATAATTGATCCCGATGGAAAGATTGCAATGATTCCGGCCATCTCGCCACAACAAAATTTTCTTCTTTATTTCGCTCAGATTCAAAAATGGCGGCAACGGGCTTTGGATAATAAAGCGAAATTACAACAAGGGTCTCAAGGTAACCACTAATGTTTATGGTGCATCATCGCGTAATGCTTTTCTTTTTATTAGGTTGCATAAGTCCTGTTTTGTTAAAATCGCAAACAAACGATAGTGTACCGTCGAAGAAATGGGTCTTGAAAAATCCCTTGGAATATCAAAAAGGGAGATTTCAAATGTCGGTATATCCGGTTTCGAGTTACGATCCGATGAGTGGTTGGGAATTTGGCGTAATGCCTGTTTTTGCATTTGCACCAAAAAAAGATTCATTATCGAACAGCTATTATCGTTCGTCGTCGATTACTTCGCATTTCACCTATTCTACAAAAAATTGGACAAATATCAGAATCGAAGGTCAATTGTTCACTCATGGTTTTAACATTGTGGCATATTGCCAGTTTCTTAACGATCCCAGCAGTTTTTATGGTATTGGCAATGATACGATCAACAAAAATCCTTCATTATTGATGAGTCGATATTTTAAAATTGGTGGTGAGCTCACAAAAGGCTTTTCGTCGATTCATTTCGTAGGCATTAAGTTCGAATTTCTCAACCAAGACATTACCGACATACAGGGCACCGTTCTTAACCCAAGCATCGAAGGTTATTCGGGAGGCAACAGCTTTGGTCTCGGTCCGGTTTATAAATGCGATACTCGCAATAACGTGAATTTTCCGACCAAAGGTTTTTTGCTCCAAACATCGGCTGTGTACTTTTTTATGCTCGACAACAGTTCGAAAAAATTTGCTATCTACAGCTTTGATTATAGAAGGTATTGCAGCATTTTTAAAAGCTATGTTATTGCATGCCAAGGAACCGTTTCTGCTTCAACAGGCGATGTTCCATTCTATAAATTACCGTGTATTGGAGGCAAATATAATCTCCGTGGTATTTCGAACAAGTTTATGTATATCGATAAAAACGTTTGGTTCGTTCAATCGGAAATTCGTAAAACGGTTTATAAACGTATTGGCGTTGTTGCCTTCGGCGGCGTTGGTAATGTATTTGCAACATGGAACAACGACATGGTTTCGCATCTTAAAACAGTATATGGCTTTGGTGGACGATATCAAATACTTCCCAACGATAAAATCAATCTCCGTTTCGATTATGCCTTCGGTCCCAATAGCGATCATGGGGTTTATGCTACTATTCGAGAAGCGTTTTAATTGAATTGTAAATTATGAATTATGAATGGTGAATGGCTGTTTAATTCACCATTTACCATTCATAATTCACCATTCATAATTATTATTTAGAAAACGTGCTTTTGCCAAACATCCGGTATATGGGGCATGAAGATGCAAGACTGGTATAACCAACAAATGCCGTCAATGCAAATAAAACGAGGTTTCCCCAGTTTCCCAAAATATTTGAAAGAATAATAAATGCAAATAAAATTGCCAACACCATTCTAATCACCCTATCAATTCTACCTACGTTTCTTGTGTCCTTTGCCATATGTTTTATGCATTTAATATATTTGTTTGAATAGTTATAGATTCTTGATGTATTGCTTTGAAAACCTGATCGATCAACTCGGCACTTAAACCGTAACCTGCTCCTTTTTCTTCCATGCCATGAATAATCTCTTCCCAACGTTTGGTTTGTATAATACGGATATTATTCTCTTTTTTATGTTGACCGATTTGTTTAACCACTTCCATACGTTTATGCATAATTTTCAATAGCTCTTCATCATAAAGATTGATGCTCAAACGTAATTGTTCAAGGGTATGTTTCGTTTCGGGATGTTCGTATTCGGAGTCGCGGATCACCAATCGTTTTAGTATTTCGCCCAATTGATCGGGGGTGATCTGTTGCCTTGCATCGCTCAATGCCACTTTCGGATTAGGATGTGTTTCGATAATCAGTCCATATTGACCTAGATCCATTGCTTTTTGCGATACTTCGTAAATCAATTCCGATTTACCCGATATATGACTGGGATCGCAAATAATGGGTAGGTTCGGAATACGTTGATTCAAGTCGATTGCTATCTGCCACATTGGTGCATTACGGTAGTTGGTTTTTTCGAAACTAGAGAATCCACGATGAATGGCTGCTATCTTTCTTATTCCTGCATTGTAAATACGTTCTATTGCTCCAATCCATAATTCAAGATCAGGATTTACGGGGTTTTTGATGATTACCGGTATATCAACACCAACAAGTGCATCGGCAATTTCTTGCACTGCAAAAGGATTGGCTGTTGTACGGGCACCAATCCATAGAATGTCTATTCCATTTTTAAGAGCTTCGTAGACATGTTTTACATTTGCAACTTCTGTAGCTGTAAGCATGCCGGTTTCTTGTTTTGCTTTTTTCATCCATTGCAATCCGATAGATCCAACTCCTTCGAACATATTTGGACGTGTGCGTGGTTTCCATATTCCTGCACGGAAAATTTGAATGCCTTGTTTTGCCAATCCACGAGCGGTTTCCAATACTTGTTCTTCAGTTTCTGCACTGCAAGGACCTGCCATGATAAGCGGTCTTTTATCGTCTACTCCCCACGATGATATTGGGTCTATGTCTAATTTTAATTCCATGGTTTTATGCTATTATATATCTTCTTCTATTACTTTTTCTTTTGTTATTACTGTGCCATTTAGTTCTTTAATCATTTTCTTAAAACGAATATATTTAGTATTGTTCACCACTAAGGTATTTCCACGAGTAGGGATTATTCTTGCATTTATACTAAAATCTGTAAAATACTCTTTATATAGTTTGTAACTATTAGTTATTTGATCCACTGCCTTAAGAATGTCACTTCCTTTTATTTCAATGAAATAAACAATATTTTCACTATATAACAAAAAATCGCAAGCCTCTCCTTTATTAGAAAACATTACATCTGGTTTATAACTATAAAAGATTTTCCTATCGTTATTATTCCCTATATATTTACTACTTTCTTCCTTTTGTTTAAATACAATTATTTTTCTATTGTCATTAAAATGTAAAGAATGGTTATGTGATTCAGGAAGCATCATTACTGTAAATTATCAATAAAATCAAACTCCTCATTTATTATTCTTGATGCTTCGTCTATCTCTTCGTTTTTAATTAATCCTAATTCATAATCTATAATATCTTCAACAAATCCTCCCTTAAGTTTATAAGCTCGGATCTGATCTTGTGATATCCATAAACTTGAATTTATCTTTTCGTTCTCAATTCCTACTTTGCAAGCATACATAAGATTATTGAATGATGCTAAAATGTATGGACTATGCGTTGTAATCAAAATCTTACTACTGTTTTCATCATCGTTATTATTTGAAGTAACATTTGATAATAATGTAATAAGTTCAACTAATTTCTTTTGGGCAATTGGAAATAAATGTGTTTCGGGTTCTTCAATAACTCTAAATCGATATTTACCATCTATTCTTGATACATTTATTTCTTGTAAAATTCGTAATACTTCTTGTTGTCCTGAAGAAGCTATTTCAATGGGGATACGAATATCATTCTCAATTACAATATATTCATTTTCTCCATCATTACTATATTTACCATTTAGTACATCATACGTTAATTCTTCTGAAAGAGTATTAACTTCTAATGAATTACTTACATTAAAATGATATTGTTCAAATGTTACATTTTTAAGACGATCTTTTAATTTTGAAGAATATGTAATGAATTCTTTAATTATAATATTATCTAAATTTCCATATTCTGGATTATTGGTTGGTCTTATTGATTTCGTAATATCCACTAAAGAAGCATAGATAGATAATTTCATTGAATCATTGAGAGATACAGAGAACGTTCTACTGGCAGGAATATATAAGGAATCTGTATTATCATAAAAAGAATCATTAATACTATTTTTTAATAACTCCTCGAAATATTCAACAGCTCTAATATCATTTTTTGATTGATATTCATATAAATTTCTCATTGTTAATTCATTTTTTTCAACAATGGATTTAACGCAAATTGCTAGATCAGGAAATTGAAATTCTGTTTGATTTAAATTTTCATCTTTTATTGCATTAATTGTAATTGTAAAACTATTTTCTAATTTCCCATTTATTCTTTTACCAAATGTAGCTGTTACACTACTGCCCAAAACCATATTTTCACCAAAACGTTCAACGTATTTATCAATTATTTCATGTATTAGAAAAATATGAAAATTAGTCAATGTGAAATGAATATATTTTTCTCTATTAAATCGAATATAAGAATATATCTCGTCCTTCAACGTATTAAAAAAATACACCAACTTCGCCAGCGTACTCTTTCCACTAGCCGATTCGCCAATCAATACTACAATATTTGTAATATCGATAGAAACATCTTTGAGTGGTCCAAAATTTTTAACTTCTATTCTTTGCATAGTATCAGTATTTACTTGCTAAATATACAAATTCTATAGTATCTTTTTAATTCTATCGAGTGCTTCTTGTAAAAGCAGTTCAGATGTACAAAGTGATATGCGTAAATAGCGTGCCCCATTTGATCCGAAGATAAAACCGGGTGTTATAAATACATTGGCATTGTAAAGCATAAAATCGGATAGCTCTTCAACCGACTTATATTTCTCTGGTATTTTAGCCCAAATAAACATACCAACCTGATCTTCATTCAAATCGCATCCAATGTATTTCATTATGTCAATAGCTTTCACTCTTCGACGTGTGTAGACTAAATTAATTTCGTCGTACCACGATTTTGGATTTTGCAATGCTACGGCTGCAGCTTCCATCATCGGAAGGAACATACCGCTGTCCATATTACTTTTGACGTTTAAAATGGTCTGTATGTAATCGGCATGTCCGGCTATCATTCCCATTCTCCAACCGGGCATATTTTGCGATTTCGATAATGAGTTAAGTTCTAAAGCTACATCTTTTGCTCCTTCAACGGTAAGTATGCTTAGTTGCTCGTCGTTTTGAATAAAGCTGTATGGATTATCGTTAACTATTAAAATGTTGTGTTTGCGTCCAAATGCTACGAGTTTCTCGAACAATGCCATCGAGGCTCTTGCTCCGGTAGGCATATTGGGATAATTAACCCACATGATCTTTACCTTCGATAGATCGTGTTTTTCTATTGCTTCGAAATCGGGCAACCATCCATTTTCGTCTATTAGATCGTATTCTATAATATTCGCCTCAACAAGATTTGATACCGAACTATAGGTTGGATATCCGGGATTAGGAACTAAAACTCCATCACCTTTATCGATAAAAGCCAAAGATATATGCATAATTCCTTCCTTAGAACCCATCAATGGAAGTATCTCGTTCAAAGGATTAAGTTCAACACTAAAATAGGTCTTGTACCAATGGGCATATGCTGTGCGAAGTGCCGGAATACCTACATAGCTTTGATAGCCATGTGCTTTTGGTTGTTTCGATGTTTCGACTAATGTGTTGATGGTTGCAGGCGACGGTAGATTATCAGGATTGCCTATTCCAAGATTCAACACATTTTTTCCTTCAGCGTTCATTGTTGCTATTTCTTTTAATTTCTTTGAGAAATAGTATTCGCTTACCGATTGTAATCTTTGTGCCGGTGAAATTATCATTTTCTTATGTGTTTAAACTATATAACAAAAAAAGTCCCGAATCTACGGGACTTTCATTTTTTGATATCTTATGTTTTTCTACTTATGCATATCTATAAAGTCCCTTTTCTCCTATCTGCTAAAATAGAAGTAATAAAAGGTAAATATGCTTGTAAATAGATTCATTCTTTCAAATATTTGTATTGCAAATGTAATACAAATTATATATTCAACAAAAAAAATATCGTTTGATTTCGTTAATTATTATTGTTTTTTAATGATCAATTGTGATTCTTATTGTAATATCTGTAACAGGTTACAATGATGAGTACATGTTGAGGTATACTTTTGTAATTCGGTATTGAATTCTTGAATTCGATTAATTGTTTTGAATGTAACATGAAATTCATACTAATACATTGAATTTGGTTGGGAGCATGCGATTAAAGAGGTTTCAAAAATTATATTTTTTAACAACATCTGTGATTTTTTATATACTTTTGATTGAGAAATATAGTCGAAGTATTTTCACAATGGTATTTAAATAAATCGGTCGATGAGTAAAAAGGAAGTTTCAAAATCGGGAATAAAAGGCAAAACAAATAGTGTTGCAACCGATGACAGCATTGCAATAGCATCAGATAAAGTTCAATTTATCGGTTTTTTCTTGATCATCTGTCTTTCAATAATGTTTTATTATATTTCGGTTCAAGTACTTCAATCGGTTTATAATCCTGATATTAATCAAGCTTTAACCTATGCAAAAAATATTTTATGTGTCGGAGGTTATAGTCCCGAGCCACAAGAAAAGGTATTGTTTATACTCGGTATTTTAGTCTTTACCCTCTCATTCTTTGGGTTGCTCATTATATTCAACCGGATAAAGCATACATTAAAAGCAAAGGCTATTAATCCTCTATATTACAGTTTACTTATTCTCTGTTTAGCAATTATTGCATTTTTTGTGTATAAAGGTTTTTCGGCTCAAAATCCATACTTCGACAATATACAAAACTCGCACGACACCAATAAATCGAATTGGGATTTCTACTTCACCGGTACGTTTCTGTATTCAAATCTTTCGATATTCTCTTTTATTATTTTTCCATTAATACTGTTTGCTTTAATCAAAGCTAATTTTCAAAAACAAAAGAATCAGGGTTTAACAACATTGCGTGATTATTCAATTTACTTATTTTGCCTGCTTATCATTATTATACTATTCTTTATAACTGCATTTAAGTTTCCTTATACCTTTGAAAATAAATACGATTTTAATGCGGTGTTTTATTCTGTTGTACAGGTTTACCATGGTATGCCGATGTTAGTTAACAACTTCACCAATATCTATGGATTGTATCCCCATTTTGTCGTTCCTATTCTTAAAATAACAGGGTTAAGCGTTTTTAGTTTTACTTTTATTATGGCTACATTATTAGCTGCCTGTTTTGTCTTTTTAGTCTTAATTTTAAAAAAACAGATAGACAATAAATGGTTATTGTTGTTTGGTTTTACAAGCATTTTCTTCAATTCATACATGTATTTCAGAATTGCAACTCCTTACGACAATGTTTTTTCAATGAGTCCTATCCGATGGATTCTTATTTTTTCTTTACTGTTTTATGCATCCATGTATGCTACCCGAAAATCGAGATTGCTCTATCATCTATCGTTCCTTATTTTCTCAATAGGAATATTATGGAATCCGGAAGTAGGTATGCTCTGTTATTTATCGCTCATTTCGTATTATTGTTTCCTCGATTTGGAATTGGGTAACTTTAAACAGATAGCGGTACGATGGGGTATTACTATTGCTACGGCTATAATTACATTATTGGCAACTATTGTAGGTTATGAGTTATTAATAAAGTTGTTTTACGGGCAATTTCCCGATTTCCTTAAAATGTTTTCGACCATACAAGTGTTCTCTTCAATTGGTATGGGAATGTTGCCAATGCCCAAAGGTTTTCATCCCTATATGCTTATAGCAGCTGTTTATTTGATTGGGTTACTTGTATCAATCAACAATATCCTTAGGGGTAAAATTACGGCACATACTTCATTTATTTTTATTCTTACCGTTTTCGGAATACTCTTTTTTGTTTATTATGTTGGAAGAAGTCATAATTGGAATCTTTTTGTCAGCAATCCTTTGGCTTTTATCTTATTGACGTTGTTTGCCGACGATTTATTAAAAATAATAAAAACGAACAAAGCTTTCATTCCATTGTTAGCAGTTGTTTTGTATGCAATCTCTTTTTCAGTATTTCAAACAGTTTACAGCTATAAACAGATTACCGATCTAGTTTTGGAAAAAGATAATAAGCAAATAAATCAAGATGCAAACAACGAGTTTAAGACTAATGCTGAATTTATAAAGAATCTTTCTGATAAAAATGAAAAGGTTATGATTCTGACTGCAGTTCATCTTCAAGGCTTATATCATTGTTATTCGAATACTGCTTCGGCTTTTAATCCCGGTTTTGTAGAACTATATTTTAGAACCGACTACGAACGGCTATTATCGCTATTGGATAATCAACCGAATCTGAAAGTATTCTTTGAACCTAAATACTTCCGATTTTCCGATTTACGAATTCTAAATAGATTAACGGCAAGTTTCGATTTGAAACAAAACAATGGTAGCATTTTCTATTTTCAAAAAAGAACCGTAAACAAAAATGCAAAAGCCCTGCTACCCTCGAACGAGAAAATTGCTTTCCATCAAATTCTTGATGGAAGCATATCGACAATGGAACAGTATGCTTTAGGTAAAAATGCTGGGATTAGCCTTGGCAAACAGTTTACCATTGAAGTTGTTTTAAAACCCAATAGCATTCCTCAAACTGTTTTCACCCAATCAGCAACGGTCTTTTCTAATATTTCGGCAAATAAAGGATTGATTTTACGTCAAAACGATACTATTCAAAATCAATATATTTTTGGATTTGCCAATCGAGGCATTATTTGTAAAGTTGAAATGAATAAATGGAATTATCTGGTATTTGTTGTTGACGAAAAAAAGATTAGCTGTTTTGTTAATGGCGTTTTATTTGGTATTGTCGAAAGTGATACTCCTTATGTTAACTCATTGGAACCATTCTATATCGGCAGTCAAAATTTAAATCCCGGATTTTTCTTTGGAAACCTGAAAGAATTAAAAATTGCAAATAGGTTGATCGATACGAAAGAAATTGCAGGATCATGGAAAAGTATTCAAGAAAATCTGTCGAAACAATAATGCAATAACAGCCTCAATTTGAACGTTGGGAAGTTGTAAGCATTTTCTTACTTTTGTAAATAAATATCACATTGAATAAAATCAAGTTTATACTATCTATAGCTATTTCAATATACATGTTTCTTATGCTAGGATGTGTTAAGAATGCTATTCAACCGAATGCTCTGCTTCAGTTTTCGACCGATACTATAAAAATTGATACCGTCATTACACAATTAGGAACGAACACCCATCAATTGCTCGTTTACAATCCGTATAATAAATCAATTATCATTCACGATATCAATATGGCTTCCGGAGCTAATTCGGAATTTATTTTCAATGTCAATGGTATGGGAACAGGCGAAAAAACCGATATTGAATTAAAACCGAAAGACAGCCTTTATATTTTTATTCAAGCTAAATTAAAAAAGAATAATGCCGACACTTTAGTAACACACAAGGATAATCTTTTATTTACTATAGGAAACTCGGTGCAAGAAATAAAAATTATTTCTTGGGGACGCGATGCTACATTCTATAAAAAACAAAGTATCAAATCGAATACAACGTGGGATGCTGGTAAAACAGTTCTCATTTTCGATTCTGTTGTGGTTGAAACCGGACAAACGTTAACCATAAATGAAGGAGCTTTGGTTTTATTTAAACCGGGTGCAAATTTAGTGGTAAATGGAACGTTGATAGTTAATGGAAGTATTGAAAAACCGGTAACATTTGAAGGCTATAGGCTAGAGAATTCTTATCAACAAATTCCCGGACAATGGGGAAGCATTATACTAGGATCAACAAGCAGGGGAAATACTATTACAAATGCTATCATAACTGATGGAACAAGTGGTTTTCAATTTAAGCATTCAACGGGTCAAATAGATTTAAGCTTAGAAAATGTTACGATAAAATTTATGGGTTATTCCGGATTGTCTTGTTACGGAGCCAAGGTTAAGGCTGTAAATTGCGTTTTTGCAAATTGTAATTCCTATTGTCTTGAGCTGACAGAAGGAGGCGATTATCAATTCATTCAAACCACGATTTCGAACTTCGATAATATTGGAAAAATAAGAAATACCAGTTCGGTATATCTTAATAATTTTAAATATAACGGTTCGACTAAAACGCCTCAGGATCTTACTCAAGCTATTTTTCAAAATAGTATTATTGCCGGTAATGCTCCTTTGAATTCATCTGAATTTGTTGATTCAAGTATATTGGGTGCACTGAATAATGTTAGTATTCAAAGTTGTTTCTTGAAAGTTCCTTCTCGAATAAAATATATGGATGATGCATCAATCTTCAGCGATAAACCAGTAAAGCTTTTTATCGATGATTCTAAAAACTTTGCACTTGATTCGTTTTCTGTTGCCCGTCGCGTCGGTAATCCAACAATCGCAAGTCAATATCCTTACGATATAAAAGGACGAAGCCGCATTGCCGATGGAGTGCCTGATCTTGGAGCTTATGAATACTTTAAAGATACGACAAAAGTCAAGCATTAGATTGCTGCTGATAATTCTTATTGGAGGATTATCATCCCAAATGCTTTTCCCGCAGGATAAACCATTTAAAGTGATGTTTTACAATGTCGAAAATTTCTTCGACACTCAAGATGATTCCACAACAAACGATAATGATTTTCTCCCAACATCCAAAAGACAATGGACCCAAGAGCGTTTTAACTTAAAGGTTTCACATCTTTATAAAACAATTATAGCTGTAGGCAAAGACCGGCAACCCGACATCATCGGATTAAGCGAAGTTGAAAATATCCGTTGTTTGAAAGCGTTGGTTTTGTATTCACCCTTATCGTCATTTGAATATCGAATTGTACATTACGATTCGCCCGATCCTCGTGGAATAGATGTTGCTTTGCTCTATAATCCTCAAACATTTAAGGTTTTGAAAAGTAATCCCTGTGCTGTTTGGATCGGTGATAAACGGAAACACAAAACGAGAGATATTTTAATGGTGAAAGGAGTGATATTGCCTCACGATACGATGTTTGTATTTGTAAATCATTGGTCGTCGCGATTAAAGGGCGAAGAGTTGAGTGAACCTAAACGGAAACAATCGGCCGAAGTGCTTCGCCAAAAAATCGATTCTATTTGCTCTATCAACATAATGGCAAACATTATTATTATAGGTGATTTTAATGACAATCCGGATAATGAAAGTATTACAAAAGTTCTTTTAGCAAACGATTGTTCAACGACAACAAATAATCAACTATGTAATCTTTCGAAACATTATTCCTTTCAGGGAACATATAAATACAAAGGCAATTGGGAGACTTTTGATCAGATAATTGTGTCAAAAACTATATACAAAACATTCCCGAATATTGAAGTTCATATTTGTGCCGAACCGTTCTTATTGATTGATGATGATAAATATTCGGGACAAAAACCGTTGGGTACTTATAACGGGATGCGATATACCGGTGGATTTAGCGATCATTTACCTGTAATGTTAGAGTTAAGCAAATAATTCTAACTCTATTATATTATTTTACTAATGCCTCGGCAAAAGCTCTTGCTTCATTATTAGAATCAATAAAATCGTTAAGAGTAGGTTTCTTAATATGGTTTACCGATTGCATGGTCTTTTCTATGACATCGGTCATTTGAAGAAAACCAATTTTATCGTTTAAAAAGGCGGCAACAGCTATTTCGTTTGCAGCATTCATAATACAGGGCATGGTACCGGCTTGTTCCATTGCCTCATATGCAAGTGCAAGATTTCGAAAACGACTTAGATCGGGCTTCTCAAACGTTAAAGCGGGATAATCGAAAAAGTTAAATCGTGGGAAATCGGTTTTTAAACGTTGAGGATATCCAAAAGCATAGAGAATAGGTAATTTCATATCGGGCAACCCTAATTGAGCTTTAACCGAACCATCGGTAAATTGTACTGCAGAATGAACAATCGATTGCGGATGAATTACAACTTCAATTTGTTTTACATCAACACCAAAAAGCCATTTTGCTTCGATCACTTCAAGCCCTTTATTCATGAGCGAGGCTGAATCGATTGTCACTTTTGCTCCCATATCCCAATTGGGATGTTTCAAAGCTTGTTGTTTTGTTGCCTTTTGAAGCATAGCCTTGTCGAATCCACGAAAAGGACCTCCCGAAGCAGTAAGGATTAATTTCTCAATCTGATTTCCATAAATCAATTCACCTGCGAGACATTGAAAAATTGCAGAATGTTCAGAATCAACCGGCAATATGTTTACATTATTTTCGTTGGCCAATTTTGTTACTAATTCGCCAGCGACAACCAGTGTTTCTTTATTTGCCAGAGCAATATGCTTTTTGTGTTTAATGGCGTTTATTGTGGGTAATAAGCCCGAATAACCAACCAATGCACCTAGTACAATATCAATTGAATCGAGTTCAACAATTTGTTCTATCGATTCTTCGCCGGCGTATACTTTTATATCGGTTTCGAGTAAAGCTTCTTTAACCTTTGGATATAATGCTTTATTCGCTATAACAACCGCATTGGGATTGAATGTTTTTGCCTGAGAAATTAGGAGGTCGGCATTATTATTTGCAGTAAGTACTTCAAGTATAAATGCATCGGGATGATTGCTAATTACTTCAAGAGCTTGAGTACCAATAGACCCTGTTGATCCAAGTATTGCAATATGTTTTGCCATGGTAAAAGCTTACTTAAAATTTATATATTGCTCGGGATTGAGAGCTGTACCTTTATGCCACAATTCGAAGTGAAGATGTGGTCCGGTTGATAATTCCCCCGTATTTCCAACAATGCCTATTGCTTCGCCTGATAAAACTTTGTCGCCAACCTTTTTTAATATTTTGGCACAATGTTTATATTCTGTAATAAGATCTTTGTCGTGTTGAACACAGATAACATACCCTGTTTCCAATGTCCATTGTGAAATTATTACGGTTCCATTCATTGCCGAATGCACTACATTATCTTTTGACGTGACAATATCGGCACCATAGTGGTTTTTATCAGGACTATAGCCGTTAGTAACGATTCCTTTTACCGGAGCAAAGAAAATTAAACCGGAAAGGACATCCGAATTTTTATCATCATCGGTATTTGATACATTAAATTCTTCTTCAGCTTCTACTTGTTTGCGAAATATAGAATCGTCTTTCGATATCGACAGATCAACTTTTTGTTTTGGAACAGCTGAATCTTTATCGTATATATTATATCCGGGAACATTTTCACCTCGTAGTACCGCTTTAACCTTTTCAACATAATTTTCATACATCGTTAATCGAGCTTCAAGCGAATCGACTTTTAATGCATTAGATACAATACCTTCGCGTTCGTTAGCTTTGGGAAAATCGGGAATTAGATAGGTTTTTAAAGGTGTTAAAGCAACAATATAGTAGACAAAGAAAATCCATAAAAGCGTTAATATTGCTATGATAAGCATTACATTTAATTTCGTTAGCTTTACCGAAAGCACCTCTTTAAACGTGTTGTCGTTATATATGATGAGTCGGTATTTATTCCGAATCTTTTTGAATATTTTTTCTCTGAAATTAAATTTAGACATTCAGTTTTTAATTAAAGCTTACTGTTCGGCAAATATAGATAGTTTTTCTTACAACAGGTTGAATACAACTAATTTTCATCTGGATATAATTGTATGTTTTTTAAATTGTCAGATGGAATAGCCATTAAGTCATCCCCATTTGGTGTTAACATATTCTCATTGCTATTTCATAACGCTATTTTTCACCTTTTATCAATGAACAATTATGTAAAACTATTTAAATCTTAAAACGGTATTTCATAAAAAAGCCATCTTAAAGTATTACCTTAAGATGGCTTTAGTCCAATTTATTTATACGATTATTCCTTAGTGAATTTTACTGTTTCGACAGTTCCATCACCATATTGAATTGAAATAAAATATAACCCATTCGACAATGTTAATACGGGAAGTGTATTAACATCATTTAATATTGTTGATTGTTGAACAATACCAAGAAGATTAATCACCGTAATTCTTGCAATAGTTTTGCTTGATTTAATATGTAACACATCTGAACAAGGATTAGGATAAACTATCGTCGGGTCGTTTGATACTTCTAATACCGCTGTTGTAATTTTTGAGTTTTCAAACGTTGTTAGAGCTAAAGTTAAACTTGCTAATTGAGCATTGATTTGATCTTGAGTAGCACTGCTGTTGTTTACTAATGATTGTGCAGCCGTATTGGTACTTGATAATGTATTCCAAGCCGTTTGAGAATAATTGCCGATCGAAGTTCCGGTATTTCCCGATTCTAAAATAAGAGTAGTAGTAACTTCAGAAATTTTGTCTTGTAATGTAGCTCTATTAATTCCTATAATTGAATTTTGGAATATTATAACTGCAGCTTTTAAGTTTGAAAGTGCTGTATCGACATCAGCTTGGCTGACCAACGAATTTACATTGACAACAGTAGCAGTATTTATTGCCGATTGAAGTATAGCTTTAGAGCCCGTTGCATACTGACCATTTGTACTTCCTTCTGTTGCAGCATCGTGAATAGATTGAGCCTTAATTATTTCTTGATTTAATGCTGTTTTATCTGTTTGAATAATAGAATTTTCGAATGTTGAAATTGCTGTTGTTAGAGCTGTTTCTGCCGAATTTACATCTGATTGCGATGCTCCTGCATTTATATAAACAGCATTAGCAGCATTAATTGCCAATTGCAACGTTTCTTTTGAACCGCTAGGATAGTCTCCACCAACATTGCCTTCTGTAGCAGCATCGTGTATTGTTTGAGCATTTGTAATATCGGTTAATAAGTTTGACCTTTTTACTCCAATTACAGAATTTTGGAAATTTGAAAGAGCTGTGTCTAAAGTTGCTACTGCTGTATTTACCTCTGTTTGAGAAGCCGATGTGTTTGTGTTAACAGTTGTTGCTGCATTTATAGCAGAAAGGAGTGTAGCTTTCGAACCGGTAGGGTATTGACCATTCCCTGATCCTTCGACTGCAGTTGAATACGTTGAATTTGCATTCGCTAATGCTGTTATTAATGCAGCTTTTGAAACAACTATTTTGCTGTTTTGGAAGGTTGAAATAGCAGTATTCAATGTTGAAATAGCAGTATCTACTTGTGCTTGAGTAGCCAATATATTTGTGTTAACAGTCGTTGCAGCATTTATAGCAGAAAGGAGCGTAGCTTTAGAACCTGTTGGATATTGTCCATTGCCTGATCCTTCAACCGCAGCTAAATAATCTGAATTTGCAGTATTTATAGCATTTACCAAATTAGTTTTTAATACAACAATGATACTATTTTGGAATGCTAAAAGAGCTGAATCCAATGTCGTAACTGCAGTATTTACTTGTACTTGAGTAGCTGATGTGTTTGTATTCACAGTCGACGCTGATGTTATTGCAGCAAGTAATGTTGCTTTAGAACCTGATGGATATTGACCATTTGCTAATCCTTCAACTGCTTTATTATAAGCATTATTAGCACTAGTTATAGCAGATGCTAAAGCCGATTTATCGATAATAGTAGAAACCGGTAATTTTAAAGCTAAACCATCAATTTGTACTTCATCAACCCAGAGATTGCCGGTTGTACCATCAGCTGATTGAACTTTCCATTGAAATTTATTGATTTTGGTTAAATCCCATGCTCTAACAGTTCCCCAACCGGTATATTGTGCAAATTGAGACCATGTTAATGTTTTCTTCGTCCAAGTTGTTGCTGCTGGTAAAGAAGCATAATAATTACAATCGTCAACAATCGTTGTAAGATTAATTTCTAAGTTAAGAGGATTATCACTTTTATAATAGAATGTAATACCTGTTGAACCAGTTAAATCGTATGCTGCTTCAGGATCATTCATAGCCATTCCCATTCCGGCAAAAGGTTGATAGCCTAGTGTTGCAGAGCCATTTAATGTATAATTAATTTTTGCAGCATTTGCTGTTCCATTTGCACCGGGAGCAGTCATTGTAAATATTGTAGTTGCATCAGTAAGAGGAGTAACAGTTGTTGTAGCTGCATCTTTGTATGAGAACCAATAGGTAAGCAATTTTGTTGCATTTGCTTCTTCAGCATCAAAAATTATTGTATTAGTCGGTGCTATAACTATAACTTTCCCTTGGAATGTTGTAATTGCAGTATTTAGTGCAGTTACTGCTGCATCGACATCAGCCTGAACAACTGTAGTTGAAGTATTAACAGACGTAGCTGCCGTTATTGCTGAAAGTAATATTGCTTTAGAACCAGACGGGTAGTTACCATTTAAAGTTCCTTCAACAGCATTTGTATAAAGCGTTGTGGCAGAAGTAATGGTTGTAGCCAATATAGTTTTATCAATAGTAGTAGCAACGGGCAACGTTAAAACTTTACCATCGATTTGTACTTCATCAACCCAAAGATTGCCGGTTGTACCATCAGCTGATTGAACTTTCCATTGAAATTTATTGATTTTGGTTAAATCCCATGCTCTAACAGTTCCCCAACCGGTATATTGTGCAAATTGAGACCATGTTAATGTTTTCTTCGTCCAAGTTGTTGCAGCTGGTAAAGAAGCATAATAATTACAATCGTCAACAATCGTTGTAAGATTAATTTCTAAGTTAAGAGGATTATCGCTTTTATAATAGAATGTAATACCTGTTGAACCTGTTAAATCGTATGCTGCTTCAGGATCATTCATAGCCATTCCCATTCCGGCAAAAGGTTGATAGCCAAGTGTTGCAGAGCCATTTAATGTATAATTAATTTTTGCAGCATTTGCCGTTCCATTTGCACCGGGAGCAGTCATTGTAAATATTGTAGTTGCATCAGTAAGAGGTGTCACCGTTGTTGAAGCTATATCTTTGTATGAGAACCAATAGGTAAGCAGTTTTGTTGCATTTGCTTCTTCTGCATCAAAAATAATTGTACTGTTACCAGCTAAGGCATTAGTTACCGGTTGAGCTGTAAATGCAGCTAAAGCTAAAGGAGTTGCTGCCGTACTTTTTATCGTTCCTGGAGTGTAATCAATCGTAACTATACTACCTGCAACAATTTTACCCGCTGCAATTGTTAAATCAACGGCAGATGTTCCATTTGTAGCAATTGCCGTAATTGCACTTGCAACAGCCGTACCTCCAACTTTAAGCGTAAATTTTGAATAATCGGTTGATGTAAACGTGATTGGAATTGAGAAATTTACTGTTATAGTTGTTCCTGTTGCATTGGTAGTAGCTGAAGTAAATGTTGGAGCAACATTAGCAACCGTTGATCCAGGTTTCCAAAAATTACCTGTTAATGTGAAAAGAGAAATACAACGTATTGTTTGATTGAAATATGTATCGTTATTGCCATTATATAAATTTACTACACCTGAATAACATGAATTTAAACTCGATTGATTTGTACTACTTGTTGCCATAGGTGCAAGTGCAAATGTAGAAAATGACCCGTTAGCATATTGTCCGGCACTTGGATTTGCAGCTGTTTGATTTGAATATGGTCCTTTTAAACTTGATTCATACCCTTTCAACCATGTTGATAATTTAGAGCATATATCTGATGATGCAGCTACAGCAGCACTACCATGCCATAGAACATCAACAGACATTCTCCAAGGATTTCTACATGCATCGTATCCATAACCATTTCCTGAATTATTACAATTGTTGTCGGCATAAGGCGTTGTATTCGAACACCAATTACTGACTAAACCTGTTGTTGCATTTCTATTTCCTAATAACACGGTATTAACTGCAGATGCACAACTAGTCCAAAAAGAAGAATTTGTAACATCAAAACTTGCAAATTCAGTATAATATGCAGGAGCCATATAACTTGGATTTCGACAAGCGTTTGTTGTACCCCATCCATCTCCATTTACCGGCTGATAATTTGAAGAAAATTCGTTTAATCTGATTGCAGTTAGTAAGGTTGTTGCTTCTGTTTTATAGGTATATGGACTGGTAGCAGTTGGCCATTGTGAATTTGCAACAATTAAAGCCATTGCGGCGTCTTCATCGGCATCGGTTGCTCCATTTTGTCCTCCGCTTGCTATTGTTGTACAATTAGAATATTTCCAATTCATAAGTCCTTTCCCATTTTCATGAGCTTTATAAAATTGCCATAAAAGATCGAATGTTGGTTTATCGCCTGCATAGGCAGATAGAAGCATTCCATAGCCGATTCCTTCCGAAACGGTAGATGATCCGTCATCAAAAAGGACACGGCTTCCTGAACCGGAACATGTTACCACAAATTTTGTTTTCCAAGCATTATAGGCATCTGCAGCTGCTTGCGATGCACCATATGTTCCACCACTTGGTAAATTTGATGGCATTATGCCATTTGAATAACTTGTTCTAGAACCAAAGGGCGTTGCCGGTGAATTTGAATTGATTTGAGCTTGCATTGTAAACAATGCCGATAGCCCAAAAAGGAAAAGAAGTAAGATTTTTTTCATCTGTTTATAATTTATTTAATGGTTTTTAATGGTATGATAGTGTACCCCATGTAACTATCATTTTTGGTTATTGTACAAAACTATGTAATCAAGTATATCTTATTGATTTAATATTTAAAAAAAAGAATTACATATTCGAATTTTAACGTTAGAATACGATAAACTTTCTTGTAGGTTTCATTCTAAATTTTGTGACTATTCTTTTTATAATTATAAAACGATCTTTAAAGTATAACAATTAATTATTCGAAAACCCTTGCTATACTTGCATTTTTATGTCATTCCACTGTATTGATTTAACACATTAATCTAACATTGGTGAATAATAAATAAGTTTAAAAGTGAAAAACGGAAGCAAAGTTATTTAAATTAAAGGAAACAACTTTGAGTGAATTCACACAAAATATTTTAAATGGAGCGTAATAATTGCTTGCTTTTTATAATGTCCAATTTATAGGATGCTGCTTTTGTTGTAAAAGTATTTCGTTTACTTTAGAAAAATGGTTGCATCCGAAAAATCCATTATAGGCAGAAAGTGGTGAAGGATGAGCCGCTTTTAATATAACGTGTTTAGATGAATCAATAAGCTGTTCTTTTGCATGAGCATAACGTCCCCATAATAGAAAAACCACTCCTGTTTTCTGCTCTGATATTTTTCTTATTACAGTATCGGTAAACGGTTCCCAACCCTTTTTTTGGTGCGACCCAGCTTCATTTGCACGAACGGTTAGGGTAGCATTAAGCAATAAAACGCCTTGATGTGTCCATTTCTCAAGATTACCTGTTTTAGGTATAGGCATTCCAATATCGGAATGAAGTTCTTTAAATATGTTTACTAGCGAAGGCGGATGTTTAATACCATCGGGTACTGAAAAACAAAGTCCATGTGCCTGTCCCGGTCCATGATAAGGATCCTGACCAAGTATTACAACTTTTACATCATCAAAAGGAGTATGTTTAAAGGCATTGAAGATATTTGCACCAGATGGATAAACAACATGGTTTTGACGTTCTATAACAAGAAAAGTTTTTAATTCTACGAAATAAGACTTGTTAAATTCATCAGCCAGAATCTGCTTCCAGCTTTCTTCTATTTGAGGATTAATGGTTGTCATTCCTTTTTCATTTTAGCTATAAAAATATTTCAATTATTCCACCATATCCATGGAAAAAGGAGTACCCTTTTCTATATCTTTTATTGCTTTTTTCCCTAAAACATCGGGTAAATATTTTGGATGTAATCCATGATTCGGACGAATGGAACGTACTTCCCTTGTGGTAATTATCTGTCCGGCTTTAACATCTTCGCATACAAAAAGCGATCGTGCATGTACCCGACTCTTTATGGTTTTTTCGGTAAGTTCGTAATTAACAGTTCCCAAAGCTTTTTCGACAGTTCTAATATCGTCAACCATTTGTTTAAATTCATTGGGATTCATTGAAAAGGCTGCATCTGGTCCACCTTCACTTCTATCGAGTATAAAATGTTTTTCAATAATCCTGGCTCCCAAGGCAACGGCTGCTACTGCAACAACACTTCCCATAGTATGATCGCTTAATCCACTTATTACTCCAAATCTTTTTGCAATATCTGGAATAGTAAGTATGTTAGCTTCTTCGGGTGGTGCAGGATAAGACGAGGTACATTTCAATATTATAATATCGTTATTACCCATTCTTTTACAAGCTGCTATTGCTTCTTCTATTTCGGCTAATGTTGCTATACCTGTAGATATAATTACCGGTTTGCCTTTTGAAGCTACATATTCTATCAAAGGAATATCGTGTATTTCAAAGCTTGCAATTTTATAAGCCGGCACATCTAACGTTTCTAGGAAATCAACTGCAGTCGGGTCAAATGGACTTGAAAAACAAATCAATCCTTCTTCTTCTGCTATACGCATCAAATCGGCATGCCATTCCCATGGAGTATAAGCTTGTTGATAGAGTTTATACAACGTTGTACCATCCCATAATGAACCATAGTTGATTTTAAAGTAATCGTTATCACTGTCGATAGTAATAGTGTCGGCAGTATAGGTTTGCAATTTTATTGCATCGGCACCTGCTCGTTTTGCAGCTCGTATTGTTTCAACCGCCAAATCAAAGTTTTGATTGTGATTGGCAGAAAGCTCGGCAATAATGAAGGTATTAAATACTTTACCTGCAATTACCATTTTATTTAGAAGTTTTTGAAATAATAAAATCTATCATATTTTGAATTATTCCCAATTTATATGTACTAATATCAGTATCGGATATTGATATAGAGAATTTTTCTTCAATTACAGTTACATAATTCATAAAATCTAAAGAATCAATAAGCTGTTCACTTAACAAAGCTGTTTCTTTTGTAATGTCAATTTGTAATTGAACATCATTTTGTAAGATGTCTTTTAATGTGTTAAATAATATATCTTCATTCATAATTTTTAGTTTTAGTCAACTTTATACAAAATAGTTCCCCACGACAATCCCACGCCAAAACCACATAAGATAAGAAGGTCTCCTTTTTTTAATTTACAGGTATCTTTCAATCCCTTTAAAACTATAGGTATTGTAGATGATACGGTATTCCCATACATTTCCATGTCGAGTATAACTTGTTCGTCGGTTAATTCAAGTTTCTTTTTTATCTCACCCAGCATATACTTATTTGCTTGATGGAAAATAAAATGTTTTATTCCATTTTTAGTAAGCTTATTATTCTCTAATACTTTATTTACTGAAATAGGTACTGCCATTAACGAGAATTTAAATATTTCCCTGCCATTCATATACAAGAAATTATTTTTATCGTCTTGTTTTCTCCCTCCACTATTAAATGCTATTAGATTTTCGGCACCGCTACCATCAGTACCTAAATCAAAGTCAATAATACCATAGCCATTTTCACAAGTTTCAATTAATGAGGCTGTTGCTGCATCTCCAAATAAAGATGCGGTATTTTTATCGGTATAATCAATTATTTTTGAATATTGATCAACCATTATTATTAATGCTTTTTTAAAAATGCTATTGGTCAAAAGACTTTGTGCAACAACAAGAGAATATATATAACCCGAACAACCTAGATTTATATCAAAAGACATACAACTAGTTTTTAAACCTAACTTATGTTGAACGATACAGGCTGTTGTAGGCAATTTATAGTCAGGATTTTGAGTGCATACTAACAAAATATCAATATCCAAAGGTTGATATTTCCCTTTAGCAAATAAATTATTTGCTGCTTTTACTGCCATATCCGATGATGTTTCATTGTCGGCTGCAATCCGTCTTTCCTTTATACCTATTTTGTTTTCTAGAAAATCAATATCTATTTCACATGTTTCATGTAAATAATCGTTCGATATAACCTTTACTGGTAAGTATAATTCTATATCAGAAATTCTGAAACTCATATGTTTAACGATTTAGTATTTTTGTAAAAGATTCTTTAATTGATAGCCATTCCGATTTAAGAATTGCTAAAGAAATAACATCGTGAAACTGTCCATTTTTACAAATATGCTGACGGAAATAACCTTCTCTTCTAAAACCGAATTTTTCATGAAGTTTTATCACCATACTATTGAAATCAATAACTTCGCAAAGCAGTTTATTCATTTTAAGTTCATCGAATACAAAATTAAGTAATTTATACTCAATCTTAGCTCCCAAGCCTGTTCCAGAAGAAGTTTCTTTACCAATATAATAACCCCAATAGCATGTTTTAAACTTAGGTTTGATTGAATGAATGGAAACAAAACCTACCGGCTCATTATTTTTAGTAATAATGTAGTTTTTTTGACTTTCATCTTTCGACACTTTTTGATACCATTGGCTTTGCTGTTCAGCCGTAATAATGTCGTTAGTGTACATATATTTAGAGATTGACTCCGAATTCCTCCATTCTCTTACAATTTCAATATATTGTTCTGTGAGAGGTACAAATGCGATATTTTCCATTTGACAGTATTTATTTTATATTCTATAAAAAGATTGTCTACTCAATCTTTTTATTACATTTTTATTCTAATTGTACAAATGTACCAAATTCTTTGTATTGAACTTTGGTTTAGCCTATATAATTACTCTTATCATTGCTCAAGTAAAAACGTAGCAACTCGTATAGCTCCTTTTCCATCTATAATAGATTGCATTTTTAATGAACGTTCCTGACGATAGGTAACTGATATTTGTTTTTTTAATAAAACGACAATCTCATACCAAAAGTTATTTTCATCCCAAGAGCCGGCAAAATCAATACAACCTTCGTTATGCCATTTTTTTGCATGTTCTAGTTGATTGTCAACAACAGAAACTGATATTGCTGGCAGTCCACAGCATGCTAATTCGCATAATGTTTGACCCGAAGCAGATATAGCAAAGTCTGCTTCTTGCATTAATTGAATAATTTTTTCTACTGTTGCATTAATATGTATAGAAATATTTGAATCCTTTACTTTTTTTATTGTTGCAATATTAGGCGATGTTGCTCCTATTATTATTGCAATCTTTGAATTCTGATACGTTTTTTGAACTTCTACGAGTAATTGGGGTATTAGATTCCGAATATCGTTTCCTCCAACTGTAATTACTACAGATGTAATTATTTTATTAATAACTTTAGGCATTTGATTCCAAAACTCTTTTCTAACGCATTGATAATTAATTCCTAAAAGTTTTTTAATATTAAGTTTCAAATACTGTTTTTCTAAAGCATTAAACGAACCATTTAATAATATACCTGATGTATATTCGAGACGATTTGTATCGTCGAAAAAGGCAAAAATATTTGTAGCTTCATTAATAGTATTATAGAATTGAATTGTTGCCACATATGAATCAATAATGCAAATATCAGAATATTGGCATAATGTCGTTAAATAATTCAAATTAGTATGCCAATCAACAAAGGTATAATGTAAATCAAGTATCGATAATATCGATTCATCGCCTTGAATAATTAACTCAGCATTATGACCAAGTTCTATGAAAGCATCACACAAAGCTTTACATCTTACTACATGCCCAAAGCCGAAATTTTGACCTCCCTCAGTTATTATTTTAATTGTTTTTTGCACCTTATATATTTCTATTTTTATAATGTAAATGTATGGATATAAAAGATATTTTGAATAATTATCTTAAGATTTTGATTAGTATCCATTCAACAATTAGCTTACTATATTAGCCAATGAAACACTATAACAATTAAATTTTATTATGTAAATTACTTATTAGTCAGATTTAGGTATAATATAAAAGGCTATCATTATTATGATAGCCTTTTTATTAATCTGAATTCTACTAATATACAATTCAATTGTAACTTATCAATATGCTTGTAAATATCATTTGTTAAATAGTATATTTATATACTTTCATCATTACTTGGATTTAATTGTTTAAAAAATATTTAGAATTTCATTATTGGTAAACTTGATATTGTATTTTGACTAATAACCTTAACATAATAGATTCCAGAAGGTAAATTGCTGATATCTATTGTTAGATTATTTGTAGATGGAACAACAATTATCCCATCAGAATTAACAATTGTATAAGAAATGAAATCTGGACATACAATCGTAGCATAATGATTTGTTATATTAGGATTTATAGCAACGGTAATGTTTAGATTTACCACATTACTCTTTGTTTGTAATAATAAATTATTGTCAATTGACTCAACATCTCCAGATTTAAGAGTTACTGGTTTTACTGTAGTTGCAACATTTTGATATTCCACAGCTACCGAATATGTACCATAATCGAGTTGATTAAACGAGTAACTTCCAATCGAATCGGTAATTGTCCAATCTATTATTTTTTCATTAAGAAGCAATAAAACGGGCATATTTGCCATAACGGTTTTGTCTCCATCTTTTTTTGTTTCGAAGTAATTATGTGTAACTGAAATAGAATCTGGCATTATTACTTTCCCTTTGATTTTACATAAACCGTTTGGTTTAGTATTTTGAGTACCCGAAAGATTAATATCAACACTATATGCTTCACCATTTAAATCAATGTTAAATGCATTTTGCCAAAACTTTTCACTAGGAAAATAAGTTGGGGTAACAGAACTTCCGTTTGAATTATCGGGAACACAAAAAACTATATATTTACCTTTGTGTAATCCCGGTATAATATACTGGTCATTTTGAATTAAATCATATTTAATTGGTTTATAAATCTTTTTATCAACATCGAAAGCTATAACATTACCTTTACAATTTGAACCATCGGCATTATTTAAATGACCTTTAATAGAAAGAGTGTCTTCTGATATTGCAAATGTGTTTGTGTTTTTAGTCATAAGATATTCTATGCCTTTAGAATCCAAGGCTTTATTCCATATTGTAACCTCATCTATTGCACCTCTGTAATTATATTCACTATAGTAATAATTTGGATTGTTGCCATTAAATGTCCCTAGATACAGACTATGAAACATATTACTGATATCAGAATTCATTCCAGTTTTTGTCGTTACTAGTGTTCCGTTTTCATATAATGATGTTACATCTCCTTTGCGTTGAAAAACCACAAAATTCCATGTTTGAGGTATTGCTTGAGGAATAGTTTGGTCTTTGTACGAAGTTGGGGAATAGCTGTCAAGCAAGAATTCATAATAACTTTTTGTTTCTGAACTGTTGTCATAGTCAAGGGCTAATGAAAATCCTTTTTTATAAATTGAATTATTATCAGTCTCTGTATTCAAACCGGAATGACCACAAAATAAATACTGACGATTTGTTGGATTATTTCGATTTCCTTGCCATCCATCTTTTTTAAACCACATTGCAATTGTAAAATCAGTCATCGTTTTAAATTCTTCACTTTGTGGAGTAATTTCTAAATACGAATTCATTCCATCGAAATAAAATGCCGAATTGGGATTACCAAAGCGATCGTTTATGAGTTGTGCATTTACATTTACACAAGTATTGCCATGCCCTGTTTCGTCAACAGTATTATTATTAAATGGATAATACGCTATCGGATCGGGGTAATCGGATGCAATTGTTATTGTTTGATTAAACTTCGTTCCAATTGCATCGGTAATTGTAGCAATATATGTTCCTTTACTTAAACCGTTAATAGATTTACCCGACATTCCATTATCCCAGGTAACGTTGTATGGTTCAATACCTCCACTAATAGTTAAATCAATAGATCCATCTTTTGATAAAGGTACACTCTCATTTTGAATATTTGATACAACTGATATAGGAAGTGATGGAATATTCCATAATGAAATATCATCAATTGAACCTTGAAAATTATAATCGGTAAAATAATAATTTGGATTATCTCCTAAAGCAGTTCCTATATATAGTTGATGAAACATATTGGTAATTGTAGCATTCATTGAATCTTTTGTATCTATCAGTATATCGTTATAATATAAATAAGTTACAGTTCCCTTTCTACTAAAAACAACATGATTCCATGTTTCTGAAATTGGATATGCTATACTCTCTTCATTATAAACTGATGGTGAAATAGTTTCTAAAAGTAGACCATATAAATATTTTGTATTTGTTGCTACGGTATAATCAACCGATAAAAAAATCCCCGGTTTAAATATATCGATGTTTGTTGTTGCTGTTTTATCTCCTGCATGTCCATCAAACAAAACTTGCTTATTTGCTGTGTTCGGTTGACTGCCACCTGCGACTTTCCAACCATCTTTTTTCATCCATAACGATAGCGTGAAGTCGCTCATAGTTTTAAGTGCAATACTAGCAGGAGTAATTTCCATGAAATTTGTCTGTCCATCGAAATAATAGGCTGAGTTGGCATTTCCAAATCTATCATTGGTTAATGTTGCTCCGTTATTGGTACATGTGTTCCCATTTCCTGACTCATCGTTTGTATTACCATTGAACGGATAATAAAATAAAGGAGCTGTTTGTGAATTTGCGACTAAACAAATGCTGCTTAAAACCACAAAAATAAAGAATGTAAGTGTTTTCATACTTTTAGTTTTAATATTAATAATGTAATAAGAATTTTTAAATAAATTATAAAAATATTTTTATAAAAAGCGGAGGCTTCTCAGTTCCTCCACTTTCGGGTTAATTATTGTTTTCGTCTTTTCCAATTTCAAACGAACCCGTTTTCATGTTCCAATCATCTTCTATGTATATAACAAGAAAAAGAGCACTTACTCCCGTTTTTTATCAAAAAAAAGATAAGAAATTCCTACACTGGCTAAAGTATTGTTAATGTTTGCCTTATTATTATTGTTTGTGGTATTCGAGATGATACTTCGCTGATATAAACATGAAAAATGAAGAAAAATATGTGTATACAACCAGTACGAAACTTCAATTGTCGGTTGTATGAGACAAGATACCCGTTTATTTGAGTTAATCAGATACAAATCGCTATTGGTTATTTTCGATACTAAAAACGTAGGCACAATTCCTAAACCGACATTAATTCGTAGATATCCATTTTTAATATAATATCCATAACGTAATGGTATGGTTATATATCTTAAAATTGACTGACTTTGTATTTTGGAATGTGTTACTATAGTATCTGTTCGTGGATAGGTATTTACTTTTGTGATATAAATTGTATCAATAGTTCCATTATTATGTTTCATATAAAATGGATTCCCGATAGTATCTGTTTTTTGATATGATGTGTCGAACAATGTAGTATGTTTGATCGAATATGTTACTTTTTCGATTGTTGAAGAATATTGAATACCAATAGAATAAAGTGAATTGCCATGATTGAAATGACAGAAAAGCTCCGGACTTATTATATTTTGGGGATTTTGGTGATTCATTGCATCTATCCATGTTTTACCCACCGATGTTTGAATACCAATAACATTATAATCGGTTGGTGCTCCATACACAAAATGCTGTATTGTGTCGACAGTTCTTACAGTATCAATTACGTAAACAATTGAATCGGAATATAGCGTTGTGGTATCGGTCTGATACTGCTGTCCTAGAACGGAAAAATAGGATAGAATAAGGAGAATTAATAGATAATATCTTCGAAACATTACATAATCTTTTGTCCAAAGATATATAATATTTTTATGCTATCGTATCCTTTTTACACTTACAACCGAGTCCTTTTGAACAACTTGTTTTTTTACTACGGTTATCTTCGTTACTTTTTTTTGAGGCTTTGCTTCTTCAACAATCTCTTTATTTGAATTTTGATTGTTTTGAGTTGATGTTATTGCAGTATCTAAGTCTCGCGTTGGAACTTGATTCGATTGAGGTTCGTTTGTAAGTACTGGTTGGATCTTATTGTTTTTATTTGATTGAATTTCAGATTGCTTCGATTTATTGTTATCTAGTGTTCGATCAACGGCATTAACAGTAACAATAGGTTTAACCGTATCTTTTAAATTAGGATTTAACGTATGTTGCATAACTACAGGTTTGGGTTGCATTGTCTTTTGTGGAGCATCTATTTTGCAATTATTAATAAAAATTGCCGCTGCAGCCGAAATAATAGTTGCAACAGCTATAATTCCAATATAGAATGAAGGTTTGCGGAAAATAGAAGAAGCCGATGATGCTGTCGATTTATTAATGTTTGTCCATAACACATCCTCATCGAAAGTAATTTTCGATTCATAGTTTCCTAGTCTTGATTGGAAAAGTTTGTCTATGTTATTTTTCTCCATTAACATGCTCCCTAACCTTTAATCGTCCTGCCAAATCTTTCTGTAATAATTTTCTAGCCCTATATAACCTTGTAGTCGATGTCTTTTCCGATATTCCCAATTCGATTGCTATTTCTTTATGAGAATAATTGTCAATTACATACATATTAAAAACAATTCTAAAATATTCCGGTAATGTTTTAATACTTTCTAATAATTCATCATCACTTATTTGATAATTATTTAAATGATCAGGAGTTATTTCATCAAAACCGGTTATTCCTAATTCATCAGTCAAGTCTTCAGCAATATCGTCTGTTATTTCAATACTTACATTTCGTTTCGTTTTTTGTTTTTGATAATAATTTACTCCAATATTTGCAACAATTCGACGCATCCATTTTTCAAAAGAATGTTCACCTTGCCATTCAAATGAATCAATTTTATTAAATATTGTAATAAAACATTCTTGAACCAAATCTTTAGCATCATCATTTTGCTCAACATAACGTTCACAAATTCCAATATATCGTTTCACATAACTATGAAACAATTCATATTGAGCTTTTGCATCTTTATTCTTGCAACCCTTACACAAACGGAATTCTTTATTTTCCATTTATAGTACCTCTATGTATATAACAATAAAATATCGACATACTCCCGAGAAAATGCAATTATTTTTTCAATTGTATTATTTTATATTTCATTTCGGCTATTTCCCAGTCTTCCGGACTATCAATATCTTGAACTTCCATTTCGGAAAGTACAATTGAACCTGAATTTTCGGTGAATACCTTTTTCGTTTCTAAAAATCTATTTGTATTACACCAATAGAACTGTCCGCTATCATGGTACGAAGGTCTTAAATCTTGAGATCTTGATAACAGAAATTCTGGTTGAATCATCGATACTTTGTTGTCTTCAATTTTTAGTGCTCTTTGTATAGGATAGCTGAATTGTAATACCGGAAAAACAGAATCGAAATCGTTTGTTTGTAAAAGAGTAAAGCCTTCGTGTATTCTCTTTGATGTTATAAAGGGAGCCGTTGCTAAAATACAACAAAAGGTTTCGAAGGTTTTCCCGTTTTGGTTATAGGTATTGAGAACCTCTAATAAAACATCACCAATATGAGCATAATCGTTTGCGGTATTACCCGATCGAAGAAAAGGAACGGTAGCTCCTGCTTTCAGAGCAATTTCAACAATTTCGGGATCATCTGTCGAAACCATAACATCTGAAAATAATTCGCTTTCGAGAGCTGCTTTAATTGAATATTCAATAATAGGTATACCGACGAATGGTTTAATGTTTTTTCGAGGAATGCGTTTGCTTCCTCCTCTTGCCGGTATAATAGCTATCGAGTTCATTGAATATATGAAAGAATAGTTTCAATTACGTAAGCTTGTTCTTCGTCGGTAAGCGATGGATACATTGGCAGGCTCAAACATCTATCATAATACGACTCGGCTATGGGGCAATCGCCTTTCGACCAACCGAATTGTTTATAATAAGGCATTAAATGAACCGGTATATAATGTACCTGGGCAAATATGTTTTTAGATCGCAGATAATTGTACAATCCTAAACGGTCGTCAACTTGTATCACATACAAATGATAGGCATGAAATACATCGTCGGCAACAAACGGACGAACAATAGCAGTATCGGCAAAGGCATTATTATAAGTCTGTGCAATTTTATTTCGGCGGAATAATCCGCTGTCGGCACGTTTTAATTGACTCGAACCGAGAGCACATTGAAAATCGGTGATACGGTAATTATAGCCAAGGTCTTGCATTTCGTAATACCATCCGCCATGATTTTCTTCGAGAAGTGCAGGGTTTCGTGTAATACCATGACTGCGAAGCATTGTCAATGCATCAAATATTTGGGTGTTGTTGGTGGTTATCATACCTCCTTCGCCGGTAGCAATATGTTTTACCGGATGAAAGGAAAAAATGCCAATATCGGCAAAGGCTCCATTTCCGCATTTTTGTTCGCGACCGTTAGCATCGGTAAACCAAGCTCCGGGAGCGTGACAGGCATCTTCGATAATCCAGCACCCGAATTTATTAGCCAGTTCGCGTAAATCTTCGAGTTGCACAGGATATCCTGCAAAGTCAACCGGAATAATACCGCGTACTGTTTTTTCTTTTTTAAGAATATCTTCAACCCTATTGAGGTCAATGCAATAGTTTTTAGGATCAATATCGGCAAACAATACTTCGCCTTCGCAATATCGTACACAGTTGGCACTAGCTGCAAATGTTATGGGTGTAGTAATAACCTTTTCCCCTTTTTTAACATCAAGAGCCAAAGCAGCTAAATGCAGAGCAGCTGTACCATTTGAAACCGCCACAGCATATCGGCAGCCGATATATTCGGCAAAGGCTTTTTCAAATTCGACAATGCGTGGACCCTGTGTCAGATAATCTGATTGTAAAGCTTGGCTTACAGCTTCAATATCTTCGCTTGTTATATGTTGCCGTCCGTAAGATATGGGCAATCGATTTGATATTTCTGAGTTCGACACTATATAGAATTTTTAATTTTTAATTTTTAATTTTTAATTTTTAATTGAAAAAGCCATTTCTATTTGCATTGTTGTTGCTTTACGACAAATAGCAGTACATAATTAAAAATTAAAAATTCATAATTATGAATTACAGCGGCTTAAATTCCGGATCCACATGTTTAAGTATCAAAGCACGTAACGATTCTTCGTCGAGCCATTGTTCGTTTTCACCTGAGTTGTAGGTAAATCCTTTAGCGACTTCTTTAGCGTTATATTTTGTCAAATATTTTTTCTTATCGGCATCGCTGGGTAGAATAATATAATAGGTCCCGGCATCGATGGTATTGTACGAATCGCTCGGGGTAATCATTTCTTCGTGAAGTTTTTCACCAGGACGTATACCAATATCCACCAATTTACAGCTAGGAGCTATTGCACGAGCTAATACATCGATTTTATAAGACGGTATTTTAGGTACAAATATTTCGCCACCTAAAGCATGTTCTATTGCATACATTACCATACCTACACCTTCTTCGAGCGAGATATTGAAACGTGTCATTTCCATATGAGTGATTGGCAAAACGCCTTCTTTACGTTTATTCATAAAAAAGGGAACTACCGATCCTCTCGATCCCATAACGTTACCATAGCGTACTACCGAGAAACGCAAATCGCGACTTCCTTTTATGTTGTTGGCAGCAATAAATAATTTATCAGAAACCAGTTTCGTTGCACCATAAAGATTTATGGGAGCTGCCGCCTTATCGGTCGATAGTGCTACAACGGTATGTATTCCGCAGTCTAAAGCTGCTTCAATAACATTTTGAGCGCCTAGAATATTTGTTTTAACTGCCTCAAAGGGATTGTATTCGGCGGTGGGTACTTGTTTTAAAGCTGCAGCATGAACAATAATATCAATACCTTCGCATGCACGTTTAAAGCGGTCGCTATCGCGAACGTCGCCTATGAAGTAACGTATTGCCTTATATTGGGTCTGACCAAAAACCTGAGCCATCTCAAATTGTTTCAACTCGTCGCGCGAATAGATAACCAAACGTTTGATGTCGGGGTATTTCTTTAAAACCGTTTCTACAAATTTCTTTCCAAACGATCCGGTTCCCCCGGTTATTAGTATTGACTTATTATTTAGCATTTTTTTAGTTTTTAATTTTTAGTTTTTAATTATGACCATCCATTTATCTTATAAACTCAAAAACATAAAGTTGTTATCAAGAAATGGCTGTTTAAATTCATAATTCATAATTTACAATTCATAATTAGATTTACATCATATTATGAAACACCCTTTGCACATCGTCGTCGTCTTCAAGTTTTTCGAGAAGTTTTTCAACTTCGGCAACCTGCTCGGGATTTAGTAATTTTAAATCGGCCGGAATTCTTTCGAATTCGGCATTTACAATTTCCAGTTTTCTTTCTTCCAATGCTTTTTGTATTGAACCGAATTCGGGGAATAAACCGTAAATAATAACCTTATCTTCTTCTTGAAATATTTCTTCTGCTCCATAATCTATTAATTCCAGTTCCAGTTCGTCAATATCGACTCCTTTTGCAGGAATGGTAAACCGGCATTTGCGTTCGAACATAAAATCTTGCGAACCGGTTGTTCCTAATGCTCCACCATATCTATTAAAATAACTTCTGATGTTAGCAACTGTTCGAACCGTATTATCGGTAGCACATTCAATTACAACGGCAATACCATAAGGTGCAACGCCATCGTACGAAACTTCTTTATAGTCTTCGGTCGATTTTTCGGAAGCTTTTTTAATAGCACGCTCAATATTTTCTTTGGGCATATTATCGCCCTTGGCACTTTGAATTAAGACCCTGAGTCGAGAATTAGTATCGGGGTTGGGACCACCCGATTTAACTGCTATTGAAATGTCTTTACCATATTTTGTAAACGTGCGAGCCATGCTGCCCCATCGTTTCATTTTGCGTGCTTTCCGTAATTCAAACGCTCTTCCCATTTTTCGTAGTAGTTAAAAAATTAGGCTGCTAAAATACAAAGAAAAACCGTAACGGATGAATAATTGTGTAGAAAACGTACGCACAAAAAATATTGACCTTTAGCTTATTCTTTAAACTATTTTCTTCTTTTATTCTCACTCCCCGTATTTCATACGGATAATCATATTAAAATACTTCGAGGTTGTTGACTGTGCAAACAATCCTGAAACGGTATTTTTTCATAATAATTTGTATTAGCTTACCGAATAAGTAATCATTGTTATGAAGATTTTCGAGCTTCATAACAATGTGACGATTACACAAAACGTTACTGTTTTGTAGTATTGTATGGTGAAATAACATTTCCCCTAAACATTTGATACGCCTTATCAATAAATCCCCAACCGAGTTTAGGTAATGTTGCTTCGGTAGCCATTAAAATTATTACATCGTTTGATGCTATTTGTTGTCTTAAATCGACTTGTGATGTTTCTAATGGACTTTGATAACTATCGGGGTAAATTTGTTTATTATAATACCAAAAGTGTGAATTTTTAAAGGTATTTCCAATTCCAAAGTTGAACATGCCCCAATAAAAACTATCGGAAATTACAATGACCGAAGGTTTAGTTTTACCGGAATCCGATTCTATTTGAACTTGTGGATAAGCCATTTTAAAGCTTTTAAGCTTAAATTTCAAATTCATTCCATCGGCTATATCATAATCGGTTTCTTTTGGATTATCTATATTTACCTTATTCCAATAAATATGAGGCATATGTATATTTCTTGTCTTTTCGATGTATTTTATGATTGAATCGGCAGCAATACACATTCCATAATGGCTCCAGTGAATGCCATATTGAGGATATAATGGATATTTTGATTTATACTTATTTGCAATGAAATAAGAATTAAAATCGATATATCTGATACCATATTTCTTTGCAAATTCAATATGGGTTTTAATATTCGTTATTCCTTTCACTGTTTTTCTATTATCGGGAAAATATTCGGGATAAAAGGAACCTTTTCCTGCAGCAAAAACAATTATAATGTTTTTATGGAGTTTAGCTAAAGTATCGGATATAAACGAAAGTTTTTTCATTTTTTGTTCAATACTATCGTAGCCTAAGTAATCCAACCCATAATAGGCTTTTATATAATTCTCTTCATATAAATAGTTTTTCTTACCAATAATAACGCCATTAGCTTTTGCCTTATTAAAGAGAGAAAAAGCTATTTGATTATTAATTCTAATAAATAATTCTCTAAATCCAAATGTTTCGTTTAAGTACGTTTCTTTTTTTGTTTGATATTCGCCTGTAAACCATTTTTCTAATGAAAAAGGCACATCTTCGGGTTTCGAAATTGCTCCGTTAAGTGGAGCTATCTTAAAAAGTAAACATCCCGATTGTATTAATGGACTGAATAGAAATAGTATAATACTAATCAACAGAAAGCTCCTATATCGATTTGATATTACTTGCATAATTAAAATCTAAAATAAATAAACGGATTAAATCCAAAAGAAGTAATTGAACTTATAGATAGTATTAACAAAATAATGATACAGGGAAAAACGATTATATGATGTTTTGTTTTGTAGTTCTTAAAATATATTGCATTTTGAATTCTTAATCCAAGAGCCGGAATGGTAAAAAATGCAAAGAAAAAAGCAATGAAAAGGAAGGTGTAATATTCAGAATCGAATGTAATATTTGAATGAGTTGTAAAAGCAAATAATCGTTTAATAAAAACGAAAGCATTTGCAATATGTTCAACTCTAAAAAATATCCAACCAATCATTACAATAAAAAATGTTAAGATGATTTTAAAAATAGTTCCGATTTTATCGTATAATTTATGCAAGAATCCTCTTTCTAAAACAAGAAATAATCCATGGTATGCACCCCAAAAGATAAAACTCCACGATGCACCATGCCAAAATCCTGATGCCAAAAAAACAATCCAAAGATTTAAATATAATCGCCACTTTGATGCTACCTTATTTCCTCCTAGAGGAATATATAAATAGTTACGCATCCAATTTCCTAATGTTATATGCCAACGTCTCCAAAATTCGGTGATACTTTGGGAAGTATAAGGGTTATTGAAATTTTCAGGAAATTTAAATCCGACCATCTTACCAATTCCAATAGCCATATCAGAATATCCAGAGAAATCAAAATATATTTGAAATGTATACGATAAAATACCAATCCAAGCTGTATATGAATTTAGTTCGTTAAAGTTCATAGAAAATATGGTATCGGCTTGTTGACCCATATGATTTGCAATTAAAACTTTTTTAGACAACCCGATTGTAAATCGATAAAAACCGGTTAATCGATTTTCGATAGTATCGCTTTGAGAACGGTCGGTAATTTGATCAGCTAGTTCGTGATATCTAATGATAGGTCCTGCAATTAATTTAGGGAAGAAAATGATATATAATTGATAATCCCAAAAATTATTTAACGGTTTATGTATTTTTCGATATACATCAACAACATAAGTAATTGTTTCGAACGTGTAAAAAGAAATTCCAATGGGTAAAACTAGTTTTGTCCAATAAATATTTTTGTTTCCAAAAATAGAAAATACCGTATTGATGTTTTCTATAAAAAAATTAGAATATTTAAAATAGAGTAATAACCCTAAGTTAATACTAACAGAAA
>Ga0265338_10001496_pt1 | contig 37847 bp, 31 predicted proteins | sample 42126metaG_FD_193579 | JGI IMG/M metagenome (GOLD analysis project Ga0265338, IMG submission 193579) | Rhizosphere microbial communities from Carex aquatilis grown in University of Washington, Seatle, WA, United States - 4-21-26 metaG | ecosystem: Host-associated > Plants > Roots > Rhizosphere... | reverse complement strand
GGGACGCGGAAAGGCGAGCAACTGACGTAGCTCAATCCCAGGCGGTGACAGAATTTGACGCTGGCGGGGTCGCCGCCGTGTTCGCCGCAAATGCCCAGCTTGATGCCCGGCCGGGTCTGGTTGCCCTTCGCCACGGCGATCCTCATCAATTCGCCCACGCCGTCCTGGTCAATCGAGGCGAACGGATTGGTCTTCACAATTTCCAGTTCCGCATAGGGCGGCAGGAAGCTGCCCGAATCGTCACGGCTCATGCCGAGGCAGGTCTGGGTCAGGTCGTTGGTGCCGAAACTGAAGAACTCGGCGGTCTGTGCAATCTCGTCGGCGGTCAGCGCGCCCCGCGGCACTTCAATCATCGTCCCGACCATGTAGTTGAGCTTTACTTTCTGTTCAGCCATGACTTCCCTGGCCGCACGATGAACGACTTCGACCTGGAGGTCGAGTTCCTTCTTGAACCCGACCAGCGGGATCATGACTTCCGGCTTCACCTTGATGCCCGCCTTCTGCACTTCGGCCGCGGCTTCGAATATCGCCCGGGCCTGCATTTCGCTGATTTCGCTGTGCACAATCCCCAGGCGGCAGCCGCGGAATCCCAGCATGGGATTGAACTCGTGCAGTTCCTTGACCCGTTGTTTGATCCTGGCCACGGGCACACCCATCTTGGTCGCCAGATCCTGCTGCGCGGCGTCCTCATGCGGGAGGAATTCGTGCAACGGCGGATCCAGGAACCGGATGGTGGCCGGGAAACCCTTCAAGGCCTTGAAGATGCCGACGAAATCGCCCTTCTGGTAGGGCAACAGTTTCGCCAGCGCCTTCTTCCGATCGGCGACGTTGTCGGCGAGAATCATCTCGCGCATCGAATCGATGCGGTTGCCCTCGAAGAACATGTGCTCGGTGCGGGTCAGGCCGATGCCGGTGGCGCCGAACGCCATCGCGTTCTGGGCCTGCTCGGGCGTGTCGGCGTTGGTGCGGACCTGCAGTTTGGTGACCTTCGAGCACCAATCCATCAGCTTCTGGAACATCTGATAGGTCGGGCTGTCCTTGGCCGCCAACGATTTCTCCACCAGCACCTGTACAATCTCGGAGGCGGCGGTCGGAATCTGGCCGGGATAAACGTCGCCGGCGGTGCCGTTGATGGAGAGGAAGTCGCCTTCCTTGTAGGTCACCCCGTCCACGGTCATCGTCCGGGCCGCGTAATCAATCTGCAAGGCGGCGGCGCCGCACACGCAGACCTTGCCCATCTGCCGCGCCACCAGGGCCGCGTGGGAGCTGACGCCGCCTTTGGCGGTCAGAATGCCTTCGGAGGCAATCATGCCGCGTAAATCTTCGGGCGACGTTTCGTTGCGCACCAGCAACACCTTTTCGCCCTTCGCCGCCGCCGCGTCGGCGCGATCGGCGTTGAGATACATTTTGCCGCAGGCGGCCCCGGGGCCGGCCGGCAGACCCTTGGCAATGCATTTGACGGCCTTCATGGCCTTGCGGTCGAACACCGGCGCCAGCACCTGGTCGAGCTGATCGGCCGGCACCCGCCGGATCGCCGTCTTCCAGTCAATCAGTTTCTCCTTCTCCATTTCAATGGCGAAACGCACCGCCGCCAGACCGGTGCGCTTGCCGTTGCGGGTCTGGAGCATGAACAGTTTGCCATCCTGAATCGTAAACTCAAAATCCTGCACGTCTTTGAAGTGCGATTCCAACGTCTTGCGGACGATTTCCAGTTCGGCAAACGCCGCGGGCAGATGGCCCTTGAGCAGCGCCACCGGCTCAGGCGTGCGCACTCCGGCCACCACGTCCTCACCCTGCGCGTTGATCAGAAATTCGCCATAGAACACCTTCTCGCCCGTCGCCGGGTCGCGCGTGAAGGCCACGCCCGAACCGGACTTGTCGCCGGTGTTGCCATACACCATCGCCTGTACGTTCACGGCCGTGCCCCATTCGGCCGGAATGCCGTATTTGCGCCGATAGACAATCGCCCGGTCGTTCATCCAGGAACCGAACACCGCGCCTGTTGAACCCCACAACTGCTGCCAGGGATCCTGCGGAAATTCACTGCCCGTGCGCTCCTTGATCAGCGCCTTGAACCGTTTCACCAGTTCCTTCAAATCCGACACCGTCATCTTCGTGTCTTCGATGTCGGCGTGGTGCCGGTCGTGTTTGAGTTTGTGGATGGCCACTTCAAACGGCTCGTGATCCTCGCCGGCGGCCTTTTGCACCCCCATCACCACGTCCCCATACATCTGGATGAACCGCCGGTAACAATCCCACGCAAACCGTTCGTTCCGCGTCGCCTTGACCAGCGCCAGCACCGTCTGGTCGTTCAGACCCAGGTTCAAAATCGTGTCCATCATCCCCGGCATCGAGTCGCGCGCGCCCGAACGCACGCTGACCAGCAGCGGCATCGCCGTCTGGTCGCCGAACTTCGTGCCCATCGTCTTCTCGATGAAGGCCACCCCGGCCTTGACCTGCGGGTCCAGGCTTTTGGGGTAGGTCCGCTGGTTGGCGTAATAATGAGTGCAGACCTCGGTCGTGATGGTGAATCCCGGCGGCACCGGCAATCCTATCCGGCTCATCTCCGCCAGGTTGGCCCCCTTGCCGCCCAGCAACGGCTTCATCCCCCCGTTACCGTCCGCCGTCTTGTTCCCAAATATATATACGTACTTCCCCGCCTTTACTGTCTTTGTTGCTTTGGTCATAAAAATAAACTTAATGTTTGCGCGTTATAAACTGGAGAAACTCCAAAAAAAACGAGCGGCGAATCTAGCAAAGACATTTACCGTGTCAATGTTCGACTCGTTATTTCAAGTCGATCGCTCCGGTGGCGATAAGACATTATTCGCCACACCAAAAACAATTTAGGTTGTGCTTATGTCATAGGCCGACAGGCGAAATGGCCCGAAAGCTGCGGTTCGATCCCTCAGATAATTTATGAACCCCAGAAATGTTTCATCCCAAGAACGTACTTCACGCAAATCCTCTGATCCGCTGACGAGGCGCCTGGCCGCGTATTCGGCCACTGCCGGCGCGGCGTTGCTGACCATGCCCGTGGCCGATGCGGCCATTCAAAACATCAACAGCGCTTCGTTGAGTCTGGACCTGCCGCAAAACGGCGGGTACCAAAGTTTCTCGTTCAACGTCGGGCCGTTTCAGGGGGCATTCAATGGCAATCGCGGCACCAACAAACAAAGGTCCTATGTTCCCGGGTCGTTCAGCCCCGGCATACCCCCTTACACAGGTCCCTCTGGAACATTCTTCCCTGGCACTCCAGGTCATTCCTTTCCCGGTTACAGCAGGACTGTCGGCACGAACCGATATGGCAGGGCAAACCTAGCTGGAAACATCGCGGGCAACTTTGCCAGCCGACTGGATAAAGGCATTCCCTTTGCCGGCCTGGCATTTTCGAACAACACGCATTTGCTGGCATCGAGATCAAGCTTCGGCGGCGTCAACGGCAATTTCATAAGCCGTTCCGGCTACATCGCCTTCCAGAGTGGCTCCTATTACGGCTGGCTCAAGGTCAAGGTGGGTCTGGATTCCAACGGCGTGCCGGATAAAATTTCACTGGTGGATAATGGCGACGGAATCGTCGGCGCCTTCGACAAATCCAGTGACGTGTCCGCCGACGGTTTCAATGTCGGTATTACTGCGGTGCCCGAACCCTCCGTTGCGACCATCGGCGGACTCGGCCTGCTGGCGCTCGGCGCGGCAGGCGTGCGCGAATGGCGCCGGCGGAAAGCGGCGGCCAACAAGTAGGAGTCAGCGCTCATATTTTATCCGATTTACGATATCCGATTTACGCGACGTCTTGATTTGATGTGGACTCGTAAATCGCAAATCACATATCGTAAATTCAATGTCTGCCCCCCGTAAGGTTCTGTTGATCGGCTGGGATTCCGCCGATTGGAAAGTCATCAATCCGCTGCTCGACGCCGGCAAGCTGCCCCACCTCGAACAACTCATCAACGGTGGCGTCATCGGCAATCTCGCCACGCTGTACCCCATCCTGTCACCGATGCTCTGGACAAGCATCGCCACCGGCAAGCGGCCGATGAAGCACGGCATCCACGGGTTCGCCGAACCGGACCCGCACACCGGTGGCGTGAGGCCCATCACCAATCTGTCGCGCAAGACCAAGGCCGTCTGGAACATCCTCACGCAGAACGGTAAAAAGTGCATCGTCGTCGGCTGGTGGCCCTCGCATCCCGCCGAACCGCTGCCCGACGGCGTGATGGTTTCCAACCATTACCAGCGGGCGCCGGGCGGCAATCCAAACCAGCCGTGGCCGATGGCGCCCGGCACGGTGCACCCGGCGCGCCTCGCTGATGCGCTGGCTGTATTACGCGTGCATCCAACCGAACTGGACGGCTCGCATATTCTGCCGTTCGTGCCCAAGGCCGCCGGGATTGATCAGAAAAAGGATCGCCGCCTCGAAGGTCTGGCCAAAACCATCGCCGATTGCACTAGCATTCAAGCCGCGGCCACGCATTTGATTCGCGCCGAGCCGTGGGATTTCATGGCGGTATATTTTGACGCCATTGACCATCTCGGCCACGGCTTCATGCGTTATCATCCGCCGCGGCAAAAATGGATTCCCGAAAAGGATTTTGAGCTGTACTCCGGCGTCATCGAGGCGGGTTATCGCTATCATGACATGATGCTCGGCGTGCTCATGGCCATGGCCGGCCCGGACACGACGGTGCTGCTGATGAGCGACCACGGATTTCATCCTGACCATTTGCGCCCGTCAGTGATCCCCATGGAACCGGCCGGCCCGGCGGTTGAGCACCGGCACTACGGCATTTTCGCACTCAAAGGTCCGGGCATCAAAAAGGACGAACGCATCTACGGCGCGACGGTCCTGGATATTTGCCCGACATTGCTGACGCTTTTCAATCTGCCGGTCGGCCAGGACATCGATGGCAAACCGCTCGTCACCGTTTTCTCCGGACCGCCGAAAATTACAACCATTTCTTCGTGGGATGTTGTGAGTGGCGCGGACGGTTCGCACCCGCCCGGAACCAGGCTGGACGCCGGCGAAGCGCGTGAGGCGCTCAAGCAACTCGAAGCGCTCGGCTACATTCAACCGCTGCCCGACGACGCGGAAAAGGCCGTCGCCGAAACGACCCGCGAATTGCGTTACAATCTCGCCTGTGCCCACACCGACGCGAATCAGCCCGGCCCGGCCGCAGAACTTTTCTCCGACCTCTGGCGCGAACGCCCCGACGAACATCGTTACGGCGCGAAACTCATTTCCACCGAGCTCGCGCTGGGCCGCTATGCCGAAGCGCGCGCCTCGCTGGAACAATTGCGCGCGAACCGGAAAAAATACGCGGCGGACGCGCGGGCTGAATTGAAAAAACTCCAGGAAAAATTAAAGGAAAAAAAGCCCGGGGATTTGAAGCCACCGCAGCAAATGGAACTCCGCCGCCTTGCCGCGCGCGCCAGCCTCAGTCCCCTGCCCATGTTGCAAATGGAAGCGGCATTGCTATTCGCCGAAAATAAATTCGATGAAGCACTGAACATTTTGAAGAAACTTGAAAAGGCCGGCCGCGCCAGTCCCGATTTCTACATTCAACTGGCCCGGACCTGCCTCAGCCTCAAACGCTTGAAAGAAGCCGAACGTCATTTTCAAACGGCGCTCAGGCTTGACGCGGACCACGCATATGCGCACTTCGGTCTCGCGCAAATCCGGCTCGCGCAACGGCGCAATTTCGAGGCGGCGGGCGCGGCGCTCACATCGGTCAGCCTGCTGTACCACCATCCTGCGGCGCATTTTTGTCTCGGCGTTGCCCTGCACCGCCTCGGAAAAACCGGCCGCGCGGTTGAGGCTCTGCGGGTGTGTGTGGCGCAAAATCCAAATTTTCTCCCAGCGCACCGGCGACTGGCGATGATTTATCAGAACCGCCTGAAAAAACCGGAAAAGGCCAAAGAACACCGTGAGAAAATCGGCGCCATCCTCAAACGCCAGCGGGCGTTGCGGCGGGAAATGACCAAACACGTCGCGCCGGCAAGCGGCGGGACAACCCCTGCGCCAGCCTCGGTCGCCATCAGCCGGACGGAACCCGTCGCGCCAAAATTTGATCCCGCCACGCTCGCGCCCGCGCGCGCCGACGCGCCATTCGCCGCGATTGTTTCGGGGCTGCCGCGTTCCGGCACGTCGTTAATGATGCAAATGCTGGCCGCCGGCGGCATTCCGCCGTTGCACGATGGCCATCGCCCTGCCGATGCGGACAATCCGCGCGGTTATTTTGAATTTGCGCCCGCGAAGAATCTTCGCGCCGATGCCTCGTGGCTGCCGCACGCCAAAGGCCGCGCGCTCAAGCTGGTCGCGCAACTGCTGCCGTTTTTGCCGCCGGACCATGATTACCGGATCGTCTTCATGGAACGCCCGCTGGAGGAAGTGCTCGCGTCGCAGAACGTGATGCTCCAACGTCACGCAAAAAAAGGCGCGGCGCTGGCCCCGGAAAAATTGCGCGTTATTTTTGAGCAGCAGCTCGCGCGCGTGGGCGAAATCATTGAACGCCGGCAATTGTCCGTCTTGCGCGTGACCTACGCTGATTGCCTGCGGGACCCCGCAGCGGTGGCCGGGCGCGTGACAAAATTCCTTGAACTGCCGCTCGATACCGGTGCAATGGCCGTTACGGTGGACAAAGCCCTCTACCGCCAGCGCCAAGCACGCTCACCATAGATGCGGCCCAACGGGTCCGGGCGGCTTTATTCATTGTAATATATCATCATATCATGATACGTTGATTTTTAGTTTGCACAAGCGGGTGCTTTCCGTTAGTTTTGCGCTGGTTAACCTGCATGCAGCCGATGCCTGACAGAATTGAACATCTCGAACGTTTGTTGCGCGAGCGCATCGTCATCCTTGACGGCGCGATGGGCACGATGATCCAGCAACGCCAGCTGGACGAGGCGGCGTTTCGCGGCGCGCGGTTTGCGGACTGGCGAGGGAAAGACCTCAAGGGTTGCAATGATTTGCTCAACCTCACGCAACCGCACGTCATCGAGGACATCCATCGCCTGTATCTCGAGGCCGGCGCGGACATCATCGAGACGAACACGTTCAACTCGCAATCCATCTCGCTGGCGGACTATGGGCTGGAAGCGCTGGCATATGAATTATCCAAGGCCGGCGCGGAATGCGCACGGCGCGCAGCGGACGTGGTCGAAAAAGCTCAACCCAGCCGCGTCTGTTTTGTCGCCGGTTCAATCGGGCCGACGACCAAAACGTCGTCCATTTCCACCGACGTCAACAATGCCGGCGCGCGGGGAGCGACTTTTGATGAGCTGGTTGTTGCTTACGGCGAACAGGTTCGCGGTCTGCTTGACGGCGGCGCGGATTTGCTGTTGGTAGAAACCATCTTTGACACGCTGAACGCGAAGGCGGCGTTCTTTGCCATCCAACAGGTTTTTGAGGAACGAAATATTGTAGCGGCGGTCTATGACCGTCGCTCGAACGAGACAAATGCGTCGGTCACAGACCGCCGCCACAGAATTCCCATCCTCGCCTCGGTCACGTTCATCCAGGCGGGCAGCAATCGCGGCGTGACCGGCCAGACGGTCGAGGCGTTTTGGGATTCGATTTCGAACGTTCCCCTGCTCTCCGTCGGCATGAACTGCGCGCTCGGACCCAGAGAATTGCGCCCGCTCGTTGAGGAGCTTTCCGGGCTCGCGCCGGTTTACCTCAGTGCGCATCCCAACGCGGGTTTGCCCAATCCCCTGCTGCCGACCGGCTTTCCCGAAACCCCGGAGACGCTGGCGCCACAGTTGAAGGAATGGGAGCAGAACGGCTGGCTGAACATCGTGGGTGGCTGTTGCGGCACCACACCCGCCCATATCAAGGCGATTGCCGCTGCGGTGAAAAACCTGCCGCCGCGCGTGCCGCCAAAAATTGAACCCTGTTTGCGATTGAGCGGCCTGGACGCGCTCACCGTCCGCCCGGATTCCAATTTCTTGAACATCGGCGAGCGCACCAACGTCGCCGGGTCACCCAGGTTCGCCCAGCTCATTAAAGCCGGCGATTACGAGGCCGCGCTGGCGGTCGCGCGCCAGCAGGTCGAGAACGGCGCGCAGGTGATTGATGTGTGCATGGACGAGGGGATGATTGACGGCGTCACGGCCATGACGCGTTTTCTCAACCTCATCGCCTCCGAGCCGGACATTTGCAAGGTGCCGGTGATGGTGGACTCCTCGAAATGGGAGGTCATCGAAGCCGGATTGAAATGCCTGCAAGGCAAGGGCATCGTGAATTCCATTTCACTCAAGGAAGGCGAGGACAAATTCCTGCACCAGGCCAGGCTGATCCGCCGCTATGGCGCGGCCGTGGTGGTGATGGCGTTTGACGAACGCGGCCAGGCCGACACGTTCGAGCGGCGCATCGCCGTCTGTCAGCGCGCCTATGATTTGCTTGTAGCGAAGGCCGGCTTCCCGCCGGAGGACATCATTTTTGATCCGAACGTGCTGACCGTCGGCACCGGCATGGAAGAGCACGCGAATTACGCCCAGGATTTCATCCGAGCCACAAAGTGGATCAAGGATAATCTGCCGCGGGCCAAGGTCAGCGGCGGCATCAGCAACGTTTCATTTTCGTTTCGCGGCAATAACGTGGTGCGCGAGGCGATGCACTCGGCGTTCCTGTATCACGCCATCCAGGCCGGGCTTGACATGGGCATCGTCAATGCCGGGCAGCTCGCCGTTTACGATGAAGTGCCGAAGGATTTGCTCGCCCTGGTCGAGGACGTGCTGCTGAACCGCCGTCCCGATGCGACCGAACGGCTCATCAAATTTGCCGAATCGGTGAAGCAGAAGGGCAAGGCCGAAGTCGTTGCCGACGAATGGCGCAACGGCACAGTGGAGCAACGACTTGAGCACGCGCTGGTAAAGGGCATCGTGGATTTCATTGACCTGGACATCGAGGAAGCGCGCCAGAAATATGGCAAACCGCTGCTGGTCATCGAAGGCCCGCTCATGGCCGGAATGAACGTGGTGGGCGATTTGTTTGGTTCCGGTAAAATGTTTCTGCCCCAGGTCGTCAAATCCGCGCGCGTGATGAAAAAGGCGGTGGCTTATCTGCAGCCGTTCATGGAAGCGGAAAAACTGGCAGCCGGCGGGGTGCATAAAAATGCCGGAAAGATTCTGATGGCCACCGTGAAAGGCGACGTTCATGACATCGGCAAAAACATTGTCGGCGTCGTGCTCGCCTGCAACAACTACGAGGTCATTGACCTGGGTGTGATGACGCCGTGCGAAAAAATCATCAGCACGGCGCTCGAGCAGCACGTCGATATCATCGGCTTGAGCGGACTCATCACGCCATCACTGGATGAAATGGTGCATGTTGCGCGGGAGATGGACCGGCAGGGGCTGAAGCTGCCGCTGCTGATTGGCGGCGCGACGACGAGCAAGGCGCACACGGCGGTGAAAATCGCACCGGGTTACCGTGAACCGGTGGTCCATGTCCTCGACGCGAGCCGTGCCGTTCCGGTGGTCGGCAGCCTGATCAGCGCCGGGCAAAAACCCGGATTTGTCGCACAAGTGCGCGAGGAATACGAGCGCGTTCGCGCCCAACACGCCGGACAACGCGCAAAGCTGGTTTCCGTTGAAGCCGCCCGCGCCAATGCACCGAAACTACAGTTTGATGATTTACCAAAACCGGAGTTCATCGGAGTTCGGGTTCTTGCTTCCGGTGCAGCCGCGGATGTAAATCTGCGGAAATCCGAGCCCAACAAATCCGCCGATTCACATCGGCGGCACCGGATCGAATTGAAAGATATTGTCCCGTTCATCGACTGGTCACCATTTTTTCACACGTGGGAACTGCGCGGGGTTTATCCCAAAATTTTACAGCACGAAAAACACGGCGAGGAGGCGCGCAAACTTTTTGCCGACGCGCAAAAACTCCTCGAGCAGATTGTTTCCGAAAGGCTGCTCCAGCCGCGCGGGGTTTACGGTTTGTTTCCCGCCAATCGCGTTGGCGACGACGTGGAACTCTACACCGACGAGTCGCGCACAAAGGTTTTAACGACGTTTCATTTCCTGCGCCAGCAAATCGAAAAGACGGACGGCACCCCAAATTGGTGTCTGGCGGACTTTGTGGCGTCACGGGACGGCGGCCCTCCGGCCCTCCTGGATTACCTCGGCGCATTTGCCGTCACCAGCGGTTACGGTTTGAAGGAACTGGTCGGGAAATTCAAGACCGACCATGATGATTATAATGCCATCATGGCCGAAGCCCTGGCGGACCGCCTGGCCGAGGCCTTCGCGGAATTTCTGCACCAGCGCGTCCGCAAGGAATGGGGTTACGGACAAAATGAAAATCTCTCGACCGACGATTTAATCGGTGAAAAATACCGCGGCATCCGGCCGGCGGCAGGTTATCCCGCGTGCCCCGACCACACGGAAAAGGGAATTCTCTGGAAGCTCCTCGAGGTCGAAAAGAACGCCGGCATCAAGCTGACGGAAAGTTTTGCCATGTGGCCGGGCAGCAGCGTGAGCGGACTTTACTTCGCCCATCCGGGATCGAAATATTTCGCCGTGGGCAAACTGGGACGCGACCAGTTGCTCGATTATCACGTCCGCAAGGGATTGACGCTGCAGGAAGTTGAGAGGTGGCTGGGACCGTGGCTGAATTACGAGCCCAAACCCGCTGCCGCGGATTTGACGGTTCCTTGACGGCTGAAAAACGCTCGACGGGAATGGTGTCTCCGCGTATAACGGCACCGGATTCGTCGAACCAAATTTATGGCGGCCCCAGGACAAACCGTTAAAATGGAGCCGGTGGACGCAGATCTTTTCGATGCCATCGGTTACGCGTCTTCCACGCGCCGGCTTTACATCAAGTTCCGGAATTCGCCCGCACTGTATTTTGAGAACGTGCCGGGTTTCCGTTACGACGGCCTGCTGGCGGCGCCGCGGAAGGACGCGTATTACCGGACGTTTATCAAGGACCGTTTCCTCACGAAACCCGCGGAATCATCGCCGCCCACGTGATGCCTCAAAGCCGGACTTGTTTTTCGCGCAATACGGCCTAAATTAGGGGCATGAAGCACGATGTTGTGCCAGTTCAGATTCGCGGAATCATTCCGGCCAACAGCGGCTGTGCGCTTTTTGTCGGCAATGACGAAAAGGTTTTTGTCATCAACGTCGAGCCGCAGATGGGCGCGGTCATTGGCATGTTCCTGCGCCAGACCCCAAAGGAACGCCCCCTCACCCACGATCTCATCAACCGGATGTTTCAAGGTTTTGGCATCACCGTTGAACGCGTGGTCATCACGGATTTGAAAAATTCGACCTACTTCGCCCGGCTGATTTTGCAGCAGCAAAATGAACTGGCGCGGAAAATCGTGGAACTCGACGCGCGCCCCAGTGATTGTCTGGCCATTGCGGCAGCGCAGAAAAAGCCGATTTTCGTGGCGGCCCCCCTTTTTGAGCAGGTCGAGGACATGAGCGAAGTGCTGAATAAGATCAACGAAACCGGCAGCGAGGCGGAGTAAAATGCCGGCCCCAAAAACTTCATCGCCGGCTCTCATCTGCGGTGACGACGAATTCGCCGTAAAGCAGCGCGCCAAACAACTCTACCAGCAATGGTGCAATGAAATCGGCGGCATGGACCACGAAATGGTCGAAGCGACGGTTTCCAACAGCGGCGAAGCGCTGGCCGCCGTGGCCCGTTTGCGCGAAGCGCTGCAAACCCTCCCTTTTTTCGGCACGGGCAAGGTCATCTGGCTGCGCGATTGCAATTTTCTCGGCGACGAGCGGGTGGCGTCCGCCCAGGCCGTCACCGAATCACTGGCCGGTCTGGCCGAGGAACTGAAGGCCTTCGCGTGGTCGCGCAACAGCGGGATCCGGCTTTTGATGAGCGCAGGCAGGGTTGACAAACGCAAAACCTTTTTCAAAACACTCGAAAAAATCGGGTCGGTCGAAAATTTCACGGGGTGGTCGGCGGACGACCGCGACTGGGCGGAACGCGCGGAGGTCGCGGCGCGCACGTCCGTTCGCGAACGCAACAAGGAAATTTCCGGGGAGGCCCTGGCTGAACTGGTCAGCCGCGTCGGGCCCCATCCGCGCCAGCTGGACAATGAAATTGAAAAGCTGTGCCTGTTCGCCGGCAACCGGGGGCAAATAGAAGCCGGCGACGTGAATGCGGTCTGCACCCGGAACAAAACGGCGCGGGCCTTCGCGCTCGGCGACGCCCTGGGTGACCGCGATTTGCCCCGCTTGTTGCGGCGGCTGGACGAGGAGCTGTGGGAGGTAAAGTTTGATCCCCATAAATCGGAGATCGGCCTGCTGTATGGTTTGATCGCCAAGGTGCGTGCGATGCTGTTGTTGAAAGAGATGTTGCGGGAGGGCTGGATCAAGCCGGAGCCCGACTACAACCGCTTCAAGGCCCAACTGCAGCAGGTTCCGGCCGGCAAGCTGCCCGGCGACCGTCGTTTCAACCCGCTGGCATTGAACCCGTATGTGCTTTACAAGGCGCTGCCGCAGGTGAAACGTTATTCCGAGGCTGAGTTGATACGGGCGATGGATTTATTGTTGCGCTGCAACCAGCGGCTGGTGTCCAGCAGCCTCGATGAAACGGTGGTCCTGCAACAAACCCTGGTGCAAATCATCGCGCCGCAGGCGGCGTAAAAACCTGGAAGGATTTTTTAAAAATGGCAACCCCGTTGGCAAAAATGCTGGTGCTGGCAGGCAAAGATTTCACCTGCGTGAAGGTTGTGGGCCGCGCCAATTTTACCTACGGCCCGGATTTCAAGACCTTGCTGACCGAGCTGGCCCGGAAAGGTTACGGCCATTTCATCATTGACCTGTCGGAATGTGCACTCATGGACAGCACGTTCCTCGGCATTCTGGCCGGGTTCGGGTTGAAGCTGAATCAGACCGCCACACCGGACAAATCCGGAATTGAATTGTTGAATCCGAACGCGCGCATCACGGATCTGCTCGAGAACCTGGGCGCCTTGCAGCTTTTCAAAGTAACCACCGGGGCTTTGCAGTTGCCCAACGACATCCAAACCCGGACACCGGATTCCATCAGCCCGACGCGTGAACAAATCACACGCACCTGTCTTGAAGCGCACCAGTCGCTTATGGCCGTGAATCCCGATAACGCCGTGCGTTTCAAGGACGTGACGCGTTTTTTGGCAGAAGACCTGAAGAATATTGAAAATTCTCCGTAACGGCATGTGGTTTGCTGTGTTGCCTGTTGATTGTCAACCACAAGCCTTGTTTACGTTATGAAAATTGACCGGAGAATTTTGACACTTTTGACCGTTGCCCTGCTGGCTTCCCTGCCCGCCTGGAGTCGCGCGCAGGAAGACACCCCGGACACCACGACCACCTCTGACAGCGACACCAACGCGACGCTCACGCTCAAGGAATTGATGGCCGCAAACGATCAGGTCACCAACACCGTCGGCATCGTGCTGGTAAAAATTTCACCGACGCTGTGGGTGGGAAAATATGAATTGACGCAGGATGCTTATCAAAAGGTAACGGGCAACAATCCCAGCGCCTTTTCGGGCGGAGACCACCCGGTGGATTCAGTGGATTGGAATGAGGCCATGGCCTTCTGCAAAAGCCTGACGGAGAAGGAACAGAAGGCGAATGAATTGCCCAAGGGTTACATTTACACCCTGCCGACGCAGGCGCAATGGGAACGGCTCGTGGACGACGCCACCCTGGATGATGCGGTCATGAGCCTGAACATGCAACGCCGCTCCTCCACCGCCACCGTCGGGAGCCGGGGCGCAAACGCTCTTGGCCTCTGCGACATGCGCGGCAACGTCTTGGAATGGTGCCTTGATCCGCAGGACAAACCGTATCGTGTTTTGCGTGGCGGCGCGTGGGATACGTTTATCGAAGTCAACTCGCGAACCGCATTTCGCGAATATTCAAATCCGGATAAAACCAAAAATGATTACGGTTTCCGCGTTGTCCTGGAGACAAAGGGTTCGAAGTAAATCAAAATTTCAAACCGGGGCGGGCGCCGGTGTTCCCAGCCCGGGCAATTTCGGCGGGGCGGGTTTCGGCGGGGCTTCCGGCAGCGGCGTGCCCGCCGGCGCTCCGATCAATGCTCCAGTTTGCGGCTTGGGCGGCGGCGGCGTGAACTTGCCGGTCTTGACAATTTCCTCGACTTGCGCCCGGTCAAGCGTTTCGTGCTCGAGCAGCGCGTTGGCGATCAGTTCAAGCTTGTCGCGGTTGGTCAGAATGATGTTCTGTGCCGTCCTGTAGCCTTCGTCAATCAGGCGCTTGATTTCCTCGTCAATTTCACTGGCCGTGCTCTCGCTGTAAACCTTCGTGCGCGCCATTTCGCGGCCAAGGAAAACGTACTCGTCGTCACTGCCATATTGCACCATGCCCAGTTTGTCGCTCATGCCGTACTGGCAAACCATCGCGCGCGCCAGATTCGTGGCCTGCTGAATGTCCATGGCCGCGCCCGTCGAAATGTCGCCCGAAATGATTTCCTCGGCTATGCGCCCGGCCATGGTCACGGCGAGATCGTCAAACATTTCCTTCCGCCGCCGGTTCAAAATGTCCTTTTCCGGCAGCTGCATCGTCGAGCCCAGCGACTGTCCGCGCGGAATAATTGTGACCTTGTGGAGGGGATGCGTGTGTTCCAGCTTCACGTTTACCAGCGCGTGCCCTGCCTCATGCCAGGCCGTGCATCGCTTTTCTTCATCGGTCATCGCCAGACTGCGGCGCTCGCGGCCCCAGCGGACCTTGTCGCGCGCCTCTTCCAATTCTTCCATGCCGACGGATTTTTTGTTCGTTCTCGCGGCGAGCAAGGCGGCTTCATTCAACAAATTCGCCAGCTCCGCGCCGGAATAGCCGGGCGTGCCGCGTGCGATGATGGACAAATCAGCCTCCGGCGCGAGTTTCACGTTTTTGGCGTGAACCTTCAAAATGGCTTCCCGCCCGCGCACGTCCGGCAGATTAACGACAACCTGGCGGTCGAAACGGCCCGGACGCAGCAGGGCCGGATCCAGCACGTCCGGCCGGTTGGTCGCGGCGATGATGATGATGCCCTCCTGCGTGTCAAAACCGTCCATCTCGACGAGCAGCGCATTGAGGGTTTGTTCGCGTTCGTCATTGCCGCCGCCGAGACCGTGCCCGCGTGAACGGCCGACCGCGTCAATTTCGTCGATGAAAACCAGGCACGGTGTGTTGCGACGCGCCTGTTCAAACATGTCGCGCACGCGGCTGGCGCCGACGCCCACGAACATTTCCACAAAGTCCGAACCGCTGATGCTGAAGAACGCCGCATCCGCCTCGCCGGCGATGGCTTTGGCGAGAAGCGTTTTGCCCGTGCCGGGCGCGCCCACCATCAGAACGCCCTTCGGAATGCGCCCGCCGAGCCTCTGGAATTTTTTCGGGTCCTTCAAAAATTCCACCAGCTCGGAAACCTCCTCGATGGCTTCTTCAATTCCGGCCACTTCCTTGAAAGTCGTTTTGTTGCGGTCTTTCGCCAGCATCCGGGCCTTGCTTTTGCCAAAACTCAACGCGCCTTTGCCGGCGATTTTGATCTGGCGGATGAAGAAAAACCAAAACAGGATGCCGATCAACAAAAACGGCGCGATGGTCCAGATGGCGCTCATCAACACCGTGTTGGGCTGGCTCGCGTCAATTTTGTCCGAGGCAAACAACTGATCCTGCTTGGTCTGGCTCAAATAGGCGTTCTTGACCGCAAACGGCACCTCCACCGGCCGGCCGTTGTTCTTGACGATGTTTCCGTCCTTGTCGGTCTGGTAATATGAACCGGTGATTTCCGTCAGCGGCGAGGTCTGTGGATTGAAATTGACCGTCGCCTGTGCGATCTGGTTGGACTGGAATTTTTGGAAGAAGTCGTACTGCGACAGGTTGCCCACCTGCGTCGCCATGTGGTCGCGCAACAACATCACTGCCACAATGCTGCCGATGATGGCAATCCACGCCACCCATGTCGTCGGTGGCAGTTTGAAACCGCCCGCCGGCTTTTTGGGGCCGCGGTCGCCTTCTTTGTCTTTGTTCTGGTCTTCGTCGAACATTTTTTACTTTGGCTGACAACCTAACATGCCATCCCGGCTTCTGCAATGCGCGAATTCGCTTTTATCTGCAAAGTCAAAGTGAATCTGCTATAATTCAAACCATGCGCATCGGCCCGCTTGAATTGCCGTCCCATTTGTTCCTTTCGCCGCTGGCAGGTTACACCAACCTGCCCTTCCGCCTCGTCGTGCGCGAAATCGGCGGTGCCGGTCTGTGCACCACCGATCTGGTCAACGCCCGCTCGCTCCTCGAAAGAAATCCGAAGGCCTTCAAGCTCATCGAAACCCGCCCGACCGATTCGCCCCTGGCCGTCCAGCTGTTCGGCTCCGCCCCGGAGGAGATGCGCGACGCCGCGCAAATGCTCGAATCACTCGGCATTGCCGCCATTGACATCAACATGGGCTGCCCCGTCCGCAAGGTCTGCCACGTCGGCGGCGGCTCGGCCATGATGACCGAATTGTCCAAAACCGCCGCGCTCGCCTGCGGCATGGTCGGCGCCGTGAAAATTCCGGTGACGGCGAAAATGCGGCTCGGCTGGGACGATGAAAATCTGACCGCGCCGGATCTGGCGCGCGCACTCGAAGACGCCGGGGTCGCGGCCATCTTCGTTCACGGGCGCACCCGTGAACAAGGTTTTGGCGGCACGGTAAACCTTGCCGGTATTCGAAAAGTCGTAGAGGCCGTGAAACAGATTCCCGTCATCGGCAACGGCGACATCATTACACCGCAAGCTGCGAGGAAAATGTTGGATGAGACCGGTTGTGCCGGCGTGAGCATCGGGCGCGGCGCGTTTTACAACCCGTGGATTTTTCAGCACACGCTGGAATATTTACAAACAGTCCGGAGGGACGGGTTACACGAGCCCCAAAAATCTCGAAATCCAGACAAAAATGGGGGCTCGTGTAACTCGCCCCTCCGAGAGGATAACCTCCCGCCCGAACCCACCTTTGCCGAACGCGTGCGCGTGATGTGCCGGCATCTGGATTTGATGATTGAAGTTTTTGGCGAACCACTTGGCTGCCGGATGTTCCGCAAGGTGGCGCCGTGGTATGCCAAACGGTTCGGCCCGTGCCACGAATTTAACAAACGCGTTGTGCAAATGTCCACGCGCGCCGAATTCCACGAGGTGCTGGAAAATTACACCCGCTGGCGGCAGCAATTCCTCGACGAGAACGGCGAATTGCAGCCGCGCTTCCGTCCCGCACCAATGGTTGCGTCCTTCATGCGCGAGCCGGCTTCAACTCAACGCGAACGTATTCCCGTGCCCAAGGGTCCGGTGGAGGTGTGGTGATTACTTGCCAGTTAAAACTGGCTGGGCTGGAGTCGGGCAAATCTTCCGTCGCCGTTTGGAGCTTGCTATTCGATTTTGCGCCGTCACACTTGGAAAGTTGCTCTAATACAAACATCAACCAAAGGAATCAATATGCGCATGTTAATGAATGTCAGAATTCCCCATCAGACCTTCAATGCGGCGGTCAAAGACGGTACAATCGGCGCGAAGTTGAACCGCATTTTGGAGGCCATCAAGCCGGAGGCGGTTTATTTCACCGAGCAAAACGGCCAGCGGGGAGCCGTGCTGATTGCGGATGTGCCGGACGCCTCAAAAGTTCCCGTGCTGGCCGAGCCGTGGTTTTTAACATTTCAAGCCGATGTTGAATTTCGCATCGCGATGACACCGGATGATTTGAAGCGCAGCGGCATTGACGGAATGGGCCAGAAATGGACTTGAACCTTCACCTTCATTTCCCAATACAAAACTGGCTGAAGATGGAGTCGAGCAAATCTTCGGTCGCCGTCTTGCCGACGATTTCGCCGACGGCATTGACCACAATGCGCAAATCCATCGCCACCAGTTCGAGTGTCATATCGCCACGCAGCGCATCGATTGTCCGCTGAGTCGCCGCGCGCGCGCGGTTCAGCGCGTCCTGATGCCGCGAATTAATCATCACCTGCAACATCCCGGCCTTGATTTCACCCGACCAGACCCGTTTCTTGATCGCGTCCTTCAACGCCTCAATTCCCTGCCCGCTCAGGCAGCAAACGCCAACGGCGACCGGTGGGGAACCATTCGCCCCGCCTGTCCTAGCGGACACCTTCTCCCCGCCTTGCGGAGAGAGGGACGGGGCGAGGGGTTTGTTGAAAAACGCGTTAAGGTGGTTAAGATTTAACCTTTGCGGCAGATCCGTTTTATTTAGAACAAAAATTCTTTTCTTGTTTGCAAACTCGGTGAGATATTTTTCGTCGGCGCCCGTCAGCGATTCGCTCGCGTCGAGCACGTGCAAAATGAATTCGGCCCGGGCGAGCATTTCGTGGCTGCGGCGAATCCCTTCCTGTTCAATTTCGTCGCGCGCCTCGCGCAGGCCCGCCGTGTCCACGAACACCACCGGCAGCCCGCGGATGTTTGCGGTTTCTTCAATGGTGTCGCGCGTTGTGCCAGGAACCGGCGAGACGATGGCGCGGTCGTGCCCGAGCAACTGGTTGAGCAGGCTCGATTTGCCCACGTTGGGCCGGCCCACGATGGCTGCGCGGATGCCGCGGCGCAAAATCTGCCCTTCGTTCGCCGTCCGCAGCAGCTCGTCCATGAATTTCACGCCGTCTTCCAGACGTTTCACCAGCCGGTCCTTGGTGTCAGGCGCGATGTCTTCATCGGGGAAATCAATGTGCGCCTCGACGTGCGCGAGCGTTTTCATCATCTCATCGCGCAGTTCGTTGATGCGCTGCGACAGTTTGCCGGCGAGCTGTTCATTGGCGGCGGCCAGCGCCAGTTCCGTGCGCGAATGAATCAAATCAGCGACGGCCTCGGCCTGGGCGAGGTCAAGGCGCCCGTTGAGAAACGCGCGCCGGGTGAATTCGCCGGGTTCGGCGGGGCGCGCACCATTTGCCAAAATCGTGTCCAGCACCAGTTTCGCCGGCAAAAGACCGCCGTGACAGGTGATTTCGACGGTGTCCTCGCACGTGTAAGTGCGGGGCGCACGCAGGACGGCCAGCAACACCTGGTCCACCGCCTGGTCGTGCCGGACGATTTTGCCGTACTGAATCGTGTGCGACGGCGCGGCGGAGGGTTTTAGCGAGTTTCTCCCAATGGGCAAAAAACTTTTGTCAGCGATGGCGAGCGCCGACGGACCGGAAAGGCGGACGACCGCCAGGCCGCCCTCCCCGAGCGGCGTGGCAATGGCGGCAATGGTGTCATCGAACATGGGTCAAGGGTCGAAGACCGGGGGGCGGGAGTCAAAACCGTATTTGCCTTCGACTCCCGACTCCCGTCTTTCGCTAATTCACATGCCGGCAATTTCCAGCCTGATTTTTCGCATCCTGCCCCTGTAAAAAAAGCCGGGCCTTTTCGTAGCTTTTCTTGTGCAAATAATGCAACAACGTCGGGCCGGCGTCGCGCGGCAGTTGCATCGCCAGTTCGTCAATACGCGCAAACAACGGGAGCAAATCCGGTTTGGGATTGGCCGATGGCATGGATCTGACGGCAGCTTCCAATTCAACGAGCGCGTTCAGCAGGTTCTTTTTCAGCGACGATTCCACGGCGCGCAGTAATACCGGCTTGCGGGCGCCCTGACAACAGAATCCGCATTCAAGAAAAATGGATGGAGCGGCGCTTCATGAGCGCCGCAGGCTTCGCCTTCACAAGGAAAGCGCGACGGCCACAGACCGCCGTTACAATGGAACCCGCGTTTTTTTATGACCTCTGGTAGTGCCCTAATTTGTAGGCGACGAGATGACGAGTCGTTTGGGCCAGCACTCCTTACGTCGTGCCCTACAACCAATCCAGGGCACTGCTTGACCTCCCATTGGGTTGCATTCGAGCGCCGTCAGTGCAATTTTAATGACATGAAAAGGGCGGTTCTGACTCTGCTGGCGACGCTCCTGCTCGCCGGGTGTGTCACACAAAAAATTGACTGGCCGGCGCGCGTCGGCCAGTACACCCAGGATCAGGCGATCACGGATTTGGGGCCGCCCGACAAATCCGCGAAGCTGTCCGACGGCACCATCGTGGACGAATGGCTCACGGAACACAGCCACGTCATTGTCGCACCGGAACCGTATTTTCTGGAACCCGGCAGTTATTTCGGGCCGGCCACCCCCAGCTACACCGAGACGTACGTGCCGGATTATTACCTGCGGCTTACGTTTGGCCCCGACGGCAGGCTCACGACGTGGAAAAAATTCGTCAAATAAATCTGCTTCCGCCCGCGTGACGCTCGTGGTTAACTCGCCGCGATGAATGTCAATCTCGGCATTTGGAGTGTTTTGACAAAAGTGGCCGTGGCCCTGGTCGTCGTGGCCCTGCTATTGCTGATCGGCATGAAGTTTCTGCCGCTGCTTCAGCAAAACGAACGGATGCGCGCGGACATTATGCGGCTGCAAACCCAGCTCCAAATCGAAGAGGCCAATTCCAAACAGCTCAAGGCCGAAATTGATGCTTTACGGAATGACTCCAACGCCATCGAGCGATTGGCGCGCGAAAAGCTCGGTTACGCCAAACCCGGCGAAACGGTGATTCATTTTGAGCCAGCGATCACCAACAGTCCGCCCTCCCGGTGATTTACGATTTATGATTGATGATTTACGATTGGCGCTTTAAATCGCGCGCTTTATTCAGCTAAATCGGGTTAGTGCAATTTAGTGGTATCCATAGAAACCGGATACGGATGGGAAGTTCCCGCGAAAGTGCCGCCCAAAGTAAATAAACCGGCCACTGAATAACAGTACCGTAGAGGCCAGCTAAAAGGATATAATCAACGATCTCCGGTGGCTTGCTACCTGATGCTCCACGGCCACCCATTTGTTCAGGGATGATAACCCAAAACACCGCTGAAATAGCGCCCACCACATAGGAAAATGGAAGAAACGCAGCGGGCACCGCTGCGATAGCGTACATCAACTTAACGCGACGCGAATGACTAATCATGGTACGGCCTGAGCCACTTCAGCATTCCGCATTCCGTTTCTAGCCCTCCAAAACCCCTTGCCATGCGCGGACCATTTCCGATTTAAAAACTGCAGCGTGACACTCGGTTTCAAGCACCAATCGTAAATCGTCAATCGAAAATCATAAATCCCCTAGACGGTCATGATTTCTTTTTCCTTGTGGACAATGTGCGTGTCAATCTTGGCGATGTACTGATCGGTCAGCTTCTGCAAATCTTTTTCCGCCTGCTTTTCCTGGTCTTCGGTGATGCCGCTGTCGTGGCCGTGTTTCTTCAACTGCTCCATCGCGTCGCGGCGCACGTGCCGGATGGCCACGCGACCGTCCTCGGCCATTTTCTTGATAAGCTTGACGAACTCCTGCCGCCGTTCCTGGCTCAATTCCGGGAACGCCAGCCGGATGATTTTGCCCTGGACCGCCGGGTTCATGCCGAGATTGGCCTTTTGAATCGCCTTCTCAATCGGATGCAACGAGTTCACGTCCCACGGCTGGACCACCAGCATGCGCGGTTCCGGCGTGGTGATGCCCGCCAATTCCCGGATGCGCATCTGAGAGCCATAGACTTCGACCATGATGTTTTCGACCAGCGAAGCCGAGGCCTTGCCCGTGCGCACGCCGGCGAATTCGTTGATGACCACCTGTTCGGTCTTGATCATCTTGTCCTCTGCCTCCAGCAAAATATCGTCGGGTGTCATAGCGGGCGCAGGCTAACAAGGCATCCGCATCGGGTCGAATTAAAACTGGGACGCAATTTTCAACCGCGGATGAACGCGGATGTTCCCAAACAACAAAAGACATCCTGAAGGCGCTGCCGCGTTGCGCCGGGTTTTGTCCATTGTTAGACTGGGAACGTGGCGGACATCGTTTTAACCACGCTCAACGCGAAATACATCCACGCCGCGTTCGGCCTGCGCTACCTGCTGGCCAATCTTGGCGAACTGCGCGAACGCGCCTGCCTCGCCGAGTTTGACATCAATCAGCGTCCGCTCGACATCGCGGAAATCCTGCTCGCGCGGAATCCCAAAATCATCGGCTTCGGCATTTACATCTGGAACGTTGAACCCACCGCCGAAGCCATCGCCGCCATCAAGCGTATCCGGCCTGACATCAAAATCATCCTCGGTGGACCGGAGGTCAGCTACGAAACCGAAAGCCAGGCCATCGTTCAACTCGCCGACCACGTCATCACCGGCGAAGCAGACTTGAAGTTCGCGGAAGTGTGCCGGGGCCTGCTCAACCAACCTGTGGGAGACGTGGCGACGAGTCTCCATTCAAATTCGGATTTTCAGAATGAGACTCCTCACGTCGTCTCCTACCCCAAAATCATTCCCGCCGAGCTGCCGGAACTTTCCCAACTCATCCCGCCCTACGACCTCTACACCGACGCCGACATCGCGCATCGCATTATTTACGTCGAGGCATCGCGCGGCTGTCCGTTTACATGCGAGTTTTGTCTGTCGTCCCTCGACATTCCGGTGCGACAGGTTCCCCTGCCCGTTTTGCTCGATCAATTGCAACGCCTGCTCGACCGCGGCGTGAAACAATTCAAGTTCGTTGACCGCACGTTCAACCTCAATGTCAGCTTCAGCAAAACGATTCTCGAATTCTTTCTCGCGCGCCATCAACCCGGCCTTTTCTTTCATTTTGAGATGATTCCCGACCGGCTGCCTGAATCGCTGCGCAAAATCATCGCCAGATTTCCGCCCGGCGCGCTGCAGTTCGAGGTGGGCATCCAGACGTTCAACGAGGAAGTCGGCGCGGCCATCAAACGCCGGCAGAATTATGAAAAACTGGCCGGCAATTTTCATTTTCTGCGCCACGAAACCGGCGTTCATATCCACGCCGACCTGATTGTCGGGTTGCCCGGCGAAACGCTGGGAAGTTTTGCCGCCGGGTTCGACCGGCTGGTCGCACTCGGTCCGCAGGAAATCCAGGTGGGCATCCTCAAACGGCTGCGCGGCACGCCGATAATCCGGCATGACGCCGAATGGCAGATGGTTTACAACCCGCACCCACCCTACGAAATCCTGCAGAACAGGTTGATTGATTTTGCCACGATGCAAAAATTGCGGCGTTTCGCGCGTTATTGGGATCTGGTCGGCAACAACGGCAATTTCATCGAGGCCACGCCGCTGATCTGGGGCGCCGCCTCCCCCTTCCACAGCTTTCTCCGCTTCAGCGACTGGTTGTACATCCGCACGGGCCGCACGGATGGCATCGCGTTGACGCGGCTGATGGAATTACTCTTTGAATTTCTCACCGGCGAACTCCGGCTTGAGGCCCGGCCGGTGGCCGAAGCGATGTGGCGCGATTACCGGCGCGGCGGCCGGCACGACAAACCCGGTTTCCTGAAGGATTTTCTGGCGGCGGAAGAAACGGTGATGCCGCTGCGCAAAACCAAAAACGCCCCGCCCAAACGTCAGGCCCGGCATCTGGCATAAGTTAAGGTTCTTTGCGAATAAGTTGTTAGTAAATTTCTCCCCTTTTCCCTTTATCCCGCGCAGATTTGCTGGAAACATGTTTCAAGTTGATTATGACGCCAAAAGACAGACAGCAGATCGGACACATCGTCAGCGGCATACTGCTGGGGCTGATTGTTTGTGCCGGTATTTTTCTGGCGGTTTTTTTATATCTATCACCCTCGCTGCAATAGGGACGACGGGTAAACGGTTTCACGACCCATATCGCCTCAGCCGGCGAAAAATCGTTAAAAGAAGACAGGCGAAGACACTCACGGCACCTGAATGACACCTGTAATAACCCCAAACGAGGGTGGATTTGTTGTTACTAACTGTTGTTACTGGCCCCTTTTAATAAATACCCGTTAAAATCAAACTGGCGGAGAGAGGGGGATTCGAACCCCCGATACGGCTTTTGACCGTATAACGGTTTAGCAAACCGTCGCCTTCAGCCACTCGGCCATCTCTCCAGCACCTTCAATGAAACCTGCCCGCGTTCCACACTCAAGCAAATTCGGTAGTGCTCTGGTTTGGTTGTAGGGCACGACGCAAGGAGTGCTGGCCCAAACGACTCGTCAACTCGTCGCCTACAAATTCGGACACTGCCGCAAATTCCGGACGCGCCCGCATTGATTTCAAGCTTGCGTTTTGGGGTTTCAAGCGAAAGATTGTCAGTTCATTATGCAAGCGCAAGACACAGCAACGGCTTATTTTTTTAAATTATGGTCATGGGCCGAGGCCAATGCAAAACACGTTGCCTTTGGCGCCGTGGTTCTTGCCGTCGCGGTTTTTTTGGCCTCGTACTATTTCTGGCGGCAAAATCAAATGGAAATCGACGCGGGGCAGGCACTGACGCAGTTGCTTGTTTCCACCCCGACCGGTTCCGATGCCGGCCAGCTGTCCGGTGCCTATTTGAAAATCGCCTCAGATTATTCCGACACCCCGACCGGGGGACGGGCGTTGATGCTGGGCGCGACAACCTTGTTTGAGAGCGGCAAATACCCGGAAGCACAGGCGCAGTTTCAGAAATATCTCGACCGGCATCCGGCTGAAACTTTTGCCGCGCAGGCCGCGCTCGGCCTGGCCTCCTGCCTTGATGCCCAGGGGAAAATGGATCCGGCCATCAGCGCCTATCGGCGGGTCATCAGCAGTTTTTCCGATCCCAACGCCGCGGATGCCGCGAAGTTTGCGCTGGCAAAAATAAACGAGCAGCAGGGTAAACTGGCCGACGCGAAAAACCTTTACGAGACCGTCGCCCGCAGCAATCCCAACAGCCCCCTGGGTTCGGAAGCCATGTTTCGCGTGATACAATTAAGAGCCAAATTGCCGGCGGCCACGCCTCCCGGCACCGCGCCCGCTTCATTCAATCCCGGCGCCAAGCAATGAAATTGACGATCATCGGCACCGGCTACGTTGGCCTGGTCACCGGCGCCTGCTTTGCCGAAGTCGGCCACGAGGTCGTTTGCGTGGACAATGACGCGGCCAAAATCAAATTACTTAAAGGCGGCGGCATCCCGATCTATGAGCCCGGTTTGGAGGAACTCGTAAAAAAGAACACCGCCGCCGGACGGCTGTCCTTCACCGCGAGCACCGCCGAAGGCGTTCAAAAATCCGACGTGATTTTCATTGCGGTGCCGACGCCGCCGCAACCGGACGGATCGGTGGATTTGAGCTTTATTGAACGGGTCGCGCGCGACATCGCCGCTGCCATGAGCGATTACAAAATTGTCGTGGATAAAAGCACCGTACCCGTCAAAACCGGCGAGAAGGTGGCTGAGACCATCAAACGGTACTGCCCCGCCAAGGTGGATTTTGACGTGGTGAGCAATCCGGAATTTCTCCGCGAAGGATTTGCCGTCGGCGATTTGATGAAGCCCGACCGCGTGGTCATCGGAACGCGCTCGTCGCGGCCGGTCGCGGTGATGAAGGAAATTTACGCGCCGTTTAATGCGCCGATTGTCGTGACGGACATCAATTCCGCCGAACTCATCAAGCACGCCTCGAATTCATTCCTTGCGCTAAAAATCTCCTACATCAACGCCATCGCCACCATTTGCGAAACCGCCGGCGCGAACGTGCAGGAAGTTGCCGCGGGCATGGGTTTGGATGAACGGATTGGCCGCCGGTTCCTCAACGCGGGCATCGGTTTCGGCGGCAGTTGCTTTCCCAAGGACCTCAGTGCGTTCATCAAAATCGCAGAGCAGATCGGATGCGATTTCCGCCTGCTCAAGGAGGTGCAGCGCATCAACGCCGAGCAGATGGACCGTTTCGTGAAAAAAATCACCGAAACGCTCTGGGTGCTCAAAGACAAAAAAATCGGCGTCCTCGGCCTGGCCTTCAAACAAAACACCGACGACGTCCGCATGTCGCCGGCGATAGAACTTTGCCAGCGCCTGCAAAAGGAAGGGGCCACGCTGCGCGTTCACGATCCCAAGGCCATGGACAAAGCGAAGGCGATTTTGAAGGACGTGACCTATGTGGACGACCTGAACGCCGTGGCGGATGGCTGTGACGCGCTGGTCGTGGCCACGGAATGGGACGAGTTCAAGAAACTGGACCTCGACCGCGCCCGCAAATCCCTTACGCATCCCATCATGTTTGATGGCCGCAATCTTTTCGACCGCGGCGAAATGGAACGCCTGGGCTGGATTTACAAAAGTGTCGGACGGTAAAAATCCAATCGACGTGGCCGCTGCGCTGGTTTTTCGGAATGGCAGGGTTCTCATCACTCAACGTTGCGCGGATTCGCATCTGGGCGGGCTTTGGGAATTCCCCGGCGGCAAACGTGAACCGGGCGAAACCTTCGAGAAATGCCTGGTCCGCGAACTGCGCGAGGAACTGGGTATCGAGGTGAAAGTCAGCGGGTTGTTCGAGGAAATCACGCATGTTTACGCGGATAAAACCGTCCACCTGAAATTCTTTTGTTGTGAATTGTTCGATGGCGAACCGCAACCGCTCGGTTGCGCGGCCGTCAAGTGGGCGGGCAAACCGGAACTGGCCGATTACGATTTTCCCGCCGCCGACGCGCGGCTGTTGGACAAGCTGCGCGTTTACAGTTTCCCGTAAGCCGTCTCGATGATTTGCCGGAAGTTATTCTCCCCCACGTTGACGATGGCGAATTCGCGCTGGGCATTTTCCACGGAATCGCTGGCGTGCGCGGCATTGACCGTGATGTTCGAGCCAAATTCACGGCGGATGGAACCGGGCGGCGCCTTGGACGGATCGGTGGGGCCGAGCACATCCCGGATTTTCCGGATGGCATTGACGCCTTCGTAAATCAGCGCGATGCACTTTTGCGTGCCCGGCAGCCGACGTTCCTCCTCCGTTTTGCGTTCAGATGGCGTGAAACCGGTCATGAACCGCATGATATTTTCAAACTGATTATTCCCGTGCAGCGGGCCGAGGATGTCGCCGAGCGCCTGCTGCTGTTCCGGCGGGATTTTGAAGCCGAGTTCCTTTTCCAGCAACAATTTGGCGCGCTCGCTGATGCCGTCCTTGAGTTTCGTGCGCAATACTTCGAGGACGGGGCCGTAAAATTCCATCGCCTGCACCAGGCTCATGTGCAGCACCTTGACGCCAACGATGTAAAGTCCGGTGCGCGAAAAGAAATCAATCACGTTGCCGGGCCGCCCGGTGGAGAATTTAAAATTATCCGGCTTGATGAGCACCAGGGTGCGCTCGCCCATCTGGCCCGTTGGATAGGCAACGACATTCTCCAAAACCCCGCCGTCCGTGCTGGAAAAGCGCGCCCATAATTTCAGCTTTGTTTCCGCCTCCTGCTCGTTCGGCGCGGCCAGCACGGCGGGCTCGAAATAGCGAACCTGCCCGTCATCATCCATGATCAAATCGCTGTAGGTGTCCCGGATGGTTTCGCCGCCGCGCCGCTCGGGGCTTAAATTACCGACCACGGAACGGACTTTGCGCACGGCTTCATGGCCTTGAAAAACCATCATCATGATGCGCCGGCGCCGGCCCGTTTTGGGGTCGGGCGAAAGATTTTTGAGAACGTATTGCCGGAGCAATTCCTGAATTTTCCGGTCCTGGGGGTCCTGCGCCGACACAATGGCTTCGGCGTATTGCTTCACCAATTCAGGCCCGGGCGCAAACATCCGCATCGCCGCCAGGTCGAGACCCGTGCGGGAGATCAGCCGGCTTAAAATCCCTCCCGTGCGCGATTTGTAGAGCGAATAGGGGGTGACGATGACATACGCGAGCTGTTGCAACATATCAGCTCGTGGCCGGCGGATTGACCGTTGGCGCACTGGCCGGAGCCGCTTTACCCCCCAAAATTTTGAACATGACAGTGCCGCAGGTCGGGCATTTGCCCTTGATGGCCCTGCGCCCGTTCTTCATGACTTCCTCGACGCCATTAGCAATTTCCTTCTTGGCTTTGCACTTAACGCAATATCCTTCGGCCATAAGAGTTCTCCGGCCACGCGCTTTATGCGCCGGACGGTCGTATAACTTACTGTTGATAATCCGCCTGCGTCAACTCGGAAAAGGCCAAGATGCAATCAATTTGAATTCAACGAGTTAAAACCAGACCAGCTTTAGCCCAGCGGATGTTGGCGCAGGGTGGTCTTAAGAATTTTTCCCGTCGCGTTGCGGGGTAACACCGGCATAAAAATCACTCGCTTGGGCACCTTGTAATCGGCCAGTTTGCCGCGAACGAACTGCAACAATGCCCGTTCGTCCAGCGTCTGTCCTTCCACCGCCACCACAAACGCCACCGGCTTCTCGCCTCGGCGCGCGTCCGGCATGCCAATGACCGCCGCCTCCTTTACACCGGGGAATTGATAAATGATTTCTTCTATCTCACGGGGATAGACGTTGATGCCATTAACCAGCAGCATGTCCTTTTTGCGGTCGGTAATGAAATAATAACCATCGGCGTCGCGACAGCCCACGTCGCCGGTGTAAAGCCAGCCATCGCGCAAAACCTTCGCCGTTTCTTCCGGCTGATTCCAATAACCCAGCATTACGTTCCCGCCGCGGATGCAGATTTCGCCGATTGCGCCAACGGGCAATTCGCCGCCGGCCTCGTCACGGATGCTCAATTCCACGTTCGGGATCGGTTTGCCAATCGAGCCCGGTTTGTTGATGCCATGGATGGGGTTCACCGTGGCCACCGGGCTGCTCTCGGTGGGACCGTAACCTTCGCGCAGCGGAAACGGAAACTTCCGCGTGAATTCGTTGAACACCTCCACCGGCAACGGCGCGCCGCCGCTGATGCACAGCCGCAGCGGCAGCCGGCCGAATTCCGGCACCGCCAGCAACGCGCGGTAGAATGACGGCACCGCCGGCAGAATCGTGCCGCGATGCCGCGCGATCTCCTCCAGCACCTGCTTGAACGGATGCAGTGTTTTCAGCAGCAGAATCCCCCCGCCGCACAGCACCGGCAGCAGTGTGCCCACCGTGAACATGAAGCTGTGAAACTGCGGCAGTGCCACCACGACGCGCTCATCCTCGCGCACCTCAAGCGCCGCCACGCAACTCGCCACGTTGTGGAGAAAGTTGCCGTGCGTAAGCATCGCGCCCTTCGGATGACCGGTCGTGCCGGAGGTGTAGAGCAGCGCCGCGAGGTCGTTCTCGGAACACGAAGATGGAGAATGAAGGATGGCGGACGGATTGAGCGCGGAGAATTCTTCGACGCGCAACATTTCGAGCGATGGTCGCACGGCTTTCAGGGCTTCAAAGTGTGCGGCCAGCTCCGCGCCGGTGATGAGCACGTTCGCGCCGGCATCGTTCACGATGTAACCCACCTCGGCGGGCTTCAGAAAATTATTGATGGGCACGACCACGCCGCCCGCCGACAAAATGCCAAATACCGCCGGCACAAACTCCGGACAATTCTTCACCCACAGTGCGACGCGGTCGCCGGGTTTCACGCCGAATCTGGTTTGCAGGCGGGCGGCAACTGTTTGCGACTGTGCGAGGAGCGCAGCGTAGGAAATTTCCGTTTCGCCCCAAAAGATGGCGATTTTGGGCGCGTGCTTCTCCGCGTGATTGGCAAAGGCGGTGGCCAAGTTCATGGCAAATGTTAGGAGCAGCCAGCAATGCTTTGCAAGCGGGCAATCTTGCCGGTAGTGTCCTAATTTGTAGGCGACGAGGTGACGAGTCGTTTGGGCCAGCACTCCTTACGTCGTGCCCTACAACCAAACCTGGACACTGCCATCTTGCCGCTCGCCACGCGCCGCCCGCCGTTATACCCTCAGGCGCGTGATTGACACCGACGCAAAGCTCGCCGCGCTGCTGCCCATCATCAAATCCACCTCCTGGCTGGCACTTGATACCGAAGCCGACAGTCTTCACGCCTACCCGGAAAAAGTCTGTCTGATTCAAATCAGCACAGCCGCCGGCGATGAATTGATTGATCCGCTCGCCCACATCAATCTCACCCCCCTGCTGGATGCCCTGAATGCGCACGAACTCATCATGCACGGCGCCGATTATGATTTACGGTTACTGCGCAAGCATCATGAGTTTGTGCCGTCGGCCATTTTCGACACCATGCTGGCCGCCCGGCTGCTGGGCGAACGCCAGTTTGGCCTGAGTTCATTGGTCGAGAAATTTCTCGGCGTGAAACTGGACAAAGGTTCGCAAAAGGCCGACTGGGCGCGGCGGCCGCTCACCGAGCGAATGGAAACCTACGCACGCAACGACACGCGCTTTCTCAAACCGCTTTCCGACAGGCTGAAACTTGAACTCCAGCACAAAGCCCGGCTCAACTGGCATCAGGAATCCTGCGCACGATTGATTGCGGAAAGTTCCAAGCCGCCCATGGCGGACACGGATTCCGTCTGGCGCATCAAGGGCAGCCATACCTTGAGCCGTCATGCCCTTGCCATACTGCGCGAGCTTTGGCGCTGGCGCGAAGCCGAAGCCACGGCCGCCAATCGCCCGCCTTTCTTCATCCTCAACCATGAAAGACTTGTGGATATTGCCGCTGTTGCTGCTGCCCACAAACCGGTTGGACACCTTTTACCCCCGCGCATGTCACCTCGACGCGGCGAGGGTTTGCTCAAAGCCGTCAAGGCCGGGCAGGCGCTTTCCCCCGGTCAACATCCGGAAATCCTGCGGCATAAAAATCATCGACCGACCGAAACCGAAATGCAGCGTTACCGCGAATTGGAAAAGCTTCGCAACGCACGCGCCCACACACTGAGCCTTGACCCCACGCTCATCGCCAGCCGGGCCACCCTCGGTGAGCTCGCCCGCGATTGGGACCAGCACGCGCCGGGATTGATGAACTGGCAGCAGGAGTTGCTGAAATCGTAGCAACCCAGACCACACGACATTTTCGCTTTCCACTTTCTGATTTTCAGATGAGCCTCTTCACACCGGCTGCCACAAATTATCTGACGATTTCAAATGCAAATCCCTTCAGATATTCCGTCTCGGGAATCATCGGAATGACGGGATGATCGGGGCCTTGCGAATAGGTCGCGACGCGGCGTAAAATCCTGCGCGTGTCGTAGGCGGCGGAAAGAATCACGTCCTGAAACGTCACTGCGTCCACGTGGTGCGAACAGCAAAACGTCGCCAGTGTGCCGCCGGGCCTGAGCAGTTTCAGCGCGCGTAAATGAATCTCCTTGTAACCGCGCAGGGCGTCCGGCACCGAGGCGCGATTGCGCGTAAACGACGGCGGGTCGAGCACGATTAAATCAAATCGGGGAATGACTTTCTCATGCGGCTTGACGGCGGTTTGGACCTTGAGCCAGTCGAAAACATTCGCGGCTTCAAAAGAGCATTTACCGGCCAGCCCATTGGCGGTCGCGTTCCGTTGCGATGCGGCCACCGCCTCCGCGCTTTGGTCGAGCAAATGAACATGGGCGGCCCCCGCCCGCGCGGCGTGCAATCCGAACCCACCCAAGAAGCTGAAACAGTCCAAAACCTGCGCGCCCTTTGCGAATTGCGCCACGGCCTGATAATTCACCTGCTGGTCGAGATAGAGGCCGGTTTTGTGTCCACCGACCAGATCGGTTTCAAACTTCAATCCATTCAAATCCACGGAAACCGGGCCGTCCAATTCGCCAGCCAGAAGCCAGTTCGACTCCGGCAACCCTTCAAATTTCCGCGACGCGATGTCGCCGCGTTCGACAATCGCCCGCGGCGAGAAGATCTTTTGCAACGCGGCGGCTATCTGCGTTTTCCGCCGGTCCATGCCGAGCGATGAAATCTGCACCGCGAGCACGTCCTCGTATTTGTCCACGATCAGGCCGCTGAGAAAATCGCTTTCGGCGTTGATGACGCGGAACGAGGTGGCCGCCGGCAAATGTCGTTGCCGGACGGCGAGCGCGGCGCGAATGCGTTCCTCAAAAAATTGTTCGTTTATCCCGACCCGCTCCGGCGCGAGCACGCGAACGTTGATCTTGGATTTCGAGTTGAAAAAACCGACGCCGATCAGCCGCTGGCGGTGGTCCTTGACCTGGACGAGTTCGCCATCGGCGGGTTGCGTGGTCAGGCGAAGAATTTCGCCGTGATAAATCCAGGGGTGGCCGGCTACGATGCGGTCGGCCTCGCCCGGTTTCAGAAAAACAGTTGGCAATGAATCCATGGTTTGTAAACAATTGCCGGATAATCCGGCGCTCATATAAGACCAGAATTGGACTGACGAAAAAAGAAAAGTTTTTGATGCGCCGGACGATGGCTCCCGTTAATTTGAGGGGACAATACGGGCATGGCATTTTCACTTGTTTTTCTGGGCAGCGGCACCTCGCAAGGCGTGCCGGTCATTGGCAAGGAATATCCGCCGGAATTTCTGGCGAATTCCAAAAACCACCGCACGCGGCCTTCGATTTACATCGCCACCGACCGGGTGAAGCTCGTCGTGGACACCACGCCGGAGTTTCGGGTGCAGATGCTGCGCGAAAACATCCTCTGGTTGGACGCGGTGATTTTCACCCACCCGCACGCCGATCATGTCATGGGCCTGGACGATTGCCGACGTTTTTGCGACTTGCGCGGCGGCGCGCTGCCGGTCTATGCGAATGAGGAAACGATGACTTCGCTCAAACGCGTTTTTGTTTACGCCTTCGACGGCCGGCCGATTCCCAAGGGTTATTTTCATCCCGAACCGCATGTGATTGACGGGCCGTTCACCCTTGGCGATCTGGCCATTACTCCCCTGCCCCTGCCGCACGGCGCCACGACGACGAACGGTTATTTATTCGAACAAAACGGCAGAAAGCGTCTTGCTTATTTGAGCGACTGCAAGGAAGTCCCGCCCGCGGTTGTGGAAAAGGTCCGTAACGTTGAAATTGCCATACTCGACGCACTCCGGCCCAAACCGCATCCGACGCACATGTGCCTCGACGAAGCGCTTGCCGCCGCGCGGCGCATCGGCGCCGCGAAGACGTTTTTCACGCATTTGACCCACGATTACGATCACGAAAAGGCGCAGGCTGAACTGCCGAACGGGGTCGCGCTTGCCTACGACGGCCTTAAAATCGCATGCGACCCTTAAATTTTAGAATGCCTTGAGCCATTCAGGGTCAAATGACAAACACATGAAATTGTTTGGGATACGATTGGCGGTTTTATTTTTATTGCTGGCGCCGCTGCTGGCCCGGGCCGACGGCAATGAAGTCGTTGTGGTTTACAACAAACGCATGCCGGGATCCAGGTCGGTGGCCGAGTATTACGCCAGGGCGCGGCAGGTTTCCGAAAGGCAGATTTATGGATTTTCGATGACGACCGATGAAGAGATGTCGCGGGACGAATTTCGCGACACCCTCCAATGGCCGCTGGCCCGCCGGCTGGAATCCGACGGCCTCTGGCAATTCGGGCCGGCAACCAGCGTCGCAACCAACGGCGAGCCGGGACAGATTGAACATCGTGTGGTCGCATCCAAAATCCGTTATGTGGTCTTGTGTTACGGCGTTCCACTAAAAATCGCGTCGGATCCGAATTTAAAGGAATCCATCCCTGAAGACATGAAACCGGAATTGCGCCGGAACGAAGCTTCCGTGGATTCCGAACTGACATGGCTGCCGTTGGTGGAAATGAAGGTTTTGCTTGAAGGGCCAATGAAAAACCGGGCTTACGGTGTCACCAACAACGCATTTTTGAATCCGACCAATGGCATTTTGCTCGTCGCGCGAATTGATGGACCGAGTGCCGACATCGCGAGAGGCCTGGTCGACAAGGCACTCGAAGCCGAGCGGGATGGTTTGTGGGGCCGCGGCTACTTCGACACGCGGGGATTGAGCAAAACGGATAATTATTATCCGGGTGACGAATGGATTCAGGACAGCTCGGAAGTCTGCCGCGAAATGGGATATGAAACCACCCTGGACGACAAACCGGAAACGTTTTCGCTGGATTTTCCCATGAGTCAGATTGCCATTTACTGCGGCTGGTATGATGCAAATGTATCCGGCCCGTTCACGCTGCCCCGGGTTGAATTCATGCCCGGCGCCTTCGCGTACCACCTTCATTCGTTCAGCGCTGCCACGTTGCGCAGCACAAATCAGCACTGGTGCGGCCCGCTCCTGGCCAAAGGCGCGACGTGCACGATGGGTTGTGTGTATGAACCCTACCTGACCGGCACGCCAAACGTCGCCATCTTTCTGGCGCGATGGATGGCCGCCGGTTTCACCTTTGGCGAGGCCGCCTGGGCGGCGCAGCCGACCTTGTCGTGGCAGACGACCATTGTCGGCGACCCGCTGTACCGGCCGTTCGGCAAATCGCCGCCCCGCCTGCATGCGGAACTGATACGTCGCCAAAGCCCGCTCATCGAATGGTCGCAATTGCGCATCGTCGATCTGGCACTCGCCCACGGCGCATCCCTCCTGCGAGTGGCGAATTATCTGGAAAACATCGGCACCACGACCAACAGCGCGGTGCTCACTGAAAAACTCGCCGACCTTTATGAACGGGAAGGCAAACCGTCCTCGGCCATTGATACCTATGAACGCGCCTTGAATCTCGTGCCCTCGCCGGAACAGCGCATCCGCCTCCGCCTGACGCTTGGCGAAAAGCTCGAACAACAGAACCGGAACCAGGAAGCCTACGACAATTATCAAAACCTGCTCCGGGAATCACCCGATTATCCCGGCCGCATCCCCACCTACCAGAAACTGTTGTCGCTGGCGCGGAAACTGGACAAACCGGACGACGTGGCCAGATACGAAGCACTGACCAAATAACCGGCAAACAACATGGCGACGTTTTACGACACCCACGCGCACCTCGATTATCCCGATTACTCGAATGACCTTTCCGAAGTCATCGCCCGCGCCCATGCCGCCGGCATCGCCAAAATCATTTCCATAGGCACAAGTTTGAGGAGCAGCGAACGCGCTGTCCAAGTGGCCGAAAGATTTCCATCCGTCTTCGCGGCCGTAGGCTGGCACCCAACCGAGGTGCTGAAAGCGCCGGATGATTTGCAGCCCGCCCTGCGCGAATTAGCCCGACACCCCAAAGTTGTCGCCATCGGCGAAATCGGCCTCGACTATCACCATCTGCCCGGTTCGCAAGGCGGCAACGCCGGGGACGACGCGCGGTACAAACAGCGGCAGGCTGAAATTTTCCAGCAACAAATCGAAGTCGCCATCGAGGCCGGATTGAACTGCATCATTCATCAGCGCGACGCCTTCGACGATACGCTCGCGCAGCTCAAGCCGTTCGCCGGAAAAGTTCGCGGGGTTTTCCATTGCTTCGGTGAGGACGCCGGCCGGTTGCGGCAGGTCCTGGAAATCGGCTCGCTCGTCAGTTTTACCGGCATCGTCACCTTCAAGAACGGCCAGAACGTCCGCGACACCGTGGCCGCCACCGCGTTGGACAAATTCATGTTGGAAACGGATTGTCCCTATCTGGCGCCCGTACCGTATCGCGGCAAACGCTGCGAACCGGCTTACGTGAAGGACATTTCCGAAGTCGTTGCCCGGGTCAAAGGCTGCTCGCTCGAAGACTTGAGCGCCGCGACGTGCAATACAGCAGCGGAATTTTTTCGGAAATTGTAACGGCACCATTGAATTGTCCCGTTTCAAATTCAAGCCGCAGCGCAGGATAAACAACCGACACAGCCCCGCTTTCCTGGTTTTTAGATGGAGACAGGCTGGATGCCTGCCCTGCGTTTGTGGATAATCCACTCGCAATGGACGAGGAACTGCAACTCCGCATCCACGGCGCGGCATCGCTGCCAACGCTGATTTATCTGCCCGGCTTGCATGGCGATTGGACGCTCATTGGCGGTTTCCGCCATGCCGTCGGCGGCAAGGTGCGCTTTGTTGAATTTACTTATCCGCGCACACTGGCGTGGTCGCTGGACGATTATGCGGCAGCCGTCGAAACCGCGCTGGCGCAAAACGGGATCACCCGCGGCTGGCTGCTCGGTGAATCATTCTCGTCGCAAGTGGTTTGGACGATGCTGGCGCGTGGAAAATTTTCGGCTCAGGGAGTGATTCTGGCCGGTGGTTTTGTCAAATATCCCCTGCACCGGGCGGTAGGGCTGGCGGAAAAAATCACCGACCGGCTTTCAACAGCCTTCCTCGTCTGGATCATCTTTGGCTATGCCAAAGTGGCGCGCTTTCGGTATCGTCGTTCGCCACAAACCCTGGCAATGATTGACGAATTTGTTTCCCGCCGGACGGAACCTGATCGGCGGGCGGCGCAACATCGTCTGCATTTGGTTGCCCAAAACGATCCGCGGCCCATCGCCCGCCAGATTCGATTGCCGGTGTTTGGTTTGAGCGGATTTTTTGATCCCATCGTGCCCTGGCCGCTGGTCCGGCGCTGGTTGAACAAAAATTGTCCGGCTTTGCGCGATTACAAGGTCGTCCGGAGCGCCGATCACAACGTTCTCAGCACGGCGCCGGACCAGGCGGCGAAACAGGTCCTGCGCTGGATTGATGATTTGTGATTTACGATCCATGATTGAAGTGCCACATTTCGAAATAATCATAAATCATCAATCGTAAATCATACATGTCATGACCAAGCAACAGGTTCTCAACCTCTATTTTCTCGATGCCCGGCACAAGTTGATTGAAGTCGCCGCCTTCCTCGACCGCGTCGAACGCGCCACCGGCAAGAACGATTTTCGCCTGAAGGCTTTTTGCTCCGCGCTCGGCGAATTGAACGGCGGCAGGGGAAAAGCCCGGCGCGTCTTGCGCGCCTTTAGCGATCCCACGACCCGGCCCATCACCAGGGCGGAAGGGAAAGGCGCGGTGGGAGCCTCGTCCAGCCGGAACGGCTGACCCTCAACTTTCAACCAATCCATGCGCTACATCGAGCCTCATGCCCATATGGTCAGCCGCGTCACGGACGATTACGAGCGCATGGCCATCGCCGGTTGCGAGGCGGTTTGCGAGCCGGCGTTTTGGGCGGGTTTCGACCGCAGTTCCGCCGCCGGCTTTTACGATTATTTCCGCCAGCTCACCGAATACGAACCGAAGCGCGCGGCGAAGTTCGGCCTCAAACATTTCAGCTGGCTCTGCATCAATCCGAAGGAGGCCGAGGACGTGAAACTGGCGGAGGAAGTCATTGCGTTGATCCCGCAATTCCTTGACCGGCCGAACGTGCTCGGCATCGGCGAAATCGGGCTGAACAAAAATTCGCGAAACGAACTGAAGGTGCTCGAAATGCACGTGGACCTCGCGGCGCGGTGCCACCAGCTCATCCTCGTTCACACGCCGCATCTGGAGGACAAGCTGAAGGGCACGCGGTTGATTTTGGATGCCTTGAAGAGCGACCGGCGCATCCGGCCGGAGCGGGTCATTATTGACCACGTCGAGGAACACACGGTGGAGCTGGTCTTGAACGCGGGTTTTTGGGCGGGCATGACGCTTTATCCGGAGACCAAGTGCTCACCGGCGCGCGCCGTTGACATCCTTGAAATCTACGGCAAGGAACGAATCTGGTTGAACAGCGCGTGCGATTGGGGCGTGAGCGATCCGTTGGCCGTGCCGAAAACGGCGCTGGAAATGAAAAAACGCGGACATCGGGTTGCCGCAATAGAAAAAGTCGTCTATCAAAACCCGCGGAAATTCCTGAGCCAATGCCCGAAGTTCCGGGTCTAAGGCTGGCTCAATCGGAAGAACAAATTCCCTGTTGTCGGGGTGAGGGTCACGCTGCTGATTCCGTTGGTGGTGGTTACGGTGCCACCATAACTGACCCAGTTCGTCGTGGCCAGATTTCCATTGCTCAGAAGCGTGTAACTGCCCGTGTTCGGCCACGACACCGACACGCTGTTCGGCCCGACAAACGCAAGCGTCAGGTTCGGCACGCCGGGCGTTTGCACGACTGAGATCAAACTCCAGAACCCGCCGGTCAACGAATAATTCCCGCCGGTCATCGGCCCGCCGGCGTCAGTCTGACCAATGGTGCCGCTGACCGAATATTGACCGTTGCTGCTGGTGCCGCCTCCACCCGAAACCTTGAACCAGTCAACCGAATAACTTTGGGCTCCAAGACTGAACGCGACCATGAAT
>Ga0265338_10001495_pt1 | contig 37861 bp, 35 predicted proteins | sample 42126metaG_FD_193579 | JGI IMG/M metagenome (GOLD analysis project Ga0265338, IMG submission 193579) | Rhizosphere microbial communities from Carex aquatilis grown in University of Washington, Seatle, WA, United States - 4-21-26 metaG | ecosystem: Host-associated > Plants > Roots > Rhizosphere... | reverse complement strand
AAAGCCGATGGCCGCCATCGCGATCAGGCAAATGATCAGCGGAAACGCGACGAAGTCCCAGCGATTGGGCAGCACGCGCCACGCCGAGGCGTTGGCCGTGCGGTTCAGATTGAAGCCGAATTCCATTAGTGGCCTCCCGTGCCGGTTGTACGCTGGACCCCGCCTGCGCGCGCTGCACGGCTAGTCGGTCGCATTGAGCGGATGAACTGGATCATGTTGATGCACTGAAATCTGGATGAGGCACAGGTCCCCGGCGCGTGAACGCGCGCCGGGCCAGTCGTTCAGACCCGAAACACGCGTGAGCGCAGATCCAGCCAGCGCGCAGCGAACCCGGACTGGGCGCGCGTCGGCGAGGCCGGCTCGCGCAGGCGGGCGGCGTGAACATCGGGGTGAAGCAGTTGCTGCGGGTGCTGGAGTTGCTGCGCGCGCGGCAGGTTCGGCAGAAGAAGGCTGAAGTTCATACTGGATCTCCTCGCGTCCACAAGGACGCGTCTGCGAGGAAAGCCAGCAGACCGGCTCACGCGACTCGCGCAAGCGGCTCACGTCTGCCCGCTCTCCTCAGGTCAAGTGAAGAGGAAGCGGCATAACGGATAACTGTCACTGTCTGACATGAGAACTCCTTATTGCAAGGCGACGCGCGAACGACGCCTGTAACGGCGCGCGCGACGCACCGGCCGGGCGACGCAACGCGCCGTGCCGCGAACGCGAAACGGTTCGCGGCGCGATGTCAGCCCCGCGCGGCGCGCACGAATGCGGACGGCGCGTCACTGACGCTAACAAGGATGCACGAGGATTTACTGCTGGACGCGCACCATCTGGCCTGCTGGCAAGACGGCGGCTATTGGAAAAGGGAGCGCGGACGTCCTGCCGGTCAGGCAGCGAAACTATTCGAAGATCGACAACTGCTACTGTCCAAGGCGTCAGCCCCTTTTGTTAAGACGGGCGAATTTTAGTCACGCCGCCCGCCGGAAGTCAACACGATTTGCGCGCCGCGTCAAATCTCGTGCCAATGCGGCCACAGCGCGGCCTGGCGGCACGCGGCGCAGGCTGAGGGAGCGGTCGCCAGCGCTTGCGCGACGGCGGCTAGCGAGGGCGCGGAATCGCTTCGTTTCGCCGCCCTTGTATCGCGTCCCTTCGATCCTGCACCACCTCCGCCGTTTCCCCGTTCGTCTTCCTTTCGGAAGCCCGTCGGTGACACCACGGTACTGCTGCTTTCGATTCGCGTTGCGCAAGCTGCACGCCGCATGCCCGGTCTGACGTTCCTTCCTCGCTCAGGCCAGCCTGCGCATGTCCGGCTGACGCGCGTCGGCCGCGCCCATCCGGTCGAGCCGCTCGCTCGCTTCGTTCAGCACCCAGAGCGGCGCGCTCTGCAATTGTTCGTCGTAGACCGTCACGATTGCCGCGACCGCGCCGAAGGCCGCCGCATCGAGCCGCCATCCGTCGCCCGAATTCCCGCGCGCGAAGCAGGCAAGCAGGGCAGTATCGGCGTCGCCGACCTGTTCCTGCGTCAGCGCGCCGTAGCCGGCATCGGCGATCGACGTCGCCAGCACGTGCGTCTGCAGCAGCGCCTGGGCGTCGTGGCAGGTGCCGTCGCGACGCAGCGCCGCCAGCGCGAGATGCACCTGGAGCGCGAGGTCGTCGGCGCATGCGCGTGGCATCGGAAGCAGCATCGCCTTGTTGCGGCGGGTCCGTGTCGGCTGCGCCTGGTGCGGAAAAGGAATGGTCTTGGCCATGGAGCACGAAAGAATCAGTTCTCGTGCAATAACGGCAGGCCGCGCCGAACATTGAGCCGCGCGTTGTCGCACGAGTGTAACCAGTCGTGACAGACGCACGCGAACGCCCGTTCAGTTTTCCTCGGTTGAGGCGGGGCCGCGCCGCGATGCGACGAACGCGTCGACGTGGCGGATCGCCTGCTCGCACTGTTCGAGTGTCAGATGGTGGATCGACGGATTGGGCAGGTCGAAGCCGAGTTCGCCCGACAGCCAGCGCATCGCCTTGCCGCGCGCTTCGAAGGCGTTGACGCCGTCGCGCCGCACCTTGGCCGCGACGAGCGGTTCGAGCGCGTCGTGCAGCCGGCTCTTCGCGTCACGCAGCGCGGCGTTGGCGAGACGGCCGAGCGGCACGTTGCGCGTGCTGCGCGCCGGCACGCCGATCCACGCCTCGCAGGCCGCGCAGACCCAGAGCGGACCGTGGTCGTCGCGGTACGGATACGCCTGATCGCCGAAACGCGCGAGCAGCGCCTTCGCGCCGCAGTAGTCGCACAGCGGCTGCGGCAGCGCCTTGACGGGACGGCCTACGCGCATCGAACGCTCCTGAATGCCATGACGGGCGGTGACATGAATACGTGGACGGAAAAGGGGAAAACGTAAGGCGATCGCGACAGGATAACGGGAAACGACCGTGGCGCGACCGGGCGTACTCCCGGAAGCAGCGCCTGGATACAGCGCCTCGCTTAACCGGCTCGATTCACCGGTTCAATTCACCGGCTCAATCGACCGCGGCACTCACGCGCGGCTCCTCGCGTTCGAGCGAGCGCGCGTCGCGCAGGCCGGGGAACAGCTTCATCCAGAGCAATGCGACACCGATCGTCGCGACACCGCCGATCAGCACCGCGCGCTGGGCGCCCCACCATCCGGCGGTCACGCCGGACTCGAATTCGCCAAGCTGGTTCGAGGTGCCAACGAAGAGCGAGCTGACGGCGCTGACGCGTCCGAGCATGTCGTCGGGCGTGCGCAGCTGCACGAGCGACAGGCGCACGACCACGCTCACCACATCCGATGCGCCCAGCACCGCGAGCGCGATCAACGAGACGACCATGTTGTGCGAGAACCCGAACGCAACGGTCGCGAGCCCGAACGCGATCACGCCGCCGAACATCGCGCGCCCCGGGCGCCGCCGCAGCGGGAAATGCGCGAGCCAGATCGTGCCCGCTAGCGCGCCCGCCGCCGATGCCGAGCGCAGCAGGCCGAGCGCGACGGGGCCGGCATGCAGGATGTCGCGCGCGAACACCGGCAGCAGCGCGGTCGCGCCGCCGAACAGGACAGCGAAGAGATCGAGCGACAGCGCGCCGAGTATCACGGGTTGCGCGCGGATAAAGGCGATGCCGGAAAAGATCGATTCGAGCGACACGGGTGCGCGCGCGGCGGGCTTTGTCTGGAGCGGGATCGTGCCGGTCAGCGCGGCGGCGGCCGCGAAGGACAGCGCGCACATGAGATACGCGGGCCCCGCGCCGATGCCGTAGAGCACGCCGCCGAGCGCGGGTCCGATGATCTGCGCGGTCTGGTTCGCCGACGTGGCCCAGGCGGTCGCGTGGGGCAGTTGCGCGCGCGGTACGACGCCCGGCAGCAGCGACGACAAGGCCGGCGACTCGAAGGCGCGCGCCGCGCCAACACACGCCGCCAGCGCGTAGATGAGCGGCGCGCTGAGCCAGCCGCCGAACGTCCCGCCCGCAAAGACCAGCGCGGCCGCGCATTCGACGGCCTGGCAGACGGCGGCGATGCGGCGCCGGTCGTAGCGGTCCGCGACGTGGCCGACGACGAGCGTAAGCAGAAACATCGGCAGGAATTGCGCGAGGCCGACGAGGCCGAGCGCAAACGGGCTGTGCGTCAGCGCGTAGATGTGCCAGCCCATCGCGACCGCGAGCATCTGGAACGAGGCCGACGACAGCACGCGCGCGCCCCAGAAGCGCTGAAAGCCGTGGCTGCGCGCAAGACTGAGCGGCGCAGCCGGAGGGGTGTCGGCGGGTGCGTCGGCGCCCGGTAAAGGTGAGGGAGTGTTCATGAACCGCAGGAAAAAACGAAGACCGGTTACGCGCGCGAAAACCCGTCATTTTAGTGCACGCGGTTGTGGACACGACAAGCGGCCGGAGTCCGTCGTAATATATCGCTCTTTATAACGCTTCGGGGAAGCAAACATGATCCGCAAACTGATTGCCTCAGTTGTCGTGTTGAGCGGCGTGCTCGGCGCCGGCGTGAACGCCTTCGCTGCCGACACCACCGACGTCAACGTGCTGTACGCCGGCTCGCTCGTGAACCTGATGGAGAAGAGCGTCGGTCCCGCGTTCGAGAAGGAAACGGGCCTGCATTTCAAGGGCTATGCAGCCGGCTCCAACAAGATCGCCAACGAAATCAAGGGCAAGCTGCGCCGCGGCGACGTGTTCATCAGCGCGAGCCCCAAGGTCAATACGAGCCTCATGGGCGACGCGAACGGCAATCACGTTTCGTGGTACGTCAACTTCGCCCAATCGCCCCTCTTGATCGGCTATAACCCGAAGAGCCGCTTCGCCGCCGACTTCAAGACGAAGAAATGGGACGCCGTGCTCCGCGAGCCGGGCCTGCGTCTTGGGCGCACCGATCCGAAGCTCGATCCGAAAGGCGCATTCACCATCGAACTCATGACGAAGGCCGCCCAGGCGTACAACCAGCCGGATCTCATCGAAAAGACGCTCGGCGCAGCGGAAAATCCCGAGCAGGTGCTGCCGGAGGAAACGCTCGTCGGCCGTCTGCAGTCGGGCCAGCTCGACGCGGGCTTCTTCTACTCGACCGAAACGTCCGATCTCAAGATCCCGTCGATCCACCCCGCGCCGGAGCTGAACATCAAGGCGAACTACACGCTCACGATCCTCAACGACGCCCCCAATGACGCGGGCGCCGCGCGCTTCGTCAACTTCCTGTTGAGCGCCGAAGGCCGCAAGCTGCTCGCGGAGCATGGTGTCGACGTGACGAAGCCCACCGTGCAGGGCCGCGCCGATGCGATTCCGTCGTCGGTGCAGGCCGTGATCGACGCCGCGCAGGAGCAGGCGCAACAGCCGACGCAAAAGCAGCCTTGAAGCAACCTGCTGCACGATCGCTCCTGTGGCTCGGGGCGCTGCTCGCCGTCTATCTTTGCGCGCCGTTCGTCGCCAGCATCCCGCAGATCGGCCAGGCCGACTGGGCAGGCGTCGACTGGCGCACGACGTGGTCGGCCGTAGCCGTGTCGGCGATGAGCGCGAGCGTCGCCGTGCTCATCATCCTCGCGGGCGGCGTGCCGCTCGGCTACTGGCTCGCGCGCTCGCAGTCGCGCGCGGTCGCGCTGCTCGGCTTCGTCGTGCAACTGCCGCTCGCGCTGCCGCCGCTCACGAGCGGCGTACTGCTGCTCTTTCTGGTCGGTCCGTATAGCGGCATCGGCCAGTTCTTCGACGGTACGCTCACCGACTCGTTCGCGGGCATCGTGCTCGCGCAGACCTTTGTCGCCGCACCGTTCCTGATCGTTGCGGCGCGCTCGGCGTTCGCGGCCGTCGACCCCGTCCACGACGACGTCGCAGCCACGCTCGGCCATCGCGCAGGCAGCCGCTTCTTTCGCGTGACGCTGCCCATCGTGTGGCCCGCCGTTCGCGCCGGGCTCGCCCTCGCGTGGCTGCGCGCGTTCGGCGAGTTCGGCGCGACCGTGATGGTCGCCTATCACCCGTATTCACTGCCGGTCTATACGTACGTCGTGTTCGGCGGCCAGGGGCTGCCTGCAATGATGCCGCTCCTGCTGCCGACGCTCGCCATCGCGATCCTCTGCGCGATGCTCTCGGTGTACAGCCGCGGCGCGCGCACGTCGCTCGCGGCGGCCTCCGAGAATGGCGACGAACCCGCGAACTTCGCGCTTGCCGCGCCGGTCCAGCCCGCCGACGACCTGCGCCTCGCGTTCGACGCGAAGCGCAAGCTCGGCGCATTCAGCCTCGACGTGACGTGGCGCCCGCAGACGCGCCGGCTCGCCATCATCGGGCCGTCCGGTTCGGGCAAGTCGCTCGCGCTGCGCATCATCGCGGGGCTCGATCTGAACGACGCGGGCTCGGTCACGCTCGGCGGCGCCGATCTCGGCGCGCTGCCGCCCGAGCAGCGGCAGATCGGCTACATGCCGCAGGACTACGGCCTCTTCCCGCACATGACGGTCGCGCAGCAACTCGCGTTTCCGGTCGGCGCCGACGCCGCCAGCGCGCGCTACTGGCTCGCGCATCTCGGGCTCGATACGCTCACGGCGCGCCTGCCGCACGAGCTGTCGTTCGGCCAGCGCCAGCGCGTCGCGCTCGCGCGCGCGCTCACGCGGCACAGCAAGCTGCTGCTTTTCGACGAGCCGTTCGCCGCCCTCGATACGCCGCGTCGTCGTCGCCTGCAGCAGTCGCTGCGCGCGCTGCAACGCGAGATCGACGCGGTAACCGTGATCGTCACGCACGACCCCGACGAAGCCGCGTTGCTCGCGGACGAAATGCTCGTCATCGAGCAGGGCCGCGTCCTGCAAGCGGGCGCCGTCGAGGACGTGTTCCGGCGGCCGGCCTCGCTGCGCGTGGCCGAATTGCTCGGCTTGCACAACGTAGGCGTTGGCATCGTGAGCGCAACGGGTGAAGTCGAAACCGCGAGCGGCCTGCGCCTGCCGTGCGCCGACACGCAGCTCGCCACGGGTACGCGCGTGATGTGGCGCGTCGCGCCGCGCGCGCTGCGCGCAACGCCCGATGGTGCGTGGACCGGCACGCTGGCAGGCCACGCGCTGAGGCACGGCGACCGCTACGTCACGATCGAGATGGGCGGCGAAACGTTCGATATCGCCAGCGAGGACGCGCCGCACGCGATGGACGGCATACAGCGCTTCTCGATCGAGCGCGACGGCGTTTCGGCGTGGGCCGCGTCGTGCTCCTGAAAAGGCTCACCTTTCGCGTTGCCGGACACGGTACGGCTTACGCCGGACCTGCCGGCTGAGCGTCATTTCAAGGCTCCGCGCGTGGCCCGGATCCGCGTTCCGCAGCGACTCCCGAAAGTTCTCACCTTCGAACGCCCTCACACTCGCGCGCGATGATTCGCGCCTATATGCCCGCGTTTGAGCAAGGTTTCGTTCGCTGAACCTGGGACTACCAGGAAATTTTCCCGCGACGCATCGGCGTAATTCATCGTCCGGTTCTTGAAGCGCCACAGGCAACCGGCTTCAAGATGCACGCCATTCGCGGCCCACTCGCGCACCGCTCCCGTGAAGACTCACCTTTGGCCGAACCGCCGCGCCGCTGAGATCCGCTCAGATCACGAAGCGGCTGTCTTCATCGAGCACGGCGGGCAGCGGCACGAGATCCGCGCGCGCGAAACGAATCAGCGAAAACGCCCGCTCGCCCAGCGGACTCGCGGGCAACCGCGCAAGCGGAAAGACGATTTCGGCACCGGCCGGCGTCGCGCTCGCGTTGACCACCATGTTCATCGCATTGAGCCGGACATGTTTCATCTCGACGTTCGTGTGCCGCTCGGGATGTTCCAGCACGTCGCAGATCACGCTGAGTTCGTGTTCGAGCGCGTCGGTCCTCAGACCAAGCGCTTCCAGCGCGTGCTCGTTGGCCTTGATCGCTGCCTCCAGTTCGATGCGTTCCGACGCATTCGACAACGCGCGGTCGCCGAGCATCTCGTGCGTCCCCGCGCCGTGGCGCGTCAGCAACTGCAGCCGCGTTTTCAACAGCGCGCGCTCCTGTACGAGCGCGTCGCGTCGCGACTCGTCGGCGCTGATCAGCGCAAGCCCCTCCAGCGCGATCTGCTCGACCACGCGCCGCACGATCTGTTCACGCAGATCGGCCTCCGTTTCGCCGCAGACACGCACCTGATGATCGTCGAAGCTCAACGTCGTGTGCGCGACGTCGGCGTGAACCGCGTCGCCGACCTGTTCAACGCCGAACGCGCGACGCTCCGTCATCGCCATGCTGAGCACGGCGTAAGTCTCGCGCGCGAGCGGATGGTTTTCGAACCACGTATGCAGTTCGGGCGAGCGGCTGAGAATGTGCGCGATCTCGTCGGCACCCGCGAAGAACGCGTGAATATAGGGGTCGTCGAGCCAGGTTGAAGCGCTCGCCACGCGCGCCGGCAGCAGCTCGCTCACGAGGCGGCTCACGTAGTCGAGCGAGCAGGACAGCGCGGGCGTGACGCGCTCCCGATAGCCGTCCGCGAGCTTGAGCGACGGGCTCAATACCTGCAGACGCTCAATCAGCGCGTGGATTTGCGGCGTAACCGGCGCCGCCTTCGGTCGCGCTCGGAATAGTCTGTCGAGAATGCCCATGCCAGGACTCCGTTGCGAACCGCGCAAACGCGCGGCCAGAATCGGGTGACTCGTGCGATCCGTCCAGGCAGTCGCGCAACACCCCTGCCGCATCGCAGCACACAGCACTATAACGCCAATTCGCGCGCGAACACGCTCAGGTCATGCATCCCGAACAAGCCCACCGTCTGCGTACGGGTCGTACGGCCGCCGGGGGACGAATGATCGTCCGCGCAACCGTTTGCGATGGCCTGATTGCCTCCCGGAAGCGCTCACCTTGACGAGCGCGTTACTCCCGAAAATTCTCACCCTTTATGCCGGTCGATGGCGGCACCGTTTCATTTAATCAGTATGTCGAAGCAAATCTGCATGATAGTGGCGACATCGCGAGGGCTCGTGCGTCCCATCGCGCGCGCTGTCCGTTCGGTGCCCGACGCCCCGCGCTCCCGAACATTCTCACCTTTCTCCGCGTGCCGGTTCTTTCGCTCGCTGTAGAAGCGAAGCGCCCGAATAATGCGCTGCTCATTGCATCCCGTAAATCCTCACCTATCCGGCGTGGATTCACACGGACTCCGATGACACGCCGCGCCGATGCACCGACAAACGCCGATCACATTCAAAACTTCATGCGCACCTGAAACCCGATCGTGAACGGCAAGTCGTCGGAAGGAATCGGGGGGATCACGATGAAGTTCACGCCCACGCGCCTGTACGCGAGCATCACGATCGGGGCCGCGACCGGGCCGACGCTGTGATTGCGCCCGAGTCCCCAGTTGCCGTAGTTGTAGCCCGAGATGATGCCGCCCATCGCGGCGAGCCGCACGAAGCCCCAGTGCAGAAACTCCGGCGCCCAGACGGCGCCGCCGTAATACGACGGCCGCCGCAACGAGTTGCGAAAGCCGCCCGCGGTGAGCGCCCAGGTCTGCCCCGGCCAGCATTCGATGCCGAGCCCCGGATTGAACTGCTCGAAGTCCTTGTCGGGATGGACGTGATAAGAGCCCACCATCGCATCGATCCACAAACCGCCGCTGCACCAGTCGGCAGCACGCGCGCCTGTTGCCGCGCATAGCGCCAGCACGCCGGTCGCTGCAATTGTGATTGTCTTTTTCGTTGCCGTGCCGCCGTGCTTGCACCAAAAACGCATGGGATTTATTCCTCTGTCGCGCCGATCCGCGTCGGATGGTCTGGTTCAGGTGATGACGAACTGTACCGTAACCCGATGCGTACGCAATGAAGGATGCGCTCGAGCACCGCGACGCGGACAGCCGCCGCCGCCCGCGTGCGTGACGGATTCAAGAACCGTCTTCGCGAACGCGACCGGGCGCGGCCGGATGCGACATGACGCGCGTTACAGGCCGAGGTCGCTCAGGCCCGGATGATCGTCGGGGCGACGGCCGAGCGGCCAGTGGAAAAGACGATCCTTCCCGGCGATCGGCAGATCGTTGATCGACGCAAAGCGGCGCGCCATCAGGCCGTTCTCGTCGAATTCCCAGTTCTCGTTGCCATACGAGCGGAACCAGTTGCCCGAATCGTCGTGACACTCGTAGGCGAAGCGCACCGCGATGCGGTTCTCCGTACATGCCCACAGTTCCTTGATGAGCCGGTAATCGAGTTCGCGCGCCCACTTGCGCGACAGGAATTCGACGATCGCCTCGCGGCCCGTGACGAATTCGGCACGGTTGCGCCAGACGCTTTGCGGCGTATAGGCCAGCGCGACGCGTTGCGGGTCGCGCGTATTCCATCCGTCCTCGGCCGCGCGCACCTTCTGGATGGCGGTTTCGCGCGTGAACGGCGGCAGCGGCGGACGAACTTCAGCGGTGTTATTCATGTTCTTTCTCCGGGGAACGAGCGGCACGCCGGGCTGGCGACCGCGACAGGGAACGGCGGCTCGACGTGCGGGCACGCGTCAGCGCATCGAGTAATTGCTTCGCGGCGGCACGAGCGTCGAGCGCGGCATCGGCGTCGCCGCTCACCAGCGCAACGCCGATCGCGCCATCGATCAGGATCAGCCACTGGCGCGCGAGACGCGCGGCGTGGCGGCGATCCATGCCGTTCGCGGCCATGTGGGCATCGCACTGCTCGCGCACGAAAGCGAGCAGGCGCGCCTTGTGCTCGAACGCCACGAGCCGGACCGGATCGTCGGGCGACGCCGTCTCGCCCGCGGCATTCAGGAACGCGCAGCCGTGAAAACCATCGGACGCGAACCACTCGCGCAAAACGTCGAACATGCCGATCAGACGCGCGCCGGGCATGCGTCCGCGCTTGAGCGTGCCGTCGACGAACCAGCGCATCCAGCGTTCGTCGCGACGCTGCAACGCCGTGGCGACAAGTTCGTTCTTCGATTTGAACCACGTGTAGAAGCTCTTGCGCGCGGCGCCTGCCTCGCGAACAATCGCGTCGACGCCCGTCGCGTGGATGCCCCCTGCGTAGATCAGCGCTTCGGTGGCGTCGAGCAGGCGCTCGCGGGCATCTAAAGGCGGTTCGGCACCCGGCGCGGCGACAACCGGGCTCATGCTGCGATCTCCTTGACTGCGGATTTTCGTCGGCGGAGAACGATCGTTCTCCATGCGGCAATGTAGAACGATCATTCTACAAAATCAAGCAGAAATTTTTGGCTCTGTTCGAACGCCCGGGAATAGACAGTCGTGCCGAAGCGTTAACATCGGGGAGACGAGGGAGAGGGCATGAAAGAAAAACACATTACCGGCGTGAGGCGCCGGGCCTGTTGCCTGGCGCTCGGCGCGACCTGCCTGCTCTGGGCGTGCACGCCGCTGCGCGTCGTCACGCATAGCGTGACCAGCGCGGAGCCGGCGGTGCCGGCCGGCCGCTACGAACTCGACGCGCATCACTGGAGCGTGGTGTTCGACGTCGATCACCTGCACTATTCGCGCTTCGTGATGCGCTTCGACCGCGCCCGCGCGCAACTCGACTGGCGCACGGGCGGACTCGAGAATGCGACGGTCGAAGCAACCATCGACACGTCCAGCCTCGACACGAACGTGCCGCAACTGGACCAGATGGTGAAAGGCCCGCAGATGCTGGACGTGGCACGCTATCCGCAGATCCGCTTCGTCAGCACGCGTTTCGAGCGGACCGGCGGGGCGCGCGGCACGCTCACCGGCAATCTGACGATTCGCGGCGTTACACAACCGGTCACGCTGGACGTGACCTTCAACGGTTACGCGCCGAATCCGCTGACGAAGCAGCCCACCATCGGTTTCGCGGCGACGGGCCGGTTCAGCCGCGCGAAGTTCGGACTGACGACGTGGTATCCGGCAGTCGGCGACGACGTCGACGTGCGTATCGAGGCCGAATTCGAAGCCAGAGTAGAACAGCCGGCCGCGGCGGATTGAACCGTCTGCGGCGTCAGGCGGCCGCGTGGGTCCAGTCGAGAATGACCTTTCCGCTCTCGCCGGAAAGCATCGCGGCGAAGCCCTTTTCGTAGTCGTCCACGCCGAAGCGGTGCGTGATGATCGGCGAAAGATCGAGCCCGCTTTGCAACATCGCGACCATCTTGTACCAGGTCTCGAACATCTCGCGGCCGTAAATGCCCTTCATTTCGAGGCCCTTGAAAATCACCTGATTCCAGTCGATCGGCGTGTGCGACGGCAAAATGCCGAGCAGCGCGACCTTGCCGCCATGATTCATCGCTTCGAGCAACGCGGTAAATGCGGACGGCACACCTGACATTTCGAGGCCCACGTCGAAGCCCTCGGTCATGTGCAGGTCGCTCATCACGTCACGCAGCGATTCGCGCGAAACGTTCACGGCACGCGTCGCGCCCATCTTGCGGGCGAGTTCGAGGCGGTAGTCGTTGACGTCGGTGATGACGACGTTGCGCGCGCCCACGTGCTTTGCGATCGCGACGGCCATGATGCCGATCGGCCCCGCGCCGGTGATGAGCACGTCCTCGCCGACGAGGTTGAACGAGAGCGCGGTGTGCGTCGCGTTGCCGAACGGATCGAAGATCGCGGCGAGATCGTCGGAGATCTCAGGCGGAATCCTGAACGCGTTGAAGGCCGGAATGACGAGGTATTCAGCGAACGCGCCTTCGCGGTTCACGCCCACGCCCACTGTGTTGCGGCAAAGATGGCGGCGTCCCGCTCGACAGTTGCGGCAGAACCCGCAGGTGATGTGCCCTTCGCCGGACACGCGGTCGCCGATTGCGAAGCCGCGCACTTCCTGGCCCATTTCGACGATTTCGCCGACGTATTCGTGACCGACATGCATCGGCACGGGAATCGTTTTCTGGGCCCAGTCGTCCCACTTCCAGATGTGAATATCGGTCCCGCAGATCGCCGTGCGATGAATCTTGATCATCACGTCGTTGTGGCCGACTTCGGGCTTCGGGACATCGGTCAGCGTGAGGCCGGGGGCGCGTTCGAGTTTGGCGAGTGCTTTCATATCGTTCAGGATACCTTGTTAAATGACGCCGAGCTGCTTGCCCACGCGCGCGAACGCAGCCACTGCGCGTTCGATCTGTTCGGGCGTGTGCGCGGCGCTCATCTGTGTGCGGATGCGCGCGCGTCCCTTCGGCACCACCGGATACGAGAATCCGATGACGTACACGCCTTCTTGCAACAGCGCGTCGGCCATCTTCGAAGCGATTTGCGCGTCGCCGAGCATGACCGGAATGATCGGATGCTCGCCCGGCACCAGCGTGAAGCCGAGCGCGCTCATCTCGCGGCGGAAATGCGCGCCGTTCGCGCGCACACGCGCACGCAGTTGCGCGCCTTCGTCGCTGGCAATCAGTTCGAGCACCTTGAGCGAAGCCGCGGCAATGCCCGGCGTGAGCGTGTTCGAAAAGAGGTACGGTCGCGAGCGCTGGCGCAGCAGTTCGACCACTTCCTTTTTCGCCGCGATATAACCGCCCGACGCGCCGCCGAGCGCCTTGCCGAGCGTACCCGTGATGATGTCCACGCGGTTCGCGACGCCGCAATGCTCGGGCGTGCCGCAGCCGTGCTCACCGATGAAGCCCACCGCATGCGAATCGTCGACCATCACGAGCGCGTCGTAGCGGTCGGCGAGATCGCAGATGCCCTTGAGGTCGGCGATGATGCCGTCCATCGAAAACACGCCGTCGGTTGCGATCAGCTTGTAGCGCGCGCCCGCTTCGTCGGCTTCGCGCAGTTTCGCTTCCAGATCGGCGAGATCGTTGTTCTTGTAGCGATAGCGGCGCGCTTTCGAAAGACGAACCCCGTCGATGATGCTCGCGTGGTTCAGCTCGTCGCTGATGATCGCGTCTTCTTCGCCGAGCAGCGTTTCAAACAAACCGCCGTTCGCGTCGAAACAGCTCGAATAGAGAATGCAGTCTTCGGTCTGCAGGAACTGCGCGAGCGCGCTTTCGAGCGCCTTGTGCACCGTCTGCGTGCCGCAGATGAAACGCACCGACGCCATACCGAACCCATCGCGATCAAGTCCGTCCTTCGCCGCCGCGATAAGTCGCGCATCGTCGGCCAGGCCCAGATAATTATTCGCGCAGAAATTCAGCACGCCGCGGCCGTCCGCGAGGCGGATGGCCGACGATTGGGGCGTCGCGATCACGCGCTCGCTCTTGTAAAAACCGTCGGCGCGGATCTGGTCGAGCGTGGCGCGCAGATGCGCAAGGTAGGGGGTTCGCATGAGTCGTGCTCCTGACAGGGCGGGCCGCGACCTGCTATAGTCGCCGTCAGCTTTACCGGAAATATTCGTTTTTTCGAACCTAAGTTCGATATGCCGAACAAACTCTAAACGATGGGGCAGCAAATGGCAAGCACCCGTAAGCCGCGCACGTCCGGCACCGCGACTCAGGCGGAGACGCCCGTGGTGGCTACTCCACCCGCTGCAGGCGTGGCACGCGTTGTGCCTCCACGCGTCGGCGAGCAGATCCAGCGGCTGCGCAACGAACACAAGATGACGCTCGACGATCTGTCGCGCGCGGCCGGTGTCTCGAAATCCATGCTATCGGAAATCGAACGCGACAAGGCGAATCCGACCATTGCCGTCGCGTGGCGGCTCACGAATGCACTGGGCGTGAAGCTGGACTCGCTGTTCGCTTCGCCGAAGGCGGCCGACGCGATCGCGGTCGCCGGTCCGCACGACATTCCTACACTGCTCGGCCAGGACGCGGGCTATCAGTTGCGTGTCTGGGGGCCGATTGAGCTGGCCGGTCACTTCGAATGGTATGAGCTGACGCTGAAACCGGGTGGTGCGCTGGTATCGAGCGCGCACGAACCGGGCACGCGTGAGCATCTGACCGTGCTGCACGGAACCATCGACATTGAAGCAGGCGACGAGGCGCAACGCGTGAAGACCGCGGACACCGCGCGTTACGTCGCCGATCGACCGCACGCGATCCGCAACGCCGGCAAGGGCGAGGCGCGCGCGCTGCTCGTCGTGATTCACGGCTGAGCGCGCCGGGAAATCGACGCGGCCGCCCCGGATACTGTATATTCATACAGTATCGTGATCGACCGGAGCCGCCATGCAGACCCCCAACGAGCTGGATCTGGCCGCCTTGCGCTTTCAGGCGGCCGCGCGTGACCTCGAACGCATCGTGCGCAACATTGCGCAGCGCTATATCGCGCAGCAGGTTCCGCTGACATGGCGGCTGCTACATGCGATCGAGGCCGAGGCCCTCGCCGACCTGGGATTTGCGAGCCGACACGACGCCATCATGCTCGGGCTCTTTGAGCGTCCGGGCGAACTCGCTTATCCGGAATCCGATGATCCGGTGGATTTCGGCCATTCAACCGCGTTACCTGCCGTGTTCGCCTTCGCGGTGACCGCTTATGAGCGTGCCGCGCAACGCGCGCAGGAAGCGAACCGGCAAGCCCGGCAGCAAGGCTCCGTTCGGCGCCTGCGTGCATGGGGTGGCTAGCGGTTCGGCCGAATTGTCCGCTAACGAAAAATCACCCTCGGCGTCCAGCCGGCCGTTAGAATGAACGTCAGTTACGCAACTAACGGAATGAGAGCGATGACGTCTTCCCCAACTTCACGCGACCTTTTCGACCAGCAACGCACGGACTGGCAACGCGATCCGGCGGGCGCCTTCGATGCGTGGCTCGCCTCGCAGGAATTCCGTCAATCATCCGCCGATGTCTACCGCGTCCAGTGGGGCCGCTTTCTCGAGTGGCTGGCGATGCGACGCAAGACCATTCTGTCCGTCGATACCGCAACGATCGCCGAATTCGTCGCCGGACTCGACGTGAAGAAACCACAGCGTCTGCGATACCTGCGATTGATCGAGCGTGTCCTCGATCATGTCCGGCAAATCGAACTCGCGTCGACCAACCCCGCACGCTTCATCGCGCAGGACGGCGAAGCCGCCTGGCGCAACGCAAGAGAGAACGAGCCGACCGGCTTTCTGGATGCGGCCGAAAGAACCGCGATCCTGGCGCGGCTTTTTGCGCCGCTCGCAGAAGACTCGGCGGCCAGGCGCTGGCGCGCACGCCGTGACCGCGCGCTCATCGCCGTGTTTCTCGGCGGCGGACTGAAAACGGGCGACGCGATTGCATTGACGCTCGACGCGGTGTCGCCCGGCTCGGAATGGCTGACGATCGAAGCCGACAATCCGGTGTTCACACGTATCACCCGGCTCGCCCCGTTTGCTGTCGATGTGCTCGGCGCCTGGCTCGAATCGCGGCGCGAAGCCCGATTGCCGGGCCAACTCGTCTTTCCGGGCTCGCCGTCCGGGCGGCCGATGCACAAGGCCACCATCCTGCGCGCGGTCGATGCAATCGTCGCGGCCACAGGCATTCCCGACACGCGCGCGCAACGCGCCAGTCCGCAGACGCTGCGCAACACGTTCGCCGCGGAACTCTACGAACAGGGTGTGGATGCCGGACAGGTCGGGCAATGGCTCGGTTTCATGCAACCGATTTCGGCCGGCCGGTTGCATCGCGCATGGCAAATGTGGGTGGAACGGGAAATGTCGGCCGTCACGCACAGCCCCGCATGACGGGCGGGGAGGCGATGCCGGTGCGGCATCGCCTCCCGTAGATACTCACTTCAGGCCGCAACGGCCAATCCCGTAACGGCTCACCTCAGGCGGCGCCGGACGCCACCTTTCCCGACATGAACCGGCTGACGGCCTCGAGACGAGAACCGCCCGGACCGGACGTGTGCTCGCATTCCGGACACGTCAGCTCGTAGTGGTCATCGACCGCCGAAAATTCAGGCTCGCCCTCCAGGCACTTCGGACAGCGCGCCGGCAAGCTGACGTGTCCGTCCACGAGGGTCCCGAGCCGGGCGAGTTCTTCCTCGCCGAGTTGTCCCGCCGCAGCGAGCGCACACAACACTTCGGCTACCGACGCATCAATGCCCTGCTGGCCGCGCAGCGCCGTGACCTGGCGCGTCAGGACGTCGACTTCATCGGAGCGCTCGCGCAGCAGCGCGTCGAGGCGATCAGCGCGGGCCTTTGCCGCCGCCAGTTGCTGGATGAAATCGAATTCTTTCTTGCTGGCTTCGCGCTGGGCGGCCTGCCACGTCGACGACATGGTGCGCAACGAGTCGAGTTCGACCAGCATCGGCTTGACGCGCCGCTCGGCTTCGGCGAGCGCGTCCTTGATCTGCTGGGCATAGTGTTCGGTGCTAGTGCGCAGATCCTCGTGAAGCGTATCGATGCGATCACGCAAACCGGCGTTGGTGGTCTGCTCGGCGTCGAGCCGCTTCGTCAGGATCTCGTTTTCCGCTTCGAGGCGCCGGATTGCGCCCTGAAGGCTATCCTGGTGAACAGCCCCATGCGCGGACGATGCCGCAAGCTGGCTTTCCAGTTCGCGGACTTTGGCCCAGGCGGCTTCAGTGCGCGCTTCGCTGCGCTGAAGCATCTCGTCGGCAGCAGCGCGACGCGCTTCCGCGTCCCGCACGGCTTGCTCCGCGTGATTCTTGTCGTTTTCGATATCGGCCCGCTCGGTTTCGAGCACGGCGCGTGCGAGAGTTTGCGCTTCCTGGAACAGGGCGCCGAGCAGTTCGCCTGCGCGTTCTTCGAGCGCAGGCGGGATAGACCCTGTACCGACACGCACCTTCGACGCAGTACGAATTCGCTGCCAGAAGAGTTCGATATCTTTCGGAATGTCGCTCGCACTGCCGGTCTGCGTCAGATCCCGTACGGCCGCCATCGACGGGCGGATCCCGAAATCGAAAAAAAGACGCTTGCAGGCATGTAACGACAGGTCCTGCCGTCGCGCTCCGTCTTTACGGAGAGCTTCTAGTTCGTTGCGCAGGTTCTGGCGGTCTTCGTCTTGCATCATGGTTGTCTCTAGACTCGGGCACGATGGCAAATAATAACAAATTACGTAGCGCCCGATACGTTTCCGATAGATATGTCTGAAAACAGTCATTGACGGACTGGCTGGTTCTTCAGGTGGTGCGCGTTACATCGATTCAAGACCCGATTTCGTGAAACAAAGCGAAGTTTGTTTCATAAGTGATTGTAAATGCGTGGTTTTCGGTTAGGTTCACTTTTCCGCCATGTGTTTCACGTTGTCGGTACAGGCCAATCTTGCGAAATGACCGCGTTCGAAGTGGGTGTCTCTGGAGGCGCGCGGGGTGGAAGTGCTTGAGGGTAATAAAAGTAAACACCCTTGATACCTTGTTAAGAACGTTAACGTCACGGCAATCGCTTACCAGGCATGGGTTTCAGCGGGGTCAGGTGAACCTTTGCGGGAGGTCGGGTGAGAGGCTGCGGGATGGTGGAGTGACGGGGTTCAGGGAAGCCGGTGAGACAGTTCAGGAAAGTTGGTGAGCGGGTTCGGGGCAAGGTGCATTTTCGAGCTGGGCGCGAAGGTGAGCGGTTACGGGACGGGTTAGCCTTTGCGCTCCCGCGAGGCCGATCGTCCTTTGGATGTTGCTCGTATTGCAACGGTGAGCGGATACAGGACCTGTCATTTGCACTGCTTTCGGGGGAAAAAAGGTGTCTCCGGACGCCAGGGTGAGCCGAATCGGGATAAATCGGCTGCGTGAGGTGAGGTTTTTCAGGAACTGGAGGCTCATTTGACGTCTGGCGGGGCCTTTGACGTGCTTCAGGTGAGACTTTTCGGGACCTTGGGGCACGGCTCGGGCAGCTCCGGACGACCTTGCATCGGGGCGCGGGACGGCGATCGTCATTCTCAGGTGAGGATTTTCGGGAGATAGATGGAGGGGAGGCTCGCAGCGAGCGATTGTGAACTCACGGATGCTTACAGTGAGTCTTTCCGGGAGCGATTGAAGTGCAGTTTCCGGGTGGCAGTGAGGTTGTTCGGAAGCTAGTTGGTGTTCACTGACCTGAAAACGCCGTTGGGGCGGGCCTGGAACTTGGGCAATCGGGTACACACGATTCAATAAGGTGAGGTTTTTCGGGACCAACGGGCGGAACAGGGGAAGACTATCAATTCACGGGCTGCCGGCAATGAGGTGAGCTTTTTCAGGACATCAGAGGGATGAATGCAGGGCACGAGAATATGTGGATAAGTCTAGGAATCTATTGGACTTTTCCACACGGGCTGGTTTGGGGTGAGGATTTTCGGGAGCCTGCGGCCGGGCATCGCCAGATGCTGGCAAGGCGCCCGCAGGCGGTAAAGGTGAGCGTTTTCGGGAGGTTTATTCGGTGCTTTTCCGTGTCCGGAAGCCGATGCGCGCTATCCCATCGGCCCTGATCAGACATGATCGGTGAGACTTTGCGGGAGACTAAGGAGGGGATGGGGGTGCCTTCTCGCTCGCAGGTCTCGTTTTTGCTAGTCGTGAGAGTAGCCGCTTGCCGCGTCTAAGGGCGCTACCCGTTTGATGGACAGGCTGGGAAGACGTACTTCGCAATATCCCCTGGATTTCGCCGTGTCGCTTGCCGCGTTTGGCATGGTGCTTTCGGTTCGCCCGCAGCTGCTTTGCCGTTTCGCCCCCACGATGTCAGGCGCTCAGCAGCTGGATGCCATGCCGTCTCACATGCAAATCGAAGCTTCGTCAAAAAATTTTGGGGTGAGACGATACGGGAGCGCGTCGAGGAATTTGTCTGACTGCAGGATCGGGGCCATCCACGCGGATCGGCTGACCCGCAACGTTTGCGCTGGCCCCGGTCTGCGAGCAAAGGTGAGTCTGTTCGGGGGCGCCTGGCGGTGAGTCACGGGCGACGCACGCGCATCACCGGCAATGGTGAGATGGCCCCTATAGACGCCTATCACCACAGACGGTATCCTTTCGCGAAAATCTCTCCTCGACCCGACGCATGGCCACGAAGCGTGTGAAAAAAACCGATGTGGTAAGCCCCAGCTCGGCCGAGTTGCGCAAGGCCGTCGAGGCGATCGCGATTCAGCCGAAGAGCGGCAAGATCACACTGCTGACCCGCAAGCTGTTCAACGTTCTGCTCGCGGTTGCCCAGCAGGCGGACGAATCAGGCGATACCTATCGTGCCCTGTTATCCGACATCGTCGCGAACTCAGCCTTCGACTCCAACGACACCGCGCTCGTGAAAGAGCACCTGCGCCGCATGGTGTCGGTGCAGGTCGAATGGAGTCAAGGCACGTCGAGCCAGAAGCCTGGCCGGAAATGGGGCATTTCCACGCTGATCGCCGATGCCGAAATTCTCGAGGATCCGGCCACGCGACGCGTATGGGTCGAATTTTCGTTCGCGCCGAAGATCAAGAAAAAGCTGCTGGATCCGGTTCAGTATGCGCGTCTGAGCCTGCAGTTTCAGAGCCAGCTGCGCAGCAGCGCCGGTCTTGCTCTTTACGAGATCTGCGTGCGCTACCTGACGAACCCCAGTCATCTCACGATGCGTGAGACGTGGGAATGGTGGCGCCCGATCCTGTCGGGCACGCCGGATACCGAGGCGGGCGACGAAGCCAAACGCGAATATAAGTATTTCAAACGCGACTATCTTCGACCGGCCATCGCGGAAGTCAACGCCGTCACGAACATATTTGTCGAATTGATCGAACATCGCGAAGGGCGTCGGGTGGCCGAAATCCAGTTTCGGGTGACCGAGCGCAAGCAGCCGATGCTCGCGCTCGACGAGCATCCCAATGTATTCGACAGCACGCTCGTCGACCGGATGGTGAAGATCGGTATTCCGCTGAAGGAGGCGCAATCGCTTTATGCCGACAGCGAGGAAAACCGGATTCGCGCCGCGCTGCAGTTGACCGAGCAGCGCATGCGCAGCACGACGCTGCCGCCTGTCCGAAGTGCGGCGGCGTTGTTCAAGGACGCGCTGAAGAAGGGATACGCACCGCCCGTCGAAGCGGTGGCGTCTGATTCGGCGGCGATCGCCAAGGGTCCCGTGGCGGCGCTCAGCGCGGATGATCCGAGGGCGCGCCTGCTGGACGAATATGCAGCGTATCGCCGCAAGGAAGCGCGCGCTCTCTATGAAGAGCAGGGCGACATGGAAAGGCAAGTAGCGCGCGAGTCGTTCGAAAGCGACGAGTTGCCAGGCCTTGGCGCGCACATGCGAAACGACTGGCGCCGGCGAGGACTCGAGTCGAAGCTGGCAGAAACCGCATTTTTCGATTGGCTCGCGAGAAAAACCTGGGGCGAGCCGACCGATGGTGACTTGCTCACGTTCACGCTGCGTCAATCGCGCGCGGCATGAACCCAGGCATCGCCGGGCAATCCGGAGACGCGACCTCCGGCGGGATCGGGCCGGAAACCGGTGACCGGCGTATGTCGCGACTGATTAACCGGCCTGCAGCATCTGCTGGATCTGATGCAGGATTTCGTCGCGTCGATCTTTGGGCAATCCCTTAAGTCGCAGTTCGAGCCGGTCGTCGCCGTATGACTTGAGGTCGCCGACCGATACACCCTCCATCTTGATCTCGAGCCGCTGAGCGTAGCGCTGGCGCCCGGCCGGTTTGGGGTTGTCCTGTGCGTTCGACCGGCCCTTGACGATATCCGCGACCTGGCGCGTGCTCAGGTCGTCCGCGAGAATCCGGTTGATCAGTCGTAGCGTGGCGTCTGTGCCGCGCGCGCCGTGGTAGCGGCCGACCTGATAGGCCATGTTCGACCCGAAGCGGTCGGGGCGAGCCACCATTTCCTGCATCACCGATTCCGGCAGCTTTGCAATCGACAGCGCGACGGCAACGGTCGACTCGTCGAGTCCGAGATGGTCGGCGAGTTCGCGCTGACTCTGGAAAAACTTCTCGTCGATAAACCGTTTCCACACGACCGCGTTGTCGAATACGGTCTGAGAATCGCGCTGGACGTTGAGATCGTATCCGAGCTTGTAACTCTGAATGCCGATGGGCAGATCAACGACGATTGCCTTGACTGTTTCCTTGTTCGCTTCCTTTAGTGCGCGTACACGGCGTCCGCCGTCGCTGACGTAGTAGCTGCCGGGTGCCGCGTAATCGGGAATGACATGAATGGCTTGCTGCTGGCCTTGCTTCGCGAGATTGACCGCGAGTTCGGCAATCGACGACTTCAGATAAAAGTGACGCGGATTGAAGGGGCTCGGCTTGATCGCCTTCAAGGGCAAGTCGATGATCTGGCCTGGCCGGTAACCGTGCTCGACCCTCCACGTACGATATTCGGGCGACTCGTTTTCAATCTGATCAACCACAATAGCGGCCGAGATAACGGCGTCTGCGGTGGCGTGGGTCGGTTGACCGGTGACTTCTTTGACCTTTGGCGTGTCCTGGACGAGCCCGTCGATTGCGTTGAGTCGATCGAGTGCCGTGCGCTTTTCGCTACTCGTGGTGTCAGGTCTTGCCTGAAAGCCTTTGGCAAATTGGGAGGGTTTCATTCAGGGTCCTTTATGCGCATAAAGTCAGGGGAGCATCGCCGCAATTTCGTCGGCGACGGCGCGCACCTCAAGCGCAGCAAGCCGTGCCCCACGGTCGCTCATCTGCAGAACCGTTTGACCGAGTGCCATGGCTTGCTTGTACGCTTCTCGGGTGGGAATTTGCGTCTTGAGCAACGGGAAGCCAAGCTCTTCGAGCGCGCGTTTTAGTTCACGCGTGAGCATGCGCTTTTCTTCCGTCTTGTTGAGCAGAAACACCGCGCGCAGATCTTCGTTCATGACCTGCGCCTGCTGAATCAGCTTGACCAATCCGACGCTCGACCAGTAATCGGCCGGCGACGAGGATGTGGGAACGATCGCAATCGACGCGGCCAGTAACACGACGCCCGATACTTTTTCTGTAATCGACGGTGGGCAGTCGACCACGATGACGTCGTAGTCACCGATGAATTTCTTTATCTCCCTGTGAATCTGGCCGCCTGCTTCGGAGAGGTTCACAACGGGGAACGGGATGCCGGCTTCGTCTTCCCCCGAAGCACTGGCCCAATGGATGAGCGTATTTTGGCCGTCGGCGTCCACGACGAGCACCCGCTTCCCTTTCTCGTGGAATGCCGCGCCGAGATGCATCGCGATCGTGCTCTTACCGACCCCACCCTTCTGTTGCGTGACTGCGATTATCTCTGCTGCCAATTGGTTTTCTCCTTTTAGCTAATTGCCACGAATTTTACCGGGAATAAATTTCGATTCAACGATTTTTGTCGTGCCCGCCCCGAGAATTACCCATTTGGCCAAGATTTATGCGCATAAAGATGACCGCGCGGCGTGGCTGGAACGACCAGACGCGATATCGGTGCCGACTGAGTGAGATATCCGTATGTTGGGCGCCTCGATTGTGCCGGTGCCGGTAGCGGTGCTTTATGCGCATAAAGCTGCCGTTACGCACGCCATGGCGCAGCCGGATATCTCAGGCCACGTATTCCATGCCTTAATCCGTTACGAGAAAGAGCCGTCGATTAGCGTCGCTCCGCTCGGGTATGCAAACAAGCGGCGCTTCAGTGTCTCCGGGATGCCCGGTAAAATCGGGTGATTCACCGGCGGCACACTGTGTAGCCGCGGTCCACTTCCCTAGTCTCTGGATATCCATGATCACGATCTATCACAACTCCCGCTGCTCCAAGTCACGCGGTGCTTGCGAACTCGTTACTCACACCTATAACGCGGCTAATGAACCGGTGGAGGTGATTGAGTATCTGAAAACCGCGCTGACCGTCGATCAGTTAAAGGCGCTGCACGCTATGCTTGGATGTCCGCTGCGCGAGATGATCCGGACTGGCGAAACCGAGTACAAAGAGCTTGGCCTCGACGCCGCTGATGTCACAGATGATCAGATCTACGAATCAATCGTGAGCCATCCGATCCTGCTCCAGCGGCCGATCGTCGTGCGAAACGGCCGCGCCGTGATTGGCCGCCCGCCTGAGAACGTCGCAGCCCTCTTCGACTGAGCGCACCCCGCGGGGTTGCGTCGCTCTTGAGAAAACGCGCAAGAGCAACGCTTGCGCGCGCCCCGCGTTCGTTTCCTCCCGATTGTTTCATGGCTTGTGGGTGTGTCCCCGCACGGACAGCTCATTGAGCGTCGTACCTGTCCGCTTCCGCATGCCGACAAACATTCAGGTTGGCCGCCCGATTGCGGATCTGCAGACCCCAAAGTGCAAAATGCCCAATATTTGGGCAGTCGAAATTCTCTAGTCCGGCCCCACGCAAGGCCCGTTGCCACGGGCCCTTCCAGAAAATTGTCCACAAGGTTATCCAGAGAAAGTGTGGATAAATCCGCCGGTATTGGACTTGTCCACAGCCCGTCTCGCACATAAGGAACCGACGGCCACCTCCACGCCCGTCGAATCGGCCTCGCGCCTATGATGAAGCTATCTTTTTCCGCGCTTCGCGCGCACAACTGAGGACACTGCAATGGCTTATCAAATCGCGGTCGTGGTCGGCAGTTTGCGTAAGGATTCGTTCAACCGGCAGCTCGCGCATGCGGTGACGTCGCTGGCGACGGCCGATTTCTCGTTTGACTTCGTCGATATTGGCGTGCTGCCCCTCTATAGCCAGGACTACGACCCCGACTTTCCGGTGGTCGCGCGCAAGTTCAAGCAGCAGATCGAGGCGGCCGACGCGCTGCTCTTCGTGACGGCCGAATACAACCGCTCGATGCCGGGCGTGCTGAAGAACGCGATCGACTGGGGTTCGCGTCCGTGGGGCAAGAATTCGTGGAGCGGCAAGCCGGGTGCGGTGCTTGGCACGTCGCCGGGTGCGATCGGCACGGCGATCGCGCAGCAGCATCTGCGTACTGTGATGGCCTATCTCGACGTGGCGCTACTCGGCCAGCCCGAGATGTTCATCAAGCACGATGCGAGCAAAATCAACGAAAAAGGCGAGATCATCGACGGCGATATGCGCAAATTCCTGCAGGCGTTCGTCGATTGTTACACCGCCTGGGTCCAGCACCAACTCGGCCGCTGACTTTCGCCCCAAGACGCGGTGCGCCGGGAGGGCGTACGGGCGAACCGCAGCCATCGGATGTTCAGTGCAGTGTCCGATGATGGGCGGGCGTGTCGTCCTCGTACTCGAGAAATTCGTCGGGGATTTGTGGCGCGGCGTCCCTGGCCGGCCGGGTTGCTTCGGGCGCGCCGGGAACGTCAACATGGTGGCCCATGACGGCCCCCGCGCCCGGCGCGCTCGCCGAGGTCAGCACCGTGGCCTCGGCGTCGTTGCCCGGATTTCCCGTGCCGGAGCCCGGGCCCGTTGAGGCCGCTTTCTCCGGTTGCGCGGTTTGCGCCGGCGAAGACGCGGCGGCACCGCGTCGCCGCACCGCGTCGGCCAATCCCGCGAGCCCCAGTTCGTCGAGCGCCGAATGCTCGCGCACGCCCGGCGCATCGCTCGTCGCCCACGCCCAGCCCGCGCCGCGCATTGCGACGTCGACCGCATGCTCCGCGCGCAGCGTATCGCGCGCGAGCGTCGCGTGATCTTTGTCGGCGACGTGCACGCCGACGAGGACCATATCGCCCGGCGCCATCGGCTCGTGCTCCGCGTCGTGCGTGCCGCGCGCCGCCGGATCGCTCGCGAAGAAGCTGGTGACGAGGCGCTCGATTCCCGCGAGGACGCTCGGGCTGTGCGCGGGCAATTCGATGTCGCTTGCCGCGAAGCCCTTCAGTATCAGCGCGTCCTGCGCGTGCACCGCGTCGTTCCAGGTCTTGAAGCGGCCGGTCACAGTCTGTCTCATGACGCTCTCCTCGACGGAATGCATTGCAAGGTCACATGATGCGCTCAATCGCGCACCGTGCGTTGGTCGCTGCTGCAAACGTCGTGCCGCACCCAAAACAGGTCTAAATCGATCCAGAAGCGCGCCGCACGAGGCATCGCGGCGCAAGCTCCGCTCACAGCGTCGCGTCGCGCTCCCGCTGCGCACGCGCGGACCGGTCGCGCTGGATCTGCTCCAGCATCTTTTCCAGCAGCCCGATATCGAACGGCTTCGACAGTACCCGCACGTCGACGTGACGCGCGCGCTCCAGTTCCTCTGCGTAGCCGGTCACGAGAATGACCGGCAGATTCGGTGCGATGGCCTGCACCGCCTCGGCGAGGTCGATGCCGTTCATCTCGCCCGGCATGTGAATGTCGGAGATGACGAGTTCGAAGCCCGGCGCACGTTCGCCGCCCGCGGCCGCGGCCGCGGCGGCGTGGCTGGCTTCGATCAGTGCGAGCGCGCTTGTCGCGTCGTTGGCGCAGGTGACCTCGTGCCCCATCATCTGCAGCAGCGCTTCGGTGCCCGCCGCGACTTCGTCGTTGTCCTCGACGAGCAGCACGCGCAGGCCCGGCGGCGAGCTCGCGTCTTCCTTGCGCGGCTCCGGCGCGCGCTGCACGGTCGGCGCGTGCAGCGCGCGCGGGAGGTACAGGTGCACCGACGTACCCGCGCCGATTGCGCTATCGATGGCGGCGAGCCCGCCCGAGCGCTCGCAGAACGCGAACACCTGCGGCAGGCCGAGGCCGGTGCCCATGCCCTTCGGCTTCGTCGTGTAGAGCGGCTCGAAGGCACGCGCGAGCACGTCGGGCGGCATGCCGACGCCGGTATCTTCCAGCGTGATCTGCACGAAGTCGCCGTCGAGCGGGAAGCCTTCGCCGGGACGGAAGCCGATGTTGCGAGCGCGGACGGTGAAGCGTCCGCCGTTGGGCATGGCGTCGCGCGCGTTGACGGCGAGGTTGATGAGCGCGAGTTCGAATTCGGCGACGTCGACGAGCACGGGCCACACGTCCTCGTCGACGTCGACTACGAGCGATACCTTCGCGCCGAGCGATGCGCGCAGCAACTCGCGACTCGCCGGCAGCCAGCGGCCGACGTGGATGGTCTCGTTGCGCAACGGCTGCTTGCGCGCGACGCCGAGCAACTGGCGCGTGAGCGACTGCCCGCTCTTGAGCGCACGCTCGACCGCCGAGAGTTCGCGCTCGAAGCCCGCGGCGCCGCGCCGCCGCGCGATCTGCACGTTCGCGGAGACGATCATCAGCAGATTGTTGAAATCGTGCGCGACGCTGCCGACGAGGTTGCCGAGCGCCTCCATCTTGCGCGACTGCCGGTAGGCCGATTCGATCGAGCGGCGCATCGACGCCTCGGCCTGCCAGCGCTCCCAGGCTTCCTCCTCGGCGGCGAGGCGGCGCAGCGAGAACCAGATCACGCACCAGAGCGCGATGGACGGCGTGAACATCGAGACGACCAGCACGCTCAGATGCCGCAGCCAGTCCGTCCAGATCGCGGCGGTCCGATAGGCGCACGACACGTAGACCGGGTACGAGCCGACGCGCCGGTACGCGAGGATCACGTCGCTGCCGGCGATCGCCGAACGCATGCTCACGACGCCGGATTCGCTGCCGCGGGTGAGCGCTTCGCTGAACGCCGAGTGCGGCGTGACCTCCGTTGCGCCGCCTTTCGACGGCGGATAGATCGCGAGGATCGAGCCGTCGCTGCGCACGAGGCCGAGACCCATGGGCGAGAGCGCGCCGAGAAGGTCGCGGTAGAACGCGCTGAAATACGCGGGCCGCAGCGCGACCGAGACGACGCCCATGAATGCGCCCGCGTCGTCGCGGCGCGCGACGCCGGTGTGGAACACCGTTTCGCCGCCCGAGCCGTTGACCATCACGCGCGAGACCTGATCGATCGCACGGTTGTCGCGGATGCCGACGAAATAGTCGCGTGATGCAATCGACACGGCCGGCGGCGGCGAGTAGCGGCTGCTCGCGAGCAGATCGCCGTCGCGCCCGTAGATCGACAGCGACGCCACCTGCGGATAGCCGCCGCCCATCGCTTCGAGCTTTCCGTGGATCCGGGCCTCCATCTCGCGGACGCCGGTATCGTCGAGGCCCTGCACGAGTTCGACGATGCGCGCGTTGAGCGCCTCGTTCATGTCGAAGACCTTCAGCGCGTGCTCTTCCGCGACCCGCACCGTGCGCAGCGTCGTGTCAGTGGCGTCGGCCTCGCGTGCGCGCAGGTCGTTGTAGGCCATGGCGGCGACGTAGAGGCATGGCAGCACGATCGCCGCGATCAGGAGCGCGATCAGCGTGCGCCGGCGCACCGTGAAGTCGTGACCGGGCGCCGCCGGGAACGGCGTGTCGTCGCTGTGGGGCGGCGCGGGCGTTCGATCGTCTGGCCGCGGAGGCCGGTCAGGAATCATCGTCGGGAACGCAGGATAGGACGGCAGAGGCTTCCGACATCATAAACGACCGGGCCCAGGCGCTGGAGCGCGCGCAAAACAGCACCAAACGACACGAATAGCCACAGTGTTACGCGCCATTACCCGAGGCCGCCGCCAGCTTTGTCCGACAGATCGAATTCGCGACATTCCACGTAGCGCAAACGTACACAAAAGGATATTCGCCGTCATTAATCAAAATATGGATTGTTAATTTCCTGATAATTAGTGTATTTGAGTTAATCCTGTTAGATTCGCCCTTATTGGCGAGTTGCATTCCACTCCAATTGATTCGAGAATCGCCGCAGATGCTAAAAAAACGCACCATACATACACTGGGGCATCGTTCACCGTGACGTTTGACGCACGGTATCACTGCGGGGCGGCTTCTCTCTTGTCGAACAGGATCGGCACAGTTCGGGATGGCGCCGCGGGGCGGCGCACCCCCTATGCGCCAGCATGCACCTGCTTCTCGCCCGAACTCTCCCGGCAGCGTTGTAACTGAAATTGCCCGGGGCGCCTAAAGAAAGCGCCTGCGCCGCCGTTAAACCGTGTCATCGCATTCCACCCAACGCATATTTGTTTAGCATATCCATGTCCGCGCCGTCCTTGCCGATCGTGATTGCCGATGATTCTCTGCTCGCCCGTAAGGTGCTCACGAAGGCGTTGCCCGAGGACTGGCGCGTCGACATTTCGTATGCGTCGAACGGAACCGAAGCGCTGGCGCTCTATCGCGCCGGCCGCGCAGCGGTCATGTTTCTCGACCTCACGATGCCCGACATGACGGGCTTCCAGGTGCTCGAAGCCTTGCAGCACGAGGACCTGAATTCGTTCGTGATTGTCGTTTCCGCCGACGTTCAGCCACTGGCCCGGGAGCGCGTGCGCGCGCTCGGCGCGGTGGCGTTCGTGGCGAAACCGGTCACCCAGGAGGCGCTGCTGCCCATCCTGAAGGAGTACGGCCTGTATGCCTGATCTAGTCTTCACGGAATTGCAGCGCGACGCGCTCCAGGAGATCGCCAATCTTGGGATGGGGCAGGCGGCCACGCGGCTGTCGGGGCTGCTGGGCGCGTTCATCGAACTGTCGGTGCCGCGCGTGCGCGTGGTCGCGGTGAGCGAGGCCGCGGTGGCGCTGCGCGAGATGACGGGCATCGACGGCCCGGTCACGGCCGTGCGCCAGGGCTTTCGCTCGGAGATCAAGGGCGAGGCGCTCGTGATCTGCCGCAGCGGCGAGATCATGGCGCTGGGCACGCTGATCGGCGGCCCTGACGCCGTTCAGCCCAGCCAGTCGGAGATCGACAAGGAACTGGTCTTCGAAGTCGCGAACGCGCTCACGGGCGCCTGCGTCTCGGCGATGCTCGACCAGCTCGGGCGGCTGCCCGTGTTCACGCAGCCGGGGCTGCTCGGCGAACACATCATGCTCGACGAGGTGTTCCGGCCGGGCCTGCTCGCCTGGGATGTCGCCTTGCTCGTCGAGGTGAACTTCGCGCTGGAGGACCGGCGCTTTCGGGCCCACCTCGTCATGTTGATGGCCGAGGAATCGATCGACCACGTCAGCCGGGCGATCGACACCCTGCTGCACAGTCTATGAACGGACCTGCCGACTTGCCGTTGCTAGTGCCGTCGCTGTCGGATCTCGTCGTCGAGCGGGTTGGCTTCGGCATTTTCGTGCTCGGCCGGGATATGAACGTCCTGATGTGGAACCGTTTCATGCAGGACCACAGCGGGTTCGCTCCCGAGGCGGTGATCGGCCGTTCGATTTTCGAGACGTTCCCCGACCTGCCGCACGCGTGGCTTGAGCGCAAGGTCCAGAGCGTGTTCCAGCTCGGCAGCTTCGCGTTCAGCTCGTGGGAGCAGCGGCCGTGGCTGTTCCGCTTCGATCACGACCGGCCGATCACGGGCGGCGTCGATTACATGCAGCAGGACTGCGCATTCACGCCGCTCATGCACGGGCGCGACGTGATCGCGGTTTGCGTCACGATTACGGACGTGACGCACGTGAGCGTCATGCAGCGCGAGCGCGAAGAGGCGGTCGAAAAGCTGCGCGAATACGCCGACCGCGACGGCCTGACCGGCATCGCGAACCGGCGCTTTTTCGAGACGCGACTCGCCGAAGAATTCTCGCGTTGGCAGCGCTACGGCGGCGAGCTTTCGATGTTGCTGTTTGATCTCGACCATTTCAAGGGCATTAACGACCAGTTCGGCCACGTTGCCGGCGACGTGGTGCTGCGCGAGATCGCGCAGCGGGTGTCGGATCTGGTGCGCAAGCAGGACGTGTTCGGCCGCTTCGGCGGCGAGGAGTTCGCACTCCTGATGCCCTGCACGACGCTTGACGACGCGATGGGCGTGGCCGAGAAGATCCGCCGCACGATCGGCGATACGCCGATCGTGGCGCAGGGCACGGCCGTCTCCGTGACGGCGAGCGTCGGCGCTGCCGCCGCGCGTCCGGGTGCGCCCGGCTACGAGGGCATGGTCAACGACGCCGATGCGGCTCTTTATTGCGCAAAAAATCAGGGACGCAACCGCGCGATCGCGCTCGCCTGAGGGCATCCGTCCCTTTCGCCGCGCGTCTGCGCGGGGCTCCCGACTGCGGTGCCAGGCAAAGGTTGCTATACTTTTGTCCGTTTCCGGCAACAAACGACATCCATCGGGGCATCTATCAGATACCCGCCAGGACGTCCGCGGGCCGGCTGCCTCGCGCGTGTCCGCGCGCGCGGGCGACCCGCTGCATGCGGGCCCGAATAGCAAAGCCCCCGTATGCCCCGTATGCGGGCGCCCCCTCAGCGGAGATCGTCTTGGCCGTTTCCAACCTCGTCGTGGACGATACACAAATTGATGCGGCTGCCGCTTCGTCGGGCAGCTCGTTTTATCTGGCGATGCGAATCCTGCCAGTGTCGCAGCGCGACGCGATGTACCAGGTCTACGCGTTCTGCCGCGCCGTCGACGACATCGCCGACAGCGACTGGCCGCGCGTCGAGCGCGCGGCCGGGCTCGACCGCTGGCGCGCCGACATCGACGCCTGCTACGCCGGCACGCCGCCCGCGTCGCTCGCGGCTCTCACGCGCCACATCCACACGTTCGGTCTGCGTCGCGAGGATTTCCACGCGATGATCGACGGCATGGCGATGGACGCGGCAGCTGACATCTGTGCCCCCGACGAGGCCACGCTCGACCTCTACTGCGACCGCGTCGCGAGTGCGGCGGGCCGTCTGTCGGTGAGGATTTTCGGGATGGATGAAGAGCCGGGCCGCGAGCTGTCGCACCATCTGGGCCGCGCGCTGCAGCTCACGAACATCCTGCGCGACATCGACGAGGACGCCGACATCAATCGCAGCTATCTGCCGCGCGAACTGCTCGCGCGCGAAGGCATTGCGGCGTCGAATCCGCACGAGATCGCCGCCGATCCGTCGCTGCCGCGCGTGTGCGAGACGCTCGCCGAGCGCGCGAAAGACTATTTCGCGCGGGCCGACGCCATCATGGATGCCGCGCCGCGCGCGCGGGTGAAGGCGCCGCGCATCATGTCGGGCGTGTATCGCGTGCTGCTCGACCAGACGCTCGACCGCGGTTTCGACCTGCCGCGCACGAAAATCACCAAGCCGAAAGCCCGGCTGATGTGGATCGTCGCGCGCTACGCCCTGTTCTGATGGCGAGGCTCGTCCACGTGATCGGCGCGGGGCTCGCGGGCCTCGCGACGGCGGTCCGGCTGCAGCGGCGTGGAGTGCAGGTCGCGCTCTACGAGGCGGCCGGGCAGGCAGGCGGACGCTGCCGTTCCTACTACGACACCACGCTCGGCGCGACGCTCGACTGCGGCAATCATCTGATGCTGGCCGGACATGCGCACACGCTCGCGTACGCGCGGATGATCGGTGCGGCCGACGAGCTGCTCAGTCCGCCCGATCCGGGCTTCGCGTTCATGGACCTCGCGGCGCGCGCACGCTGGACCGTGCGCTTCTCGCGCTCTCGCGTGCCGTTGTGGATCGCGGACGCTAACGCGCGCGTGCCGGGCACGAAGACCGCCGACTATGCCGGTCTGCTGCCGCTCCTGTTCGCGAAGCCGGGCCGCACGCTGGCGCAGACGGTGCGCTGCGACGGCACGCTGTGGGACCGGCTGCTGCACCCGTTCTTTCTCGCGGGGCTGAACGTCGAGCCGCGCGTGGCGAGCGGCGAACTGGCGGCGAACCTGCTGCGCGAGGCGCTGGTGACGGGCGGCGACGCGTTTCGCCCGCTCGTCGCGAAGAGCGGCCTGTCCAGCGCGTTCGTCGATCCGGCGCTGCGCATGCTGCAGCACGGCGGCGCGACGATCCGGCTCGGTTCGCGGCTGGCGGAGATCGTGTACGACGACGCGGCGCGCCGCGTCGTCGCACTCGATTTCGTGGGCGGCCGTGTGACGCTCGGCGCCGGCGAGTCCGTCGTGCTGGCCGTGCCGTCCGAGGCCGCCGCGGCGCTCGTGCCTGCGATCCAGACGCCGCAGCGCTTCACCGCGATCGTCAGCGTGCACTTCGACGTCGAGCCGCCGCACGGGCTCGCGTCGCCGCTGGTGTTCGTGAACGGCACGGCCGGATGGCTCTTTGCCACGCACGGGCGCCTGTCCGCGACGATCCACGACGCGCACGCCGCGCTCGACGTGCCGCCCGAGACGCTCGCACGCGCGGTCTGGGCCAACGTGGCCGCGGCGGCGTCGCTGCCGGCCGATCGTCTGCCGCCGTGGCAGGTCGTGGCGGCTCCGCGCGCGACGTTCGCGGCGCTGCCCGACGAAGAACTGCGCCGTCCCGCGACACGCACCCGCTGGAACAATCTAATGCTTGCAGGCGACTGGACGGCTACCGGTTTGCCCGCGACGATCGAAGGCGCGCTCCGCTCGGCCCGCAAGGCCGCGGATCTGCTGCTCACCGAAAATATGGAACACCGATGAACGATTTATCCCAAGCCATGCCGACCGAAGATCTCGCGAGCGGCCTCGCCACTGCCGCCGATCCGCTGACGCTCGCCGGTGCCGCGGACGCGGAGGGCGCCGCCGCGCCGGTTGATGCGCCGGCCGACGGGACGGCGGCTGCGCTGGACGCCAGCGTCGCACGCGCGACCGAGGCGATCCTCGCGGCGCAGCAGGCCGACGGCCACTGGGTCTACGAACTCGAAGCCGACGCGACGATCCCCGCCGAATACGTGCTGCTCGTCCACTATCTCGGCGAGACGGCGAATCTCGAACTCGAACAGAAGATCGCGCGCTACCTGCGCCGCATCCAGTTGCCCGGCGGCGGCTGGCCGCTCTTCGCCGACGGCGCGATGGACGTGAGCGCGAGCGTGAAGGCGTATTTCGCGCTGAAGATGATCGGCGACGCACCCGATGCCCCACATATGGTCCGCGCGCGCGACGCGATTCTCGCGGCGGGCGGCGCGGAAACGGTGAACGTGTTCTCGCGCATCCTGCTCGCGCTCTTCGGCGTGGTGACCTGGTACGCCGTGCCGATGATGCCCGTCGAGATCATGCTGCTGCCGAAGTGGTTCCCGTTCCACCTCACGAAGGTGTCGTACTGGGCGCGCACGGTGATCGTCCCGCTGCTCGTGCTGAACGCGAAGCGCCCGGTCGCGCGGAATCCGCGCGGCGTGCGGATCGACGAGCTGTTCCGCCGCGCGCCCGTCACTGCGGGCCTGAACCGCCGCGCGCCGCACCAGAGCAAGGGCTGGTTCAACTTCTTCCGCGCGGTGGACGGCGTGCTGCGTACAGCCGACCCGCTGATGCCGAACTACCTGCGCCAGCGTTCGATCGACGCGGCGGTCGCGTTCGTCGACGAACGCCTGAACGGCGACGACGGTCTCGGCGCGATCTTCCCGGCGATGGCCAACTCCGTGATGATGTACGACGTGCTCGGCTACGCGCCCGATCACCCGCATCGCGCGATCGCGCGCCAGTCGGTCGAGAAGCTGCTCGTGATCCGCGAGGACGAGGCGTACTGCCAGCCGTGTCTCTCGCCGGTGTGGGATACGTCGCTGGCCGCGCACGCGCTGCTCGAAACGGGCGACGCGCGCGCCGAACAAGCGGTGCGCCGCGGCCTCGAATGGCTGCGTCCGCTGCAGGTCCTCGACGTGCGCGGCGACTGGATCTCGCGCCGTCCCGACGTGCGTCCGGGCGGCTGGCCGTTCCAGTACGCGAATCCGCACTATCCCGACGTCGACGACACGGCGGTCGTCGCGCTCGCGATGCATCGCGTGGACGTGCTCGACAAGACGAACTCGTACGACGAATCCATCGCCCGCGCGCGCGAGTGGGTGGTCGGCATGCAGAGCAGCAACGGCGGCTGGGGCGCATTCGAGCCCGAGAACACGCAGTATTACCTCAACAACATTCCGTTCTCGGATCACGGCGCGCTGCTCGATCCGCCGACGGCCGACGTGTCGGGCCGCTGCCTGTCGATGCTCGCGCAGATCGGCGAACTGCCGTCCGCGAGCGAGCCCGCGCGGCGCGCGTACAACTACCTCCTCGAAGAGCAGGAAGCCGACGGCAGCTGGTACGGCCGCTGGGGCATGAACTACATCTACGGAACGTGGACGGCGCTCTGCGCGTTGAACGCGGCGGGCCTCACGCACGACGATCCGCGCATGAAGCGCGCCGTGCAGTGGCTCGCGCAGACCCAGAACGAGGACGGCGGCTGGGGCGAGGACGGCGCGAGCTACAAGCTCGAATACCGCGGCTATGAGCGTGCGCCGAGCACGGCGTCGCAGACGGCCTGGGCGTTGCTCGGGCTGATGGCGGCGGGCCAGGTGAATCATCCGGCGGTTGCGCGCGGCATCGAATGGCTGCAGAAGACGCAGTGCGAGCACGGCCTCTGGGACGAGACGCTTTTCACCGCGACCGGCTTCCCGCGCGTGTTCTATCTGCGTTATCACGGCTATCGCAAGTTCTTCCCGCTGTGGGCGCTCGCGCGCTACCGCAACCTCAAGCGGTCCGGCACGACGCTCGTGACGGTCGGGCTGTGACGGTGCCGGTTACGGCATCGACGTCCGCATCGACGCGGCCCGTGGTCGCCGTCGCGGGCATGGCGTTCGAGGCGCGCATCGCGCAAGGCGACGCGCGCGACAACGTCGTGGCCGTCTATGCCGCGCGCGCCGATCTGCTCGACCGCGCGCTGAGCGCGGCGCTCGAACGCGGGGCGTCGGGCGTGATCAGCTTCGGCACGGCGGGCGGACTCGCGCCCGATCTGCAGCCGGGCACGATCGTCATCGCCGAGGCGGTGGACGGCCCGTTCGGCCGCATCGAAACCGATGCCGCGTGGTCCGCGCGGATCGCCGAAGCGTTGCAGGCATCGCCGCTCGCGAGTCGCATGCGGCGCGGCGTCGAGGCGGCCGTTGCGAAGCCGCTCACGGGCGCGGCGGATAAAGCCGCGCTCCATCGTTCGACGCACGGCGCGCTGGCCGTCGACATGGAATCGCACATGGCGGCCGCCGCCGCCGCCGCGCGCGGCCTGCCGTTCGTGGTGTGCCGCGCGATCGTCGATCCGGCGTGGCGCAGCCTGCCCAAGGCCGCGATGGCCGGCCTGCGCGACGACGGTTCGACGGCGATCCTTCCGGTCCTGCGCGAACTCGCGCGCGAGCCCGCGCAGCTGGGCGGCCTGCTGCGCGTCGCCGCCGATGCGCGCGCGGCGCGTCAGTCGCTTGCTGCCGCGCGGCGCGTGCTGGCGGCGTCCGGTGCCTTCTTTCCCGCGTAAATCATCAGGAATATTGGCGTCCTAGGGAAAACCCTAATCTTTGGTAAAATCTCGGTATTAACCCTAGGCTTGCGTACACCCGTATCGGGGCCTGATCATTTTCACGAGATTTACCAGCCATGAATTTTCACACCCGCAAATGGGTCAAGCCTGAAGACCTGAACCCGAACGGCACGCTCTTCGGCGGCAGCCTGCTGCGCTGGATCGACGAAGAAGCCGCGATTTACGCGATCTGCCAGCTCGACAACCAGCGCGTTGTGACCAAGTTCATTTCGGAGATCAACTTCGTCAGCTCGGCGCGGCAGGGCGACATCATCGAACTCGGGATGAAGGCCACGGAGTTCGGCCGCACGTCGATCACGCTGCGCTGTGAAGTGCGCAACAAGATCACGCGCAAGAGCATCCTGACGATCGAGAAGATGGTGTTCGTGAATCTCGGCGAGGACGGCAAGCCCGCGCCGCACGGGCGCGAGCGTATCCGTTACGCCGACGAAGCCTTCGAGCGCTACCGCCAGGCCATGCAGCCGGCGGCCCGGACGGCCAGAGCGCCGGAAGAAGACGCCGTGTATTGACGCGCGGCGCGAGGCCCGGTCAGCCGAACGTGAAGGCGAATGCATCGACGCCCGGATCGAGGAAGCGAATCTCGAACGTGTGCTCTTTCACCGGCCCGGACTGGCGCACGAGCTGGTAAAGGCGCGTTTCGTTGACGACGCCTTTGCCGTTCGCATCGGTGTCCGAACCATGATTCGCACCGGGCGCGTGGCCATCGACCGTCACCTGGAACCGCACCGGACTTCCGCCGGCATGGCGTCCCAGCACAAGATGCAGATCGCGCGCGCTGAAGCGATAGACGATGCCGCCACCCGTCTGATTCAGGCTCGCGCGCTCCGCGCCGACCGTCCAGTTTCCCGCGAAACTCCATTCGTTGAGCCCCGGATCGCTCGCCGCGTAGTCGTGAGGAACGTCCGGCTTCAGCCTGCCGCTTGAGACGAAATCCGACGCCTGCGCATAGCCGACATAGGTTTCGCCCGAACGAAGGTGCGCGAGGTCGGGCGAAACCTGCTCGCCGCTCGCCTGCGGCGTGACGAGCGCTCCCATCGCGTCGCGCTTGCCGGCTTCGGCCAGCAGCGACTGGATCACCTTCTCCGTCTGGTCGTAGTGGCCTTCCCCGACGAGGCGCGCTCGTACCTGCCCCTGCGCGTCGGCGATGTAGAAGACCGGCCACGCGTTGTTGTGGAAGGCGTCCCAGATGCGATGGTCGCTATCGACCGCAATCGGGTAATCGAGCTTGAAACGGGCGATTGCCTTGCTGATGTTGCCGATGTCTTTCTCGAAGCCGAATTCCGGCGTGTGCACGCCGATCACGACCAGCCCCTGGTCGCGGTACTTCTGCGCCCACGCGCGCACGTGCGGCAGCGTGCGGATGCAGTTGATGCACGAATAGGTCCAGAAGTCGATCAGCACGACCTTGCCGCGCAATTGCGCGGCGTCGAGCGGCGCCGAATTCAGCCACGCCGACGCGCCATCCAGCGACGGAAGAGGGCCGAGGTTCGGCAAGTCGCTTCGATATGCCTGCAGGGTCTGGTCTCCTGCCGCCGAGGCGTCTCGCATGTTCGTGAACAGGGCCGCACCGATGCCGAGTGCCACGAAAGCACCGGCGGCGAGGCAGACTTTGCTGAATTTCCAGATCATGGGAAACCTCCGCGCTATTGAGCGATGCCGGGCACGGAGGCCCGACCGTCGCATTCGCTTGCATTCACTTACCGGCCGCCGCTTCTTCGATCATGCTCGCTACCGCATCCGGGTGCGAGACCATGACCACGTGCGAGGCCCCTTTAACTTCGACGACGTCCTTTGCGTTCGCGCGCTTCGCCATGAAGCGCAGCGCTGCTAGCGGGATGTTCCGGTCGGCGGTGCCATAAACGAAGTAGGACGGCAGATGCTTCCAGGCAGACCCGTCCGCGGCTTCGTTGAGGGCGGCCACGGTCACCGGGCGCTGACCGGCGGCCATCAGCGCGGCCTGTCCGGGCGGCACATCGGCGGCGAACTGCTGGCGGAACTTGTCCTGACGCACGTAGAGTTCCTTGCCGCCGTCGGCCAGCGTCACGGGATCGGCAAGCGCCGCGCCGAGCGTGCCGCCCGGGAACTTGCCCGCGAGGCCCGCGACGGTCTCGCCCTGGTCGGGGGCGAGGGCGGCGACATAGACGAGCGCCTTCACTTCGGGATTGCCCTCGGCGGCCTTCGAAATGATCATGCCGCCGTACGAGTGGCCGACCAGCACCACCGGGCCCTTGACGGCGCCGATCACGCTGGCGGCGTACTGCGCATCGCTGCCGACGCCGCGCAGCGGGTCAGCGATGGTCAGCACCGGATAACCCTTCGCGGTGAGCCTTTGCGCTACGCCGTTCCAGCTGCTGGAATCCGCGAAGGCGCCGTGGATCAGCACGATGGTCAGCCTGGCGGTCGTGCCCTGGACCGCCGTGATGGGCGCCTCGGCCTGTGCCGGCGGCAAGGCGGCGACAAGCGCCGTGGAAGCGGCAAGCGCAAACAACAGTTTCTTCGCGGACATCGCGGATTCCTTTTCGGGTTGGTTCGGCTGTGGCTCAGGCGAGCGTGAGGGTCACGTCGATGTTGCCGCGCGACATCCTCGAATACGGACAGAGCTGGTGCGCGGCTTCGATCAGTTCCTGACCGACGTCGCGCGGAAGGCCGGGCAG
>Ga0265338_10001493_pt1 | contig 37896 bp, 60 predicted proteins | sample 42126metaG_FD_193579 | JGI IMG/M metagenome (GOLD analysis project Ga0265338, IMG submission 193579) | Rhizosphere microbial communities from Carex aquatilis grown in University of Washington, Seatle, WA, United States - 4-21-26 metaG | ecosystem: Host-associated > Plants > Roots > Rhizosphere... | reverse complement strand
CAGGTTAAACATTGGCGTGGAAAGCAAATCTTCAGAAAACTGAAGCGGCAGTTCCGGCGCCATATTGTTGATATTGGTAATCCCTGACATGGGTTGTCCTTTTTTCGTAGGTTAATTTTGTCGTGCTTGGCGATGGCACAATCAGCCTACGGCGGTGAACCCGTGAACAACCAAAAAGAGTGGACTAGCTAAGCCCTGTTATGCTAATTTTATGTTACTATCCGCGCCAACTTATAATCAATTTAATATATAAATCAGCGCAGAGTTAAGATTAATTAAGCTCCCCTCATAACCTGCTGCATTCTTTTCCAGTTGGAATTCTTCCTTGAGTCATCCAGAACATGGGGGGCCATATCGCCTGTAGATGGCAGTCCAGGCGTGGAGATAGAACGGGGCTTGGCTAGATTTCTCTCCATCCTCTTTTCGTCTTTGTCTGAGGAAGGATTAGGAATCATTTTCTTTAGAACGGAATAGACATTCTTCCATTTGTTATAGCCATCTGGAGCCTCTTTAAAAGCCTCGGCTATTTCCGGGTGATGGTATTCCAGATAGTCGAGATTTTCAGTCGTACAAACACGGTCAAAATCAGGAATTTCCCGCACAAGTCTTTGAGGCCATTCTTTACGCTCTTGCTCCAACCTTTTTTGCTCTCGCTCTCTTTCGACTCGTTCCAGTTCTTTTGCCACGAGTTGAGCGATTCTGTCTGGATCGTCTCCATTATTTTCAGGGGATCGCTCGTTAGTGTTATCTCCATCTCTACTGATGATGGCGTCAATGGCATCTTTAAGGGCTTTAGCTTCTGCTGTGGCTTTTTCTGCTCGCTCTTTTTCTTCAGCGATTCTTTTTTCTGCGGTTTTTCGTTCTTCTTCACGTTTCTCCCTAAATTTTTTCCAGTTAATTTGCTCGGGGGTTTCTTCCTTCTGTGCAGATTCCGTTTGTACAACGGTTTCTTGCGGTTTTTGTGCTTCTTCTGTTAATTTGCGGTTTTCTTCCATTGGGGTTCCTGTATGAGTGAGTTTGATTTAGATAAGGAAGCGGCAACCAAAGTTTTAGAGAGGTACAGGAAGATCCTGTATTACATGGGGGCCAACATGCCTATAAGTGCTTTATGTCTTCCAAAAAAACTAGAAAATACCCTCCTCCGTGCCGGTTTCGAGAGGGCCTACGATTTCATTGATTCCAACCTCGAAGCGGTTCCGGGACTTGGCGAAAGGGGATTGCAAATCATCGCTGCGAGACTCAACGATCTTTTCTCTATTAGCATCTAGATATTCGCGCCTTGATAGGTGATCAATTTTATATTGGTCTCGGATGCGCTCGAAGAATTGTCCTGAGAAGAAGGCGTCGCACCAGTACTTAGTATTGACCCATTTTTGATCGACCCAGGGCATTTCTGAGATAATGGCCATGACCTTTGCATTCGGCAGACTCCAGAGGCGTTTGACTTCCAGCGTTCTTCTACTGTAGAGGCAAACCATTTGTTCGGGTCTTGGCTCGGGCATGAAGAGATCTGCATAGAATTTTTGCCTCATTACATTTTGAATCAAAGGGTCTGATGCTCTTTGCAAGATGACAAAAAATTCATCCTCGCCAAAGATGTTTTCATGCGCCTCAATACATTCAGAAATCCCTTGGATAACCTTATCGGTCATTCCATGGGCGATCTCTAAAGGATCATAGGTATGTAAGTCGCCGGAAGCCTTTAAACTAAGGGCTCCGGCGGTAGGTTCGTCTAATGGTCGCATTCGTTAATTTTCACGTGAGGGGTTGGCCTTTCTCGTGCTAACTTTGGCAAAAATGCCCCATCTGGAGTACTACCACCCGCCAGAGACACTTTTACTTGTTTTTCCCAATGCTTATCCTTGGGCATGTGTTCTTTTTTGTAGGGCTTTTTTTCCATTAAATAACCTTAATATTTCATGCGATGTTTTTTCATGTATCCGGCCAAATCCTTATTGGATCTGTCAAGATCTTGGGGGTTGCCAAATTCGGAACCGTATTTGAGATTTGCTCCATCTAACTGAGGCTCTTTTCTCTCAAAATGTTCTTTTGGCAACGTGGCACTTCTCATGCCCTTTCCGCCTTCTTTTTTGCTCATGTTAATTTCTCCTGCGTAGGTTGAGGTTGGTTTGCTTGTTTAATGGCCTGTGCCATCTCGAAAGAAGATCTGAAGTTGTTTAACTGCATATCCTCGAGTTCTATCATCATGCGAACTAGATCAAGATCAGCTCCCGTTTGCTTTTGCTCTGCGGATGCTTCGATCTCATCAATGCGAGCGAATTTTTCTTTCTCGCCTGCTAGATCTAATCTTGACTTAGCAACTTTAGCCATCACGTCTGCCTGGTCTTTTTGGGCCTGCATCTGTGATTGTGCTTGTTGCGCTTGCTGCTGTTGAGCGTTCTGCTCTTCCATGTCATATAAGATCTCTTGTTTGTCCGTGATGATAGCTTTTTTCATGATGCTCTTATCTGGGATCGGCATACCAAGTTCGCGGAAATATAAGAGCTGCTGTAATTCAGTTTGACGCTGTGTGGCTGAGTAATTTCCTTCTTCTACAACGACTGAGTATTTGAGAGATCGAGAGCTGAAAAATCGGGGGTCGGCTTCTTTCTGCAGAATGCTTGCTATTTTGCCCTTCGAGAAATTCTTTCTAATCGCTTGGATGCGGATTTGTCCATAGAGCCTTTGGGAATAATCTAGCTTATCGAAAATCGTCTGCAGCGTTGTGAGCCCCGCGCCCTGTCTCAGCATTGAAAGGATACCCGCCTTATCGTCTGTTGCAGCCCCTAGAAGCTCTTCGTTAACGCCAGAGATAGCGGTCATATCTTCTTGCAGCATACGGGCTAAATCCATCATGGATTGAGGGATTCCAGGCGGTTCAATTCGCTGGAGCTCGGCTGCTGTATGTCCTGCCTTTAAAGGAACTAAAAACCCTTGTCCTGTTTGGCGGAAGGCCTTTGGATCAACTACAGCATCAATCGGATAAACCCAACCTGAATTAATTTGCGACCGTAATATATCTTCCATAATACAAACGCGGGAGTTGTATAAATATTGCGCATCACGGAGGCCCCTAATAATTCCTTGCTGTTTCCACGCGTATGCTTGAATGTCAGGTTCTATATAACAGCCAACTTGGGTCATGGGATAGCCATCAGTGCCTAGGAGGTTAGGACCATGGTAAAGAGGTGTATTGCCTACGCAGATGCAAAGTTTAACCGTTGGGATCTGCATTTTCTTGACTCTTAGCCAAGGTTGAGCGCGAAGAACCATTTGCATTTCATCTTCTAGCTCATCGTCTTCTTTTTCCCACTCCATCGATTCACCCGACTTGGGATCGATAATCATGGTGGCTTCGCGCGTCGATCTATAATAGAATTCGTCGTAGGTGAAGAGTTGGGAAGTGTTGATGTTGATTAGTTCGGCTTGTAGGGGGAATCTACCGTCTTTTGCACCTTGAGGTTTAAACTTGTCGATCTCTTTGTCTTGCAAAGGAAGTAGGGTTTTGGCCACTTCTTTAGTGACCCATTTTCTTCGCCATATGCCATTGCAGTCAGAGAGATCCATCTTGCGGGTAAACGGGTCGATCAAATAGTTAAAGGGTGCAACGCAATCCGTATAAAGGTCCCCACTGATAGGATCATTAACGTAATCAGGATACATATGGAGAAGACCAGTGCCGCAATCCACTGCATTTTCAAAAGTTTGTGACAAATACTCTTGAAATCCATCGCGCTCCTCGCACCATTTTAAAACGGCGTTGTAATCATCTGCTAATCCGTCTTCGTCGTGTAATGGTAAAGTGATGGTGGACTTTCTATTTCTACGCTGATGCCCGCAAATCATATTGATTTGACGTCTTATTAAATTAAAAAAGAACTTTCTGTTTTGCGAATATTGATTTTCTCCATAGAGCATAGACCAAAGAGACTGATCGCCAGCCTTGAACCTTTTGTCAATGGCAGCCTGCACCCAATAGGCAGCATTTTGCGGGTAAGAGGACTGGTAAAACTGATCCATTAATTGGCGGATGTTTTTAGCACCGACATCCGTTGGATCTATGTAGTTGCCAGAATAGTAAGCGTTTCCGTATGAGCCGATGACATTACCATAAATTATTCTTGAATCACACAATATAATAAAAAAGATTTTATTGTAAAACAAACGTGTGAAGAAAAAATTCACGTTGCTCGGTGGGCGACAGTTTTGGTAGAATGTTCCATGAAAAAGGAGAAAAGTTATGGAAATGAGCTGGATACAAATTTTAGTGATAGCGTTCGGGAATATGGCTTGGATGTTCCCTGTATTTATTTGGGTGAGATCAGAGGCCAGAGCAGACGCTAGGCATTTCGACCAAGAAACGAAAGAATTGAGGCGCGATGTGGTGGATATTCTTAGAGCAATTCAGAATGAAATGAAGGATTTTCATGGACGATTGTGCGCGATTGAAGAGAGAAGAAAATAACCTACAATAGATAGAAATTATGGCAGGAAAAGGCGCAACGGTATTGCGATTTTATAAATAAATCGTTCTTTAAAAGCGGATTGATGGCTTTTCTTATATCAAAAGAAATTGATATGGATATATTTCTTAAAAAGGTAATTACTAAAGTGAATGCGGTAAGACGTTGCGTTACTATCAGTGAATATATGCAAATGTTTGTCGATATTTACAATTGGAGAAATCCTAATCCAATCGAAAATAAGAGTGAAAAAATTAACAATACCCCCCTGCCCCCGGATTTAGAATAAACGGCTCGTCGCCATAAGCTTGTTGCCGAATCTGATCAATGGTCATGTTTTCGCCAGTGACATAAAATTGGCCTGTGGGGAAGTTGGAGTAGATGGCATAGCGAAGAGCGTCGCAATTCGACACAACTATGCCATTTGCTATAAAATTGCCATTCGTTTCAGTTGCTAAACAATAAACATCTTCATTTTCTACTCTGCCAATACTTTTTATAGCTACAGCTTTTAGAGCAAAATCTTCCTTTTGCATACTTATTCCTTTTAAATTTCGTTTCGCAAAAAATGCATTTGATTTCTATGTCATCAAAACCTGCATCTCTTCTAAATTTAGACTTGCACGCATTAGAGCAAAATTTTTGATCTGATTTTTTGCCCTTAAATTTTATTTGGCATTGTTCGCATGTTAAATCATATTCAACGCCCATAACTGTCGGAAGGGAATTGTATGCGTGATTAGAATGCCACCTTCTTCCTTCTTCACTGGCATGCCATGCCTTTGTTAAATGTCTAATTTTTTCAACGTGTTGCTTTCTTTTTTCCGTTCTTAGTGGAGATGCATGCAATTCTAGGTGTTTTTTTGGAGAAACTGACTCTAAGTTGTCTATAGAATTGTTAGATTTGTCGCCATCAATATGGTGCAAATGCATTCCTTTAGGAACTTTCTCTTTTAAATTTTCCCATACCCAAGTATGAGCTCTTACTCTTGGGTAATTGGTAGAGATCCAATAACCCGTTCTTTTGCATTGATAAAATTTTCTTCCGAAATGTTCTTGATATCGCATGTAATTATCATATCGCAAAGAGTCAATTCTTGCAACATCTTCATTCCGTTGGCTGTCATAACTTTATGGTCAGGCGTAGCAATCAATTTTTTCCCATCTTCTAATTCTAAACACCAGACTTCTACATTTCTTTTAGTCAAAAAAACATTTTTATATATAGAATACTCCAGTCTATACAAACCTTTATTAAAATTTATTATACCTCCTCTGCGATGTTTTTCTAATTCTTTAATTTTTTCATAACCAGAAACCGTTAATACTTCGGTATCTCCTGAAACGCAAATATGCTCATGCTCTTTTAAAGGTTTGTCTAAACCCCTATCTGCTGCTTTTGGATCCCATGAATAAGATTGAATGACATCAATCAGAGTTCGGCATGATTTATGGACAACAAGGTTTTTGCCAGCGATGAATTTAGAGGTAACCTTGATCCCTTCGAGTACATCGTTTTTCGCATCCAATACAGGGAGATTGCGGTTTCTTAGCTCCAGCTTTAGGCTTGCTGCTGAGGGGTCGACATAGATTGCTCTTACCGTCTTATACTCTACGAATCTATAAATATCATCCGCTAGCTCTGCGTCTGTCTTAGACCTTCCTTTTATCACGGAATCGTAATAATACTCTTCGACTACTCTAATCTGTGGCCATCTGGTAGGCGTCACGGCGCATAGAACGGCAGCAGTAGCATTGCTAGTACCGTAATCGATTCCCACGATATAGTAATTTGGTTGATTTTGCGGCTCTTCATAGACGTTTAACTCATCAAAGTTGTCGTAAATTAGACCGTGGGCAACCGCCCACTCCCCTAGAATGTAGCGTTTATACCACATCCCAGTATACTCTTTTTTTAGATTATTCTTATAAGCTTCGTCAAGAGAAGGGTTATCATCGAGCGTGAAATTCCAGCAAATCAGATCCAGGTCGGTTCTGTCTAAGAACTCTTTCTTGAACCAGTGGCTTGGGCCTTCTGGGTTGGTCGTGCCTAAGAGTTGTGCGCCCGGTACGCTAAGACGAGAGCCCAGCATTTTCCAAAATGGCGCAGGGATACAGGTGATCTCATCGACATAGGAAAGCGAGAGGGTAGAACCTTGGATTGCTCTAACTGCTGATTCATCATGAGCCCCCACGAAGTAGATATTGCGACCGTAAACCTTCGTGGAGTTTGTTTTAGAAGAGGGGGGCGCACCGCCTAATAAGGAGAATAGCAAATTCAAAACGTTTCGTTGGATCGATTCGCGGTTCACCCCCACAACCATTGCATCCCCTTTAGGCCCATTTTTCAGAAGATCAATGAGCTTTAAAATAGAGGCGAAGGTCTTGCCAGATCTAACCGCGCCACACCAAATATTAAAGCGTCGGATTGCCTCTTGAATGCTTTTGATTTGTTTTTCGGATAAGGACATTAAATGTACTCTAAATTCTTAACCCCAAAAATCTCGCATAATTTATCTAGGGCGTAGTCTTTTATTTTTTCTTTGGTCGCTTCCATGTCCTTTAGGTTGGATTCTTCTCGGCTAGCTATATAACTAAGCGAATATTTTTTCACCGCTTCTTCTGTCGCGATTGAAATAGCGATTCCAAAAATAACTCTTATCATATCCGTAATATCGCTCTCGTAAACATCTTGTAAAAAGATATCATCAACTGTTATCTCGCGGATTCTTTCAATGCTCTCTATTTTTCCTTTAACTTTTACCAACATGAATTTTCCTCGTGGTTTTCTTTTGTTTTTGCTGGGTGCTGGCCCGTAACTTTCATTTCTTTGCAGCCATTTTGAGCCGGATACCAGGCTTGCAAATATTCGTTTTGCCGAATTGCTAGCAGAACATTCAGAAGAGTTTCTTCTAGGTTGTGATTGGAGTGGGAAAGCTGATCTAGAAACATATGGTATTCTTTAATCAATAAGTGATTGTCTACAACGGTCTCTTCTACTCTCGATAATATTTTCCTAGATTTATCCATGAAGGCCGAAACATTGCGGTTCATTTCAGCGATTCTGCTATCAACACTTTCCTTTAACTCTTGGATCAAAACGTCTGCCTTGGTTGCGCTCTTTGACGCAATTTTTCTAGCCATCAAGCCTCAGAATGTAAAAATTTGTTTGTGTAATGCGTTGTCAAGCGTGGGAGGAGACTCGATCTCTATGCTGTCATCTGCCGCCGAAAAATCTACGTGCATTTCTAAAATCGAAGGCTTTCCTTTTTCCCTTAGATAATCGATTTTCAAATCCCCGTGCATGCAGGAACCCAATAAGGGCAATAGAGCAATTAACTTTTTCATGCCTTTTGCCCCATAAAATGTTCCTTAATGATGTCTACGACTAGAGATCTCATTGACACTCTCTTTTTAGCGGCTGCAATCTTGACTTTCTTATGCAACTGTATGTCGAGATCGAGAGACATGCGACAAATGTTTTTGGGCAAGCTGGGTTTTTTAAGAGAAGTTTTCATTAATGTACTCCAATAGTTTTTCTTTTATAAAGAACCTGCGATTCCCAGATCTTGAATAAACTTCGAACGGGATTTTCCCTTGTAAAAAATATTTATTCAGAGTTGTTTTGCTGTTATAGATTTCCGAGTCAACCATGTCTTTAACGCCGATCAGCGTGGGAAAGTCTTCGATCTTTTCCAAAAGCTCTTCTCGAGTCCATGGGTTGGCACCCGGGAAAAGAGTGATTTGTTTTTTTAATTCTAAAAAATCTTCGTCACATTCAAATCTATAATCGTTTATCAGCTCTTGAAGGCGGGCCATTTGTTCAAACATGTTCGTGCTCGTTTGAATTGCCCAATGCACGTGAGAATCTAAATCATTTAAAAACGATTTGTTTTTGCTATCCATAATCTTTCCTTGAAAAAATGGGGTCTTTTTTTCTTTTAAGATTTTGGGAAAAGATTTGCAAGGAATATTTTTAGACTGGGAAAAATTAACAGATCGCTACGATAATGTTACTTATCATAACAACTTTTGATAGGAAATATTTGAATGTTTGGCCAAAAAAAGAGCTACTGTTCCTCGGGAATAGGATCAAGTTCATACCAGTAAAGGATTTCTTGCCTATCTACAGGCTCATTATGCTCTGTCACAAAGCACTCATATTTTTTATAAACGCATCGATCCGCGTATTCTTCTTCTAATTTCATTTTCTGATTCCAGAGAAGATATTTAATCTCTTTCCAAGGAGGAATCGGCCTAAAAAATGTAGCCGAAGGAATACCAGGATAATATCGCACGACGTTGTAATACCCGATAGTCTCGGGTCTTCGTTCTGAGAGTTTTACCCATGTCATAGTTCAATCCTTATCGATTATTTCTTTCCATGCATACACCCCTCTGTATCCCGTCCAATTGTCACTATATTCAATTTTCCACTTTGATATAGCTTGATTAGTAGGTTCTTCCCAATTTTTTTCTATAGTGGAAAATTCGCTCTCATCTTCATTGTAGTCCCCATCTTCAAAAACTCTTACTAAGTATTTTCCGTTTTTTTCTGGATATTTTTTTATCGTAATGTTTTTTGGTAAATTTTTAACTTCAAAACACAAAAACCAACCTTCCCAATCGCATTCACATGACCATCCATCACTTCTTTTTTTTACTCCACAACAACAATACATTCCCATTATATCTCTATCCTTATCGGCTTATTCACGGGTTCATAGCGTTCGTTGACGTGCGAGGCGTTGACAATAATTTGCTCAAATACATCTTCACTATACTGATACCATATTTCTCTATGGATTCCGTAGCCTTCATGGATATGCCCTGTCACTATTAATTTAGGTGGTTTCTCCATTCGCCAAATGGCCATTTTGAGAGATAAAGAACCAACGTTTTCTCTACTTACTGTCTTGTCAAGAATTCCTTTTATAGGACTATGCGTGATCAAAATATCTGTGTCCTCTGGGATCAATGCCCATTTTTCTGCAAGCCAATCATCAGTATCGCAGCCCGCATTGATTGTAAAAGCCATGCAATGAGGGTTCATTCCTTCAAAATACGCCGTCCAAGGGCTTCCCCAGATCTTTAGGCCTTCGAATTCTGTGCCGGTGTCTTCGAGATAAGAAACAACCGGATGTTCCCAAAATCTTTTGTCTTCGTTAAAAAAGGTTCTGTCTTCGATACAGTTGTCGTGATTTCCAGCTATCATTACGACTTTTTTGTAAAGATTTGCTCCGGCATCCCAGATCCAATCTTTAAACCGATTGACCGCGCCCAATGTCCCATTTTTAGTCAAATCCCCCGCCACAATCAAAAGATCGCCACCATCTAGTTGGGGGTAATGGCCATGAAGGTCGCTGATGCAATCGATGATCATTTCTCATCCCAAAGATACTTATAGAAATCCTTTATATCATCCAAAGACTTACAAAAATCCTCATGAGAAACACCGCTGTACTGAACTGACGTAGCCGTTACTTTTAAGAACACAGCTATCCACAGCCCATGTTTAATGTCTGAATTAAGTTTTATCAATTCGTCTAATAATATTTGGGCTTTAATTAGCTGATCTTCTTCATCTTTCATGTAATTTTCTCTGGCGATTTTGGTAATGGCATCCAATGGGTGATCGGGAAAGGATCTTCCGATATATGAATTTTCCATCCTTCATCTTCGGGATTTTGTGTTACATAAAAGAATTCGTATTTCCCAGGACATCTATTATCAGTAGCGTCATAATGCCTAGCGTATATTGCTTGTCCCACCCATTCCCCCCAAATACAAGCTAAAAACGGCTTTGAGTCAAAGGGCGCAGCAAAATTACTCAGAGGATTAGCAGCGTATTTTATCTTTGTGAACAACTTCCATTCATTCATAACATCCTTACAATTCTCCGAGGTCACACCAGATCCATCAAAACACCCCAAAAGCCCAGCGTCTTTGAATCTTTGCATACGGGGGCTAATGTTGGTCGTCTTCATATTTACTTTCCGCATATGCTTTATAGCAATAAAGACTATTCCAAACAAAAGTCCATTCAAAAGTATTTGGTTTTATTTCTTTTGCGGCTTCTAGTGTAGACAAAAACATATCTCTAATAATATCGTCCCAACTTTCAAAAGGTTCTGTCGGTTTTTTATCCATCTTTTCCCATTGGTATTATTAAAACAGCAACCATTGCTATCAAAATCAAAAAATACATTTTATGCTCACGCATACTTCAAAGGGGGAAGTGGTGAAGGCAAAGTCTCCGGCAAATTCGGATGCGGTACTAAATCCGGCGGCCAAAATTGTGTTAAATATTTATATTCTTGATCTTTAATCACATACAAGTAAAAAGCAACTATCGAAAGTATCGCTATGCATGCTATATAGATCCAATTTCTTATTTTCCATACTTCATCAAAGTTCATTTGTTTTCTCCGTGTGATTAATACATATCTAAACTTAAAAATAATAATTTATACGATTCACGATTAGTAAGCGACCCTCTCATCTCAAGATTCATTTTAGCTTCCTCAAAACGGTTGTCTAGAAATTTTCTATATTTCTCTAAATCTACCTGTAGATCTGGCCATTTTTTGGCATATTCCATCGTTTCTTCGGCAGTATCAAACCATTCGCCTTTATAGCAGCATTGATTAGGTTTTTCATCCCAGTTTCGACCAGACATTAAATTTTCCTTCAATCAGTATAAACAATAAAAAAAACAATAAGAGCCACAATCATACCCCAATGTTTATCTAAAAACTCTACGAATTCCAAATGTCAAAACTCCATTTCCATCTGATCGGTTTGCGATTTTGCCTCCGCAAATTCTAGCCTTTTTTTGGCTTTTCAGGAACCTAAATCTTTGTCTAAAAAATCATCTATAATAGGACTCAACTCATGATCGTCGGTAGTCACGGTCAAGAACGACCTCAGAAGGGCCGTTTCCGCCTCTTTATGAGTGAGAAACTTCCGGCATATATCAATTATCTTATGAGCAACGATTACGATCTTTTCATCTTGGTTCTCATAAGAAGGCTGGAAAGTGGTAACTATCGCGTGAGTTTCAAGAGCCGCTAAATAGCGCATAAAGCTATCAATGTGAAAGTGCTTGTTCCTGAAGAACTCCGATATACATAGCCCGATGAATTCAAAGTGCTGCTCATCGTCCAAGTGCTTTTCTATATATGGCTTAATATCGTCATAAAACTTCAGGGTCTGTTCGAAGTCCGGCATCGTTCTCTCGTACATCTAAAGTCTCCTGTAATTGCTTTTGTAGGGCATTTACCTGATCTTGTAGGGTAGCATTTGCTTTTGTCAAATCTAAAATTGTCTCGCTGAAAGAAGGGCTCTTGATGTTCTCGAGGATCTGATTTAAGAGCTGATCGTTCTTGGGGGTTTCGGCCATATTATTATCTGTCTGCTTGAGCCATTGTTTGCCTAACCAAATGGCCATTACGGGCTTAGTTTTTGCCTGGATAAACTGGTATCTTCTTAGACTACATTTTCCATTCTCGCTATACCTTTTATATATCTCGGAAAAATCTTCTCTATAATTTTCGACTGCATGATCACGGAGAGTATCGGGGTGAACCTTAAGAGCCGAAGCTATTTCTGATTGCGAGCATTGAAGAGAGCAAAGCTGTTCGAAAAGTTCCCAATTAATTTCTTTCTTTGGGCATCCCATTTGATTGCTCTTTGATTTTCTAGCCATATTTTCTCTTATTAAAATTCGTGTCCACAATTAGGGCATTTTGTTTTTTTATCTTTGGGTTCTTCTTCTTTGGATTCTAGCTCTTCTGGCTCATCGCCCACTAGCTCATCAATCAGAAAGCCCCATTCCAAAAGATCAGCTGATTCAAAATCATTTGCCAAAATATCCCAGTCGAATTCTCCATGCGCCCTGTTCAATCTTATATTTAATTCATCGACTTCCTCATCAGACAAATAAAGATCAGGCACATAGCATTCAACCTCTTCTAGCCCCATCTTTTTAAGAACAGATAATCTCTGATGGCCACCGATAATTTTATTATCTGTGTTAATAATAGGCTTATCGATTAATCCAAACTTCTCGAGGGACTTCTGCAAATGCTCAGCGTCATGCTTAGACATCTTGCGCGGATTCTTTGGGTGATTCTTCAGCTCCTTAATTTTTCTTTTCTCGAGCTTCCAGTTTATATCAGCCATTAAGTTTGCCTCTTTTTTACCTTTTGTATATTAAAATATTTACAACATAGTCAAGGCTAAAAATGGCAAAAGAATTAGTTAAGATCAAAACTCTCGAGAACGGAATTATTTCTATCACAATATTTTTGAAGCCGATCCCCTGGAGCGCGCCACGGATTGCAAGAGGGAAAGCTTATTCAAAACATTCAAAGTACAAGCAGTTTGTTAAGTCTCTTTTAAGAAGCGCATATAAAGGAAAATTCTTAACCGGCCCTTTGCGCTGCGATATGAGTTTTTATCTGAAGAAAAGCAATAAGGTATTATTCCATGTCACTAAACCAGATAGGATTAATCTGGGCAAATTGGCGGAGGACATCTTAGAAGGCATATTCTTTAAAAATGATTCCGCAATTGTAGCTGGCGATGTTAGTAAATGGGCAGCCGACGAAGAAAGAATGGAGATTATGCTTGCCCAATTTAATGAGAAATATTTTACATAGGAAAGAAAAAAGTTTAATGCTTCTGCGTTAAAACAGTCTTCATTACTGCCATTTCAGTCTTTATTATGCCGATCTCTTTTTCAATCTCATTAAACTTGCCATTCATCCAAAGAACAGACCCAAGAATGCCACTTAATATCACTGCGGTGTCTACGTGTTTTTTAAACCAATCCATTGTCTATCCTTCTTTTTTTCTCTCAGAAACAAGCAATTTGATTTCATTCCTAAATCGCTCTTCGTCTTGAGTTTCTAATCGCGCCACTCTCGATTCCATATTTTGAATAGATATTTTGATTTCTTTAATCTCCTGAAGCAGGGCTTCAAATTTCTTATCTATTGAATCAAATCTTTTATCAAAGCCATCTAATCTAGCCTCAATTTTTCCCATCCATTTACCAATCCAAAAAAACATTAAAATAAATCCCAGCAAACCACTGGATCCTAAAATTAAACTTAAATTAAGCATTTCTTATCCTATAAACTCAAAAATTTCTGTCTGCACATGTTTCTTCTTCTTTTCTATCACTTTAGGCGTTCTGCTATACATCTCAATCACATTTTTCCAAACCCATTGATCTCTTGCCAGCCTATAAGAACGTCTTTTTAAAAGCTTTTGATTCCTTTCAATAATTTCTTCCATGTTCCAAGATTTCACTGCGACCTCTTTGTTCTGTCCTGATAATTTTACTACGATGGATGTTTTTTATAAATCTGTTTTTAGCCGAAGGCTTAATTTCTCTAACCCATCCAAAGTCCTCGGGCGTTATCTCGCCGTCCGTGTGCCTGCAAATCTGAATCGCTGTTGCCCGGTTAGGGATTCGACCGCCGCAAATACTGTAAATTGTCGTCGCCGGAACCTTGCATTTGCGCGAGAAAGCTAGCCTGTTTTCTCCCTTTTTTTCGAGGTATTTTGTCAGGGGATTTACCGTTTTGTCCATACAAACCAATTGCCATTAATATTCATGATGGTATATAGTAACACACGTAAAGATTGCCGACAACGGCACAAACAAAAAAGGCCGTAAGAACTACGAATTCTTACGGCCTTACAACGCAAACAAAGGAATTTATATGCTACTTCAAGAGTATAGTGACTTATCTATTGGCATTCAAGAGCTAAAAAAAAGATTCGACAGTATCAGAGTCGATTTGCAATATCTGTCTTATACGGCAGAGGGGCTTCTAAAAGACCTTCAAAAAGTCTGTGTAGAGATCGAGGATTTAGGAAATGACGTTAAAGAAACCGACATTATTTTGTAGGGGATTGTCATGCCTAGACCCATTTCGCTCTATTCGGTTAGCGACATACGCCCAGGGGTTGATTGCCCTTGGGATGGACTACCAGAAGTAGAATTAACAGACCAAGAAATCGAGCTCGCAGAGGAATTAAAATGGTATCCTAGCAGCTCTTATGATGATTAAGGTGAAAAAATGATTACATCCGAACAAATCAACGAGATAGCTAAAGCGATGTCTTTGGCTCAGGCAATCATGAAGCCCGCTGAAAAAGATTCCGTAAACCCTCACTTCAAGAGCCGCTATAGCGACCTCTCATCCTCTTGGGAATCGATCAGAAAGCCAATCACTGATAACGGCCTTAGCGTATGGCAAGATGTCACGTCAACAGATGCAGGCATAGCCATCACGACGAGGGTTGTCCATTGCTCTGGCCAATGGATCGAATTCGGCCCGTTAAACATCCCCACCATCAAAAAGGATGCCCAAGGCTTTGGATCCGCGATTACCTATGGCAAAAGGTACGCCCTATGCGCAGCGATGGGCATTGTTGCCGATGACGATGACGACGGCAACGAGGCGAGCACCCCTCAATATAAAAGCCAGAACAACTATCCTCAGAAATATGAACCTCCTGTCTACGAGGATATTGATGCGATGGAGAAAGCAGCCAAGCCAGAGCCAAGAGTTACGATAGCTCAAGCATTGGAATTAGACAGTCTAGCGGATGGAGATCAAGAGATCATAAAAAAATTGTTTTCTCACTATAAAATAGATTCTTTCGCCAGCATTAAAGAAAAGAATTACGGCTACATTAAGCAAAAGCTGCTAGAAAAACGACAAGAGAAAGCCCGTGAAACTGCTTGATTTAGTCCAAGGCTCTGAAGAATGGCACAACTGGCGACGATCCCGCATCGGAGCCAGTGAGTGCGCCGCTATCATGGGCAAAGATCCATACAAAACGCCTTATGGGGCTTGGCTCAGGAAAATCCACGGCGAGGAAAGCTATACAAATGCGGACATCGAGAGGGGAAAGACACTGGAGGAAAAAGCCCGAGAGTGGATTTCCAAGGAGATCGACACTCCTTTGATTCCTGTTTGCTGTGAAAGCGAAGAAAGGCATTGGCAGATTGCCTCTCTTGATTGCTACTATAGTGAAGGCGAAAATACCATGATCGGAGAGATAAAGTGTCCCAGGCTAAAAAAGATCATAGAAATTGAAGAAAAGGGCATCCCTGAATATTGGCTATGGCAAATGCAACATCAAATGGCTGTAACTAAGGCTAATCGAATGTTCTTTTTTGCCTACGTGAACCAGGAATATAATTTTTTCCGTTGGATAGATCGAGACGAAGCCATGATATCCGCCCTCAATCAAACCGAATCCATTTTCTATCACGACTACATGGGCAAGTTTACTCCCCCGCCCTTCATGGTTGGGGAATTGCGCTAGCAGCCTTTAGACTTTTTAACTTCGCTCTTAAGCTTCTTGTCTTTAGACATGAGGCTTTTGACTTCTTTCTCGTCATCTTTCACGTGAGATATGACTTTGCTTTTAAGGCCTTTTTTCTTGCCTTCCTTGTGTTTCATAAAACCGCCTTTGGTTAGGGTTCTACCGAAGATTATCAAAAAAAGACTTTCTATCCAACTACTCGGAATTGCCGAATAGTTCGTTTTGCGACTCTGTTTCTAAAGCCCTTATTTTCGATTGCTTTTGTTTTAGGCTGTCACCATAGCCCCAGGGTCGCGTTAATCGATTCTAGGGGGGTTCTGAGCGTTATATTCTCATTCCCCTATCTAGGGTCTTGTAGTACTTAATCCAATCTATTCGAATTCCGTTTTTTTGAGCCATTTTTACAGCTGTTCCTACAAAGTATTTTACTTGGTCGTCTGGAAAAAAGCCGCTTCTGGCCTTTTTTTCGCATTGATAAAGGGTTTCTTGATAGATGTTTTCAGGCAAAAGGCTCAATTTAAGCTTTGAATCCCAAGGGATCGGTAGCTTTTCTAAATAATGCGGTATCGCAATCTCACCCGCCTCTGTACTAGTCTCTTTTTTTTTATTAAAAGTATTATGTGAGCCTCCCGATGTAACCTTTCCCTCGGAACCACGTGTAACCTCAACTCTTTTGAAATATTTTCTATTTATTACGTCGATTTGGATAAAAGAATCAGGAACAATCAATATTTTAGTTCTTCTTGCGCCTCTGGCTTTTAGCTTCAGCCACCCAAACTCTATAAATTTTTTAAAGGTTCTATTGACGTGCTTGCGACTACATTTTTCTTCTTGGGCAATCTTGGCCTGTTTTGGAAAGGCGCAAGGATAGGCTTTGCAGTAATCGACTATTTTGCACCAGATCTGTTTTTGAAGATCGCCTAGCGCATCATATTTTTGAAAAAATTCGTATTTTTGGTCTTGTTCGATTTCTAGTAATATTTTTGCTGACATTCGGATTCCCTTTTTCTCCTCGAGAACCGCTTGCCACAAAATCAAGATTTTTTTAGTATTGCTACTAAATCGACCACTTCGGTAAGATGGTGGTCTCTTGACGAGTGCATGCGTCGGGAGTCTCTAGTTTTAAGGCCTTTTCCCTTCAGTAAGGAAAAGGCCTTCGTGTTTTCTAGGCCAATCGCCTAGCTCTTCAATATATCAAAACATTTCATATTTTCAATCTTAAAAAAAATCTACCACATGCTATAAGGCGTTTAAAAAGGGGGATTTTATGCCTTTTACGCCTGACGATTGGATCGATGTTAAGATAGAGCTTCCAGAAAAAAAAACCTGGGTTCGGCTTAGATGTTTGGATAACGCGACCGTATTTAGTTGCCTTGGATGGCTAGAAACCGTCGATCAAGAAGGGATCCCGCATTTCTATAGCCTTTCTGACGGTTGGGTGGATGTACTTTTTTGGCAAGAAATGCACTTTGACAAAGAGAGCGATGAAGACCACTAAAGCAAAAAGCTGCTTTAATCACCACGAGTTTTGGTCTATCTGCCCGGGATGCGCTCAGCATTTTAGCAAAGTAGAGATCAGGGGTATTTATAAAGATGTTGTAGAATGCCTAAATTGTGGCGAAATATTCATTACGGATGATTACAATATAGAAAAGTACGGTATTGATTTATTTTACTACTGTTCATATGATGAGGGAGTTACTTCGTAAATTCCTCGGGCCTGGGTTGGCTTCTCTGATCCAGGTTTTTTTCTAGGTAGTCGATTTCCAAAGTCAGATAGTCTAAGCGATCATTGATTTTTATGATTTCAATGCCTACGTGCATGATCCATATCATAAGGGCTAAAATTCCCAATATAGAAATGGCTTGCTCTATTTTTTCCATGAGGCATCCCTTTTTGGATAGGTTATGCCTATTGAAAAAAAATATTGCAAGCGATTAAAGTAGGCCAAACCTTAGAGATAGGTTCTCCCTTTTCGGTTTTTCCTAACTTGCCGAGAAGGGGTTTTTAAAAGGAATTCCATGACACACGCAGAGCCAATACTAGAGATATCCTTAAATGCTAATAAAGAATGCGTTTATCAGGTACATAGGAAAAAAACACAACTTCCCGATAGTCAAGAAATGGAATATATCGTCATCCATTGCATTGACGGGGATATTGTGATCGGAATCGCTGTAGATCAGAAATGATCTATGCTATTAAAAATCCCGAGAAGAAACATCCGGTAACGCCCGAACCTCCTTGCACACCTACGGTTTTAGTAGAAGAACCCACAGCGATTGAAACATTTGCGGTTCCTCCTGCTGTCATCTGCAATATTTGTGTATAGCATAATGCTACAGCATGACTAGTAGCTGTGGCCATGTTAAAAGGATTGGAATTAAGAGCTTGCCCGCAAAAATTAACTAGTCCGGTTGTATGTCCTGCTGATAGATTTTCTAAAGAAACTATAGTAGTGAAATAATAAAGTCCGGTAACTGGAGCGGTAAAAACTCCTGTAGCTCCATTATAGCCGCTACCAGTATTTTTCAAGATAGTATTGCAAATCAAAACATAAGAGGTTCCATCTCCGGTGGCATTTGATACGGTCCCGCTTAATCTGGATGAAAAATTTATCGAACCCGCTGTTATCGGATTTGTTTGCCAAGTAGGCAAAGCGCCGGCTCCGTTAGAAATCAAGATTTGACCCGAAGATCCTAAACCTGAAACTTGTTGTAAATTTCCCGTCCCAGTTGTTCCACCTGCTAAAAGTGCATAAGTGGTCATAGTCGCAAGCCCAGTTCCTCCATGACCCACATTTAATGTTCCTGTGACGTTGACAGTAGCCGAAGAAGCAGAGGTTGTGAGCCCGCTAGTGCCGCCTGAAAGGGTAATAACGCCACCGCTTGGCGTTGCGCTTCCGCTATCTGCATTGACTGTTAAAACCGTAGATGGCAACGCTTGATAGCTTGGATCAACACCCGCCCCATTGCTCGTGAGCACTTGCCCGCTAGTTCCAAGGGCCAAACTCGTTATGCTATTTGAGGCTGCTCCGACGAGCGTTGCGTGGTTACTGACCGTTACGCCAACGCCGGGAACGGTCTGGAAGCTGGGATCGACACTAACGCCGTTGCTGGCTAAAACGAGACCTGCTGTCGATGGAGATACAGAAACAATGTTATTTGAGGCACCCCCGACCAAAACGTCATGGACGCCGAGCGTTGCACCAATTCCAGGAATTACTTGATAGGAAGGATTGGCGCTTACGCCGTTGCTTACGAGGGCTGTTCCCACTGCTCCAGGAGCTACGCTACTCACCGCATTTGAGGATCCGGCGATTACCGTTCCGTATTGTGAAATTGTACTGGCTGTGAATGGGCTAGTACCATTTCCGGTCAAAATTCCTGTTAAAGAAACCGAGCCCGACCCCCCGCCACTCACGGGAAGAGTTCCAAAAGCCGGATCTGCGCTAGCTCCCCCCGATACTAAGGCTTGCCCACTTGAGCCGGTGGCTAGACTTGTTAGATTGCCCGAGGAATTTCCCACTTGGACGGCATGCGCAGACGTTCCGGTAACATCGAAAGTGATATGATTTGCTGAGCCGGATAAGTTTGCTACATTCTGGCCATTGGTAAAAGTGATTGTTCCGCCTGTTGGAGAAACAACGTTTGCCGAACCATCGGTCAAGGTTTGGATTCCGCTTCCTGTAGCTGCATCTTGAAAACTGGGATCAACACCCGCCCCATTGCTCGTGAGCACTTGCCCGCTAGTTCCAAGAGCCAAGCTCGTTATGCTATTTGAGGCTGCTCCGACGAGCGTTGCGTGGTTACTGACCGTTACGCCAATTCCCGGGACTACTTGGAAGGCGGGATCAGCCGAAGCCCCTGTGCTAACTAGGGCCGTGCCTACCGCACCAGGTGCAACATTCGCGATGCCATTTGAGGCGGCTCCGATCAAAACATCATGGATAGTTGTCGTAACCCCGCTAAACGTTCCAGCTCCGTCGTATTTTACTAGACCGGTTGAATTTGCATTAATATCGTTGCTTGTAGGCATTAGACCACCGTTAAGTTGCCGGCCCAATCTAGAGCCTTGAAAGTTGTGTTAGCTGTGACGCAAAGGAACCGGATTGTGTCAGTGGCAGCGGTAGATGACACAGACCCGCCCACTCCTACAGTAGACGTAAGAGAACCTACAACCATGCTTTGCCCTGCATTTTGGGCAATTGTCCATCCCCCCGCTCCAACTCCTGCAATCTCTATGATATCGCCGAAATTCGCGCTAGCAGGGAGTGTAAAAGTTGTAAGGCCAGCGTTTTGATTTACATATCCTCGCTGAGTTATCATGGGCTGGGAGGTTCCTGCTACCGAAATCCAAATTACAACGCTTCCTAAAGTGACCCATAAAGGATCTGCCGAAGCTCCTTGAGACACTAAAACCTGTCCAGAAGTTCCCGTAGAAAGGTTGGCTAAAGATCCTGCGCTGTTTCCTATCTGGATAGAGTGGTATGTCCTGTTGTAGACATCGAATGTGATATGGTTGGCCGATCCTGTAAGAGAACTGACCGCCGTTCCGTCAACAAAGGTAATCGCCCCGCCGTTTGGAGTAACTGCATTTCCAGATCCGTCTATCAAGGAATCTAAAGTACTGGTAGATCCATTATTTCCGGCCAAAAGATAAGCCGCGAACCAGCTGTCGTAATTTCCAGAGGCGTCCCCAAAGACATCAACGGTTTTAGCTCCGTTCGATACTTGCAGAGAAACTTGGACGGTAGTGCTTGCCGTAAGATACATTACAACGGTTTGCGAGAGATTTATTTGTCCACCGTAAGCAATGGGATAAGGATTGCCGTAAAATCCATAAGCGACGTCGCCAGCTGAAGATTCAATCTTGAATCTGCATAAAGTATGGGTGTTGGCTATTTGCTGTACGCTCAATCCAAAGGAAAAAACATACGCTTGCGTGGCGGGCACAGTAAATACCCCTGTAGCTGCATTATAAGCCGATCCCACGTTAGTATCTGCTGTATCAAAAATAATGGGGGTATAATCTGTGCCATCTCCCGTTACATTGTTTTGTACAGAAGTAAGCCTTGCCAATGATACGGGCGTTAAGACGGGAGGCGCTACAGTAGAAGCAATGGTCACTGAACCGGGGCCCGGGCTAATTAAGATCCCGCTGCCAGCTGTTAGAGATGCAACGCTGAACGCCCCGCCATTCCCTATGAGCAATTGACCGTTGGAAGGCGCAACAATTTGTCCTGTTCCTCCGTCTCTGATTGGATATGGCTTTGCGCCTACATATGACATTTTTTAATCCTTAGTGTAATGAAAATCCGCAAAAGTTACATGTATTGTCCGATTGCCCTACAACGTTAACCGTTTTAGATGAACCGGTTACGTTTAAACCAACCTGTACTTGTGTTCCTGCTGTAAGATAATAACCACCGCCCATTGAGTAAATGAGTCGTCCTGAGTCAGATGCCGCAGCCATATTTGCCGCACTTACTTCTACTCTAGCTATGAAAATGCTAGAATAGATAAACATATTAAATACAAGATTTAATGCTGGGTTAATGTTTGAAAATAACAAGACTGCATTAAAAAAATAAAAGTCATTGCTAGGAGCGGTAAATACACCTGTGGAATTATTGTAAGCACTTCCTGTATTGCGATTTACTGTATCAAATATAACGGCGTTGATCTGAGTACCGTCTCCCGTTGAATTTGCATAGGCATTATTTGTTAGAGCAGCTGAAAAATAGGTGCTCGATCCACCGCCTCCCGCAGCCTGAAAAGTAGGTAATGCGCCAGCCCCATTGCTCGTAAGTACTTGTCCAGAGGTGCCAACTCCCGCAATAGATTGTAACGCTCCTGTAGACGTTGTTCCTCCGCAAAGGACAGCGTAAGCGGTGGTAGAGGCTACGCCTGTTCCTCCACCCGCTACAACTGCGGTGGTATAGCTCGGATTGGCACTTGATCCCCCTGACACAAGAGGAATCCCAGACGTTGCACTGGGAGCCACTAAAGCGGGAGCGCTCGCTCCATTACCTACAACTAAATTGTATGCCGTTAGAGTAATCGATCCGGTTCCACCTTGCGCTACAGTTAAAGCCTTTGGATTATATGCCATTAGTAAACCTCATAAGATGTGCCGTTGAAGACAAGTTGCAAAGATCCATAAGCCAGATTAACTGTATAGCTGGTTGATCCATCAATTGTGACGACACCGCCAACCGTTGTAACTGTAATGTTATTTGAATTTGCACTTCCGGTTGTGTCTTTAATTACAAATACACGCCCAGTAGATGGTGCATTAGGAAGTCTAATGGTTTTAGCTGTCCCCGTAGCTACCGATAAATAATAATCTGTCGTTAAAACTGTGTAGGGTGTTGTGGTTACAGAAGTTAACGCAACAACTAGTAGGCTAAAATTGACAAAGGTCGGGGCTGATCCTGCGCCTTGGGATTGTAAATATTGCCCTGCTGTTCCGGCTGCTGTTGAGGTTACAGCGTTAGTATTATTAAAAAGTACGCCTGAACTCATTAGAACGCCTCATATGCTGATGTGCCGTCAAAAGTCAAAAGTACGGCCTCGTATTCTGTATCTAAAACATAAGTAGTTGCGCCGTCAAATAATGTAACTCCGCCCGCTGTTGTAATAGTTATAGAATTAGAATCCGCCAGTCCTGATCTGTCTTTAATCAAAAACATTCTTTGGGATGTAAGAGCGGAAGGAAGATAAATCATAACCGGCCCTCCCGTTGAATCAACTGCAATATAATAATCTGTGTCTAATACAGTATATGGTGAATCAGCTGTGGTTATTTGCGTGTAATTAGTTACATACTGAGCTTGCGTTTCGTAAATGGTGAGCGTATCGCCCGAACCGCTTGTTAAAATGTTCCCATTAAGGGACAGGCCGTCGGTCGCATTGCCTACTCCAACGACATTTATGACGCCGCTGGTTGGCGTTGCGCTTCCGCTATTTCCATCCAATTGAGTTACTGTTCCTGGGGGACTTGGGCCACCGCCTCCATTTACAAAAAACTGACTCATCTATACCCCGCGATTTGGAGATCCGTTGATGTGCTAGATGTTTTGCCGTAAATGATTTGGCCTTTTCTGCCATTAAGCGTGCCGGGAGCGCACGCAATGTTAGAATGGTTTGTCTGAAAATCTATGATAAGAGTTGCGCCAGCTGGCCAAAAATCGTGCTTAGTTACGCCATCATAGCTAATATCAACGCCTACAGCCGACCCGTTGTAGATTTTCATAATCTTAATGGTGTCGGAAAATCCCGAGCCGTTCAGAGATTGATAAGATCCTGTAAGGCCGCTTAGATCAAAAGACACACAAGGGATAGCTTGGAAAGAATCAAGATTAGCCGACATTAGCATCCTCCGGAACAGATTCCAGTTGGGCTATCTGTTTTTCCAGACTATCTTTAATTTCATTTACTGCCATTAAAGCGTCTGATAATTGGCATCCTTCATTACAGATCATTTGATAAAATTGTCCATTTACAATCACATCAAAATAAAGTTTTCTATAAAGCATGTTATACCTGTGCTACAATGAAATAGGAAAACGAGCTTACATCGTTAGTCTGAGTTGATCCCGGAGTCCCTAGAATCACTGCGGTTACCGTAAAGCTTGCGCCTGCGCTAATTGTGTACAGAATCTCTCCCAGTGTCGTAGAAGCGTTTACCGCCGTCCTTTGGATAAAAATTCTGTCTGTTGACTTGATGTTTGTATTGGCAATCGTTACAGTTCCGGCCGTCAAAACACCCGTTCCAATGAAGTCTGTAACAGCTCCGCCATGGACTTGAAGCTGTTTAGCAGCTCCGTTGATGATTATGTTGCTACTAGCTGTAATCACGCCGGTAGCAGTAATGCCACCTGAACCGGAATTTAACGTTAGTGATGATGAGGTATTAGTTGAACCTAGGGTTACGGTTTTAATGCCGGCGCCCGTTGCAATCTGGACTGTTTGCGCTCCGGTTCCGTCTACAATTCTGGCTAAACCTGCTCCGGCAGCTGTTGAGCCGATTGTCAACGTGCCAGATGTTTGAGCATCCCCGATTGTAATATTTCCCGTTGTCATCGCATGAGCTAAAGACAAAGAGCCGCCTGTTTGGGTATTGGCAATCGCTACGGTGTTAGCTCCTGAGCCACCGATTGAGATCGTTGTAGCTGCGGATCCGGTTGCTAATGACAACGTTTGAGTTGTTCCAGTGGAGTTACCTGTCAAGATATTGACGGCATAAGTACCCGCTGTCCCTACACCTGTCATCAGATTAAATGTCTGGTTGGCTGCTGGTGTAGCTCCTGCCAAAACTGACACAACGTTCGGGCCGGCAATTGAGGCGCCGCTGTTGATTGATACCGTTTGGCCTGTGGCGTTTGTTGCACCGCCTAAAGTAATGGTACCTGTGCCAGCTGTACCGCCTACCGTGACAGTTCCGCTTGTTAAAGCGTTTCCAATCGCTACTGATCCAGTTGTTTGCGTGTTGCCGATGGTTATGACGTTGGCCGCCGTTCCACCGATTGCAATGGTTTTTACGCCTGTTGTTCCGGTACCGATATTTAACGCTGCTGCGCCCGTTCCCGTGGCTAAATTGAACGTCTCGGTTCCTCCGCTTGAGTTACCTGATAGAATATTTACCGCATGGGTACCGGCAGTCATCGCTCCACCCATGATATTCACGGTAGAGTTGACACCTGTAGCTCCATTATTGATGCTTGTAACGTTGGCTCCGGCTGTACCATTTCCGATCAAGGTAGTGGATGCGCCTGCTCCGGCTTGAATGGATACGGTAGAAGTTGCCGAGGATGATCCTAGCGTGATTTGCCCTTGCTGCGCTGTCCCGCCAATGGTCATTGTCCCAGTTGTGGTAGATGCTCCAACGGCATAGGTGGAGTTTGTCACTCCATTGATTGTAAAACCGGCAGATCCGGCATTTAACACCACAGCGCTCGCGCCAGTTTGGTTCCCGATGGTCACGCTTTGAGCAATCGCATTTGCCCCAATTTGTACGCCAGCTGTACCGGAATTTATCACTACTTGGCTAGCAGACGTGCCATTCCCCAGGGTGATGACTCGTTGGGCACCGCCGGTACCGATATTGATATTTTGAGCTACTGCATCGTTACCGATTCCGATTACGCCGGCAGAAGAATTAAGTTCTAACACACCAGCTGAATCGATAAGCACTGTATCGGCTGAGTTAAGAACAACATCACCTGTAGACGTTGTGGCTACATTGAAGCCACCTGTTCCGGTATTGATATCGACGGCAGTTGAAGTGGTAACGTTTCCGATTGTGATCGTTCTAGCTCCAGCTCCTGTGCCAATATTAACTGCACCAGTAGATGCATCAGAAGCTAGATTAAGAGCTGTGGCCCCTGTTGTGACTGTCGCGCTACCGGAAAGAGAGGCTAGGCCGCTTGCTGCAAGAGTTGTAAAACTTCCTGCGTTTGGAGTGGTTCCGCCGATTGCTCCTGGGGCTGCTAGTCGATCTGTAAGCTTTAAGGGGGTAATAGCTGTGTTATCATCCGTTCCTGCGACGGCTTCCGCTGCTGTGCTGAGCTGTCCAATTCCCGAGACTGATTCAGACCAAGCGGGCGCTCCGGCAATAGCTACAGAGTTCACGTAATCAAATATGGATTTTACGTTTGGCACTAACGTGGTAGAAGATTGGTGGGTAATGGTATTATTGGATAGTTGTACAATGCCCGGAGTAGTAGTAGACGCGTAGGCATTTCCCCCTTGATCCCACGTGCCGTCCCCAAGAGATGTGTAAAGGCTGATCGTGCCGCTATTGGAATAGGGCCAAACGGTGTTTATGGGGTAAATATCATGAGTGCTAGGAACGCGAGTGGAAACAGGCAGGGTAACAGGATTTTGATAAGGACTAGTCCCCATATAGCCAAGGGGATTAGTTGAGACGCTAGGAACAGACATAAATGACCTTTTAGTTAAAAAATTTCAATTTACGCTGGCGAGTCGTCTTTATACGGCCACTCACGGGAGGCGATTCCCGATTACGCTAGCCTGATAGTAACAACAAAATAATTTTTATTGCAAAAGTAAAATAAAATAAAATTTAATGAACATTAAATCTTTTTAAAGAGGGAATATGGATTACAAACCTTTAGTGTATGTCGGCAAAATTGTTGATCTTCAGCTCATCGAGAACGCGGATTTCATTGTTTCGGCGACTGTGGTATGTGGAGCGGGTGGCAAATGGAAAGGGATCGTGAAGAAAGATCAATTCCAAGCGGGGGATTTGTGCGCTGTCTACCTTCCTGATTCCCTTATTCCTCCCAGTGAAGAACTGAAATTCATGGAAAAATCAAATTGGCGCGTAAAAATGCAGAGATTTAGGGGGGCTCCTAGTGAAGTTTTAATTGTGCCATTAGCGACTTATATGTTGGGTGAGGTTGGTTTAGATTTAACAGAACTTTTAGGGGTAAAGAAATATTACAAGCCTATCTCTCCTCACTTACAAGGAATAGCAAAAGGCCCGTTTCCTGCATTCTTGCCTAAGACAGACGAGCTAAATTATCAGATGCACGCGGATCTTGTGGATGCACTTGTAGGAAAGGCGTATTATATTACCGAAAAATGCGACGGATCATCGACGACTGCTTATCGATACAAAGGGACGTTTGGCATATGCTCCAGAAACCTTGAGTTAGAAAGGAATTCTGATAACGGTTATTGGCTGTTGGCTGAAAAATACAAAGTCGAAGAGAATTTACCAGAGGGCGTAACGATTCAATGGGAAACTTGCGGGCCTAAAATTCAGAGCAACCCTATGGGGCTTTCTGAGCTAGAAGGTTTTATGTTTTCGGCTTATGACATTCATAACCATAGGTATTTTTCTTTTGACGAGCTTAAGATTTTGAGCAGAGAAATGAAATTCCCTAACGTAAAGATTTTGGAAACTGGCTATTGCTTTTCAAAAGATGGGTTAGAATTAAAAGGAGAAGGCTTGTATTCGAATGGGAAACAAAGAGAGGGCGTTGTTATAAGATCGCAATATAACATACCTAATCATTGCCCAATTAGTTTCAAAGTAATTAATTTAGATTATGAAAATTGATAGACTAAATGTCGGTTTTCATGTATAATTTCTGTCCATGGAGAGGTGAATATGGCTACTCAGCAAAGTTATCAAAAAGATGTTTATGCATGGTTTATGGATCAGGCAAAAGCATTGGAATTGAGGCAGTTTGAGAAATTAGATATAGAACATTTGGTAGAGGAAATTACAGAAATGGGAGATTCATATGCTTGTGAATTGGAAAGTTGTCTAAGGGTTTTGTTTGTTCATCTATTAAAATGGAAATTTCAAGATGAAAGAAGAGGAAAGAGTTGGATAAATTCTATACAAGAACATAGAAGAAGAGTTAAAAAAAGATTAAAAAAAACCCCTTCTTTAAAACATAAATTGTCAGAATTGGCCTTAGATGCATATGACGACGCTTTATATGATGCTTCAGAAGAAACAGGACTTCCTAAAAAAACTTTTCCTAAAGAAATGTGTTTTACTATAGAAGAAGCATTACAAGATGATTGGCTCCCTCAAGAAACTCTTTGATAAGGATAAGGAAAGGTAAATATGGCTACTCAGCAAAGTTATCAAAAAGATTTTCATGCGTGGTGTTTCGATCAGGCAAAAAAATTAACTGAAAATAGTTGGCAAAATATAGATATAGATTTTTTGAACTTAGCCGAGGAAATGGAAAGCATGGGCAGAAGAGAAAGACAAGAGCTTAGGAATAGATTAAAAGTTTTGTTTTGCCACCTTCTTAAGGCCAAATATCAACCCGAATTTATGGGAAGTAGTTGGGAAAATACCATTAGAGAGCAAAGAGTAGCTATAGAAACTCTTTTAGAAGATAGCCCCAGTTTAGATTATTGCATAGAAGAACTTTCTAAAGACGCCTATAGGAAAGGTTTTAAAGAGGCTGAAAAAGAAATGAATAAAACAATACCTAGTGAGGCTAGTTGTATAAATAAAGTTTTTACATTAAAGCAGGCGCTAGAGTTTGGCTGGATGCCTCAAGAAACTCTTTGATATGGATAGGGCTTATTACGGATATACTCAGCAAAGGCAGCCCCTAAGCTAGGCGTTTTTCCTACCCACCATTGACCGTATTGGTTGCTACCCGAGGTTTTGGCGGGAGAAGCTCCGGACTGAAAGATACGAAACACGTGATTAGGCACATCGTCGTAATGATATACAGATCCACTATTAAATCTGACAAGAAGCTCTTTTGATTTAGGATCATAATTAAACCCATATACGTTAGAACTATTTGGAGTTGCTTTTTGAAATCCGTCTTCTGTAGGCGGAACACCGGCAGGATGCTCGTTATCCAGCGTTTCTATCACTCTATCGAGTCTAGCGGGATTGCGCAAGAGCTGGGATAGTTGCCCTGTTTTATCGGGATAATTTCCTAGGTAGCTAGCGAAGGCTTCCGGTTTTCCGCCCGATAAATTCCAAAGATTTTCTGCCCCGGGCGGGATATTGGGGGGAACGTTTTTTTCCCTCTGTATCTCGCTTTGAAAGAAATCAGTTAATTCCGACATTAAAGCAGGAGACAAAGGCCGACCAGAAGCAATTATAGCCTCGGCTTGCCCCATAATGAAATTGATAAGCCCCGTCTCATTCATTAACCGCCGCGCATTTTTTTAAGTTCTTGCAGGGCTCTTAATAAATTATCTTCTGGAGATCCTTGACCTTGTTGTTGCCCTTGAGCCTGTCTAGGCTGCTGAGATCCTAATAACCTTTCTAAAAGCATTTCAAATGGCTCGTCGATCGAGTTTTCAATTTCGTCGATCATGGGGCCGTATTTTTGTACGAATGGCTGGCTTTTGGCGCGTCTTGCAATCATGGAAGCATCCGAGCCGTTTTGCGCTTCTCTTTGAATGAATTGGGCTAATTCTGGGAATTTTTGCATTATAGCAGAAAAGGGATCGTATTGTTGGGCATTTCCTTGTTGTGCTTGCATCATTTCATTTTCGGGCGATTGAGCTTCTTGCCCTCCGCCGGGGGATAAAGCTGCGCCAGCTAAAGGAGACAAAGCAGCTCCAGCAAAAGCGGCCCCTGAACGAACCAAATTATTAACCCTTCCTCTTTCGTGTTCCTTCTTTCTTAGAATCTTTTCTTCAGGAGTTAGCTTTCCTTTGCTATAAAGATCGTCCATCTTAGCTAGAAAATCTCTATCCTGCGACTTTTCACCTAAATAGTTTAAGATTTGCCCGGCGGTAAACCCTTTGGCTATTGATCCAGAAAAAAACTTGCTTAGCTTTGGAAAGGCTTTTTTCAATAGCCCCAGCCCCGCGTCTTCTGATAAATGTTTTGTGGCATTTAAAATGGGACTCAAAATAGCAGACATAAATTATCCCCCTCTTCCTATTACTTTAAAAAATTCTTTGTCCATTATGTCATTAGCCGTTGGCAATGCTTCTAGTAATTGTGTCTTTTGAGTAGAGGTTAATTTATCATATAGCTTTTTATTTGATAAAACTGCGTCTCTGAATTTTGCTATGTCTAATCCTCTATCGCTCAAATAGTCCATCATTGAGGCTATATTATCTTCTGGTTTGATAGAATTAGCCATTTTATCGTAACTTCTTCCTAACTTAAATAACTTTGCATCTTTAATGAACTCTTTGTTCTTTACTGGTTCAACAATTTGAGATGCTGTCATTACTGGTATATCAAACATTTCTGCTGCATATAATGGGAATCTATCCCCCAATCCCAGATCTTCAAATTTTTGGTAAGCTGCCTTTATATTAGATTCTGCTTTCGATCCCCATTTGCTTCCGCCTCTTAATTTGGCTAAAGCTGCGCTCATGTCAGAGAGAGCACCTTTAATGGAGTTCCATGCTTCATCTGGTGTTTTTCCTCGGATTACGTCGGCTTTTAATTGTTGTTCAACTTTCTCTAAGATTTGACCTTCTAATTTGGAAGTATCTTTTAATCCTGAAGTAGCAAGTATTTGTCCAACATTTTCGTTAGCAAGTTTTAAAGCTTCATTTATTCTTGATTGTTGAGATTCACGATTTGTTTTTAGTTCGTCTCTGGCTTTTTCTTCTGCTTCTTTATCAGTTAAAAGGGGATTGTCCTGCATATATTGATTTTTTAGATCTCTAATTTGCGCAGATGTTGGCTCTGTCAAAATCCCTTTATTTTCTTCAATAAGCTGCTCGGTAGGGCGAAATAATTTTTGTGATCTATCCTCCGTTCCTGCGCCAAACTCTTCCACATTTGAAGCCCCCGGCAAGCCTCCTTCTGTAGATATGCCTTGAGCCGCTAAACTATCTCTCTCTGCTCTTTTTTGCGCTGCTGCTTGGTCGGCCTTTTGTTTCATGTAAGGGAATAGACTTGGCAAAGCTTCAGCAGCTCCAGGTGTTCTTAGCAATTTAGGAATGTCAAAATCTTTTTGAAAATCTTTATAGGCTTTAGAAAGTCTGCTAGTTTGAAAATTCTTAGAAAACGATTCTGAAAGCCCCGATCCCAAGGCCTGTCCAATCTGTCCACCGAGGTCTCTTTGAGGTAATATTTGCATTTTTTTACCCTCCCCACTTCTTGCCTAAAGCCATGCCTGCACCTGTCCCAAGAGCTGATCCCGCTGCATTTGCTCCAGCAATGCTCAAAGCGGGCAAGAATCCAGTTGTAGGCTGCATATAGAAATTCTCATTGTAATTTCCTAGTCCCTGTTGACCTATACCCATAAGCCCTTGAGCTGCGCTTTGCCTTAGCCCCGCCCTAATAGCTCCCAGCCTTTCAGATAAGTCAGTCCCGGCCCTAGTCGCGGCATTTCTAAACCCGCTTCCTCCGATACCGCCATACCCACCGCCCGCAAATTGCTCCGCTAGGCTAGGGATGATATCCTCTTTAAAGCGTCTCATCTCAGGGGCTGCAAAGGCTTCGAAATCCCCCCCCCTATTAGATAACAAGTTTCTATAATAATCGCCCGCTTCTCCAAAAGCCCCACCCTGCGGGCCTCCCGCCGAACCTAAAAGCTGCTGGTAAAGCCCTTGCTGTTCTTTGCCGAGCGTAGATTGTTGTTGTATTTTCCCTGGGCTTCCTAGCCAGAAATCTCTAGATGAACTCATAATCAACTCTCGTAAATGTATTCAAAAACAGCCTGCGCCACTTGGTACACAGCTGCTGCGGTTATGTTAATGTTTGTAGCATCATAATTAATATTTGGCTGATTAATAGGCGTTCCCGTAAATGCGCCCGTATCGGATGCTGCGCCATAAAGATTTATCAAACGGAAATTTGCATCGATTGTCAAGCCGTGAGGTTTTGAATTCACCCCAATAGCCAAAGGAGAAAAATTAATAACCTTTCTGAAAATGGTTCGGTACTGTCCTGGTAACGTCTCAACATTTATCCCAGGGAAAAACTGCTTACCTGAAATTACCTCTTCTTCTAAATACCAGCCGATCTCTTTGACGTTCGTACTATTAGCCGTCATTTTCAAAGTTTCGGTTAAGAACTGCCTTGCCTGTTCCCATTCTTCGGGGATGAAAGGATACATAGGAAGAAAAGATTCAAGGCTCTCGCTTTGGCTTGTCGTCATGTCTGAATCCTTTGGAAATCAAGGGTCCAGAAAAGATTGGTTGATGCACCCACATTGTTAGATACAATCGAAAGAACGCTTCCAGAAAATTCTAGTGTTAGCCCGGGAGTAAAAGTATTGTATGATACAACGGTCGTTGATGGGCCTGTTTGATATCTCACTGACCATAATTGATTAAAGGTACCGCCTGAAACTAAAGTGTATGTGAAAAGTACCAAAGCTTGCGCCAATACAATCCCTGTAAAATCTAGCAAAGGTGTCGAGCTGCTATTTCCAATGGATATTGGCGTAGATGGTGAATAGATCTTCGTTAAAGGCGTTATAACGGCGTTATTTGGGCCTCTCGAGTATTGGAGCACTCCAAGGTTAGCTGTTTGCTGAAAGCCGAAAAAAACGGGGTTTGCGACGGTTACAGGGGGATTTCCAGTGGCAGGGTTGTCCACAAAGACGGGAGTCGTTACTTGGTTATGGAAACCGTTATTTCCTGATGCATCGCTAAACTTATAGTGATCTACGCCGAAACTTGTGTCTAGCGCCCGGTTGTTCGAGAGCAAAAGAGGTTGAGAATCAGATAAGTTTTCTGAGGCTATCGGGCGGTTGGGATCGAATACCATATTTTACCTATGCGTTAACTAATTGTCGTCCCGCTTTCCTCATCCATAGGATTTGAGAAAAGATTTGGACGTCTTGTTTCTGTTCACTGCCGTTCATTTGGGATGGGCTTAAAGTCCATTCCACGGTGATAAAATTCCCTCTCGCAGCGCAAAAAGCCCGTTGCCAGCATTTAGTTGAGTTGATGCCGCTTGTTTGAGAAGTGGGAACAGTTGTATTAAAGAAAGTGTCGGGTTGTAAGCTGTCTGGGCTTATGTTCTGGGGAAGCTGATTGACGGGATCGGAATCGTTGTAATCGATATAGGCGTTTAAAGAGATCGCTCCGCTATCTGTGGTGTTTAGAAGGACATCAATAAATCCTAGCTGGATATTTTGCCCATCATCCAAGAAATTGAACTTCTTGCTTTGTATGCGGAAATTATCTCTGATGGCGATGACACCGCCTCCGATATAACTTCCAGAGGCGTGAAAATAGGGCTGAGAGAAATTTTGAGAAAAAGGATGGTATACCCAGAGAGTGAAAGCGTCTGCGCTTGTTACCTCTACCTGATAAACGCCCCCATTCATATCATCGAAATCTGTCCCCGTCACAATTCCGCTGATTTCAATGATGGAAAAGTTTTCTAGATTATGATTTGTGACAGTCACAGAAACAGGGGAGGCGATTCCATTTCCTGTGATCGCTTCAATATTTAGCGTAGGATCGTTGTCGGCCTGAGAGCCTTCGATCTGATTGTCTATGTAAAAAGTAAAGCCCTTTTGATTCCCTGCAATGATCGTGGGAAGCAAAGAGGGTCTAGACACCCAAGGATAATTTTGGGTCTCCCAAGGCTCTACGGTGTTTTGCCAAGTAGCGGATGAGGCAGGCTGAAAATTCCCCAGAGCAGTAATAGAATCAGTAAAAATCGCCCAAGAATCATTTTCATAGTTGTAAACTAGACGTCGATTAGGATAAGTCGTGGAAAGACCGTTATCGGGTACGTAAGGATAAGTCCAATAAGCCAGTCTTTTGATAAAATCGCGAATGCCTTGAACACGTTGGACTCCTTGGTTATTGTTGTTAAAATTGAACACAAGATCTGGAATCTTGATATCAATCCTTTTTGAACTGAAACTGTCACATTGGACAATTCCTTTATCGCCTATGCCCACTAAAGAAGTGTCGAACTGTACGGCGGAAAATGTGCTATCGGCGCCGAGCTCTGTATTCACTTTTTCGAGCTGAAAAGGTTGGATCGATCTTCCGGTATATCTCAACTGCCAGGTAGATCGTTCGCAGAAGATAACAAGGTTATCGCGCACAAACCCGACCGAGGTAATATCTTCAGAGGTAGGGACATCGATGTAACCTCCCTGACCGGGAACGTCATCTCGCCAAGCATTCGCATTTTGAGAAGGCAATGGGGTTCCAATCGCTGCCCATCGGATTCTTTGAGGGAAATTAATTGAACCAGCTAAAGTGGCTCCTTCCCATGTATTACAGACCACCAATCTTGAGCGATAAGGAACGATCGTTAAGCATTGCTCTAAATAGGTAGGCGTTCCGCTAATCTGAGGGGCAAAAGTTGTCCAAGAACCAGCGGGGCCATTCGTATAGCGTATTGGATCGCCTGCGCTTCCTGAAAAGTTCGTGACCCAGAAAAGTTTTTCGTTGCTTGCATTAACCCAGTAATTCGTTGACCAAAAGAAATCGTAGTCTGTTCCTGACCAAGTTGTACCGGGGATGAACTCTTGCCATTGATTGCCTGCGAATTGATAGGCATATTTGGTATCAAACCCAACCGTTGGCTGGTTGTTAATGCTGGTGGTTTCTCTGGATCTTAATCCCATCACGGGGAGACCAGGATAATAATTAAAATCGGCAGTCGCTGCATTTCCAGCCCCAACTAGCATCTCGAGCCTGATGGCCCCCGTTGCATAATTGATTGTGCTGGCTACATTTCCGTCTTGCCTCCTCAAAGTGCCATTACCCTGATCGGCAAATGTGTCTGTCGCAACTCTAATAACCGTGCTACCAATTTCTAAAGAAGCGGTAGTTTCTGTGATAGAGGCTAGAGTAAAGAGGTTAAAAGACCATGGAGAAGCAGAGCTATTTCCCAAGGCTTGAGCGGTCAAAACTCGTCTAAATCTGCCCAGGAAATCGCAGCCGGATTTTCTTCTGATTCGCTCGCGGAAAAGATAGGCGTTTTCCAAAACGGGATAAGCATCATCCGGCAGTAGAAAATTCACTCTCTCCTGTACAAGACCTTCTTGCATGGCCTTGATGTAAGTCGGCATGTACTTACCCATTAGAACCAACCTCCGTAACCGAATTGGTTCCAACCTTGCCCGGAAAAGGAACTGCTCATGATTGTTTGGTTTCTGACCCCAATCTCTTCCGATCCCTGGCGCTCAAGCACAAGGGCTTCTTGTCTCATAAATCCTTCTCTGAGATTCTCGACGCCTTCGAGATCCTGTCTTTCTCTCAAGATCTCCATAGCAGCCCCATAAGCGATGTACTGCCACCATTGATTCAAGATAGGGATATCCGTAGACTCCATAAATTGGACGGGTGTTTGATAGCATTCGATTTCTATTTTGTAGGTATCGTCAGGAACTGGACGCACTTCGATAAAATTATTCCAGTAAAGACAGCTATAAGAACGGCCTGGGTTATAGGTAGAAACCCACACGGTTGGTGTTGTTCCTGCTGCGAAAGTTACGTTAGCAAGCCCCGTATCGACAATGAATTGACCTGTAATGTAATTGACCGTCCCTACATAGATCTTTGTGTTTAGCCCGGGGTTTTGAGTATTTACATTGTACATGCCAGGAATTGGCATTCCCTCATTAGGCCCGGTAAGATAAGTAGCATTGTAGACAGGAACAGAAACAACAGGGTTCGGAGTATTGCAATAAAGATTACCGAAAGTATCGTCATGAATGTGGATCCCCACGCCTGAAACATCTACTCCTCCTAAAACAACTTCATTGGAAAGAAACGGCCCTTGGATCGTAAAATTAAACTGCTGGGTTGTGCCATCGCCTTCAATCGGTTGGAATTTGCTGGGCCATCTAGGCCATAAATTATAAAAACTGTTTCGATCTTTGAAAAAATTGCCCTGAACCCCTTCAAAATACACCGGATCTCTAAACGATTGGTGGTAATTGACATCTACAGGATATTTGTCTTGAAAAGGCGTGGTAAAGATCGTAAATACCGAGCGCATCTGATCAAGCTTGATTGCATAAGGAAAATCATTATTATAGAAAGTGTTGATCGCTTCATCGATGAGAGTTGTTGAGAGGGCACTTTCGGATGATGAGGCGGTCAGCCGTCTTACCTTAGTACGTATAGCTGAAACAGTGGGATTTGTTGGGGATACTGGTGTAGCCATACTCTAAGACCTCAAATTACGATGCTTTTAATTCTGTAAAACCTACTGGGACAAGCTCATGAATCTGTACTGCTTGACCGTCTTTTTTTGTAGGAACGCCCTGCGAATCTAAAACCTCGCTGCGCTTTGGCATACGAGCCTTATTCACTTCTTCAACAAGGCCGAGGGGCATTTCATAAGTCTCACCAGGGATCAAATGCCAAATCTGGATTGGATCGCCAGCCCATCGCATATAGGGCTTTGTTAGCCTCTCGTGGGGGCCTCTGTGATTGATATAACGGGCGCTTACTACGCTGTTATCTCTAACTTTTTCTTTTTCTAGCTGCGTTTTCCTTTCGGGACTAAATTTTTCAAATTTATGTGCCGGTACAGAATTAGCCAGCGTTTTAATCATTCCGTGCTCTTCGCCGGATGCTGTTACTTTTTTCTCAAATTTCATTGAATACCTAAGATTGAAGGGGGATTTCTCCCCCTCTTGTTTTACTCTTGCTTAAAGGCTTGCCAGGCAATTATATCATTAGCACTTCCTGCAGGCGATTGCGCCCCGGCTGCTAAAAACATGTAAGGGGTAAATTGCCCAGTATGGAAAGGTTGAAGCGTGAAGTTATATCCCGTTTGAACCATAGTGTTTGGATCATAGGATGTCTGTGCTCCAGCTGGCGCAGCAACGGCCCAAAGTTGAGCTGTTGGCGATGCTGTAGAAGCTGGGAAAGCAAACGCTGTAAACGCTGAAGAGTTGATATCTACAGTGACTTGATAGTTTGTAGAGTCAACGTCCACAATTGTTCCAGTGAGCCTATTCATTTCGGCCATTCCAAAAGATGATGGAACGCTGAAATACATCTTCATGCCAACGACATAGAAGAGCGAAGGATCTACAGAGAACGTGACAACTGCTTGCTGTGCTTGGCTGATATCCGTGATATAGAGATATTCAGGCTCTACAGCTGCATACTTAGAAACTCTTCTAGTATTACCAGCTGTTCCAGGAGCTGCGAAACCGGATGCGTCTAGACCTGTTAAGGTATAACCAGATCCAGAAACCGAGCTGATTTGGAAAATCATGCCGGAAATTTGCAGCATGCCAGTTGTGTTATAAATTCTCAGGAAATCGCCTTCGGAATAGGTGTTTGTCTGAGAAACAACGGCAGGCCCCGCAGCTGTAATAGCTGTGATGGCGTTTGCAGCTTGAGGCTCTACGATTGGGGAAGTAGTCACATAAGTGAATCCACCAGAAGTAGCAAGGCTCAAATTCATAGCGCTAGTGGAGTTAGTTTTACTCCATTTAATCGCGTTATCGTCGGCGGTTAAGCCGTTGTACCACTCAAACATGACTCCACGGCCTGTCGCCTGTGTGGTAGCTAGTTGAGTAAGGTTTTGCACTCTAAAATAATCTGCCGAGCTTGGGAGATTAATCTTTTGCCCTACACCCGTAGAGGTGAAAGAGCCTTGTGTCATAATAGTAAAAGCCATGAGATCCTCCCTTATGCTGCTGCTGTTGCGTTCAAACCGGATAACCAGTTTTGGTTAGTGATGGCTCTCGCAATGGCGAACTTCGCATAAAGCTGTGAGTTTTGCGCTACGCTAGAAACAACGTAAGGCGGTCTGTATCCCAGAATTGCGGAATATTGGTTCTGTTCGATCTTTGCAAAAGATTCCAGTCCATACATTGGAATGCTGTAAACTGTAGCTCCGCTAGAAGATGCGCCAGGCGTTGCGATGCCTCGTGAAGAGACAAAGAATCGGAAACGGCTCACTGAGCAATATTCCTCTGGTCTTAGTCCTTCTTGACTTGGGTATGCATTCTTCAGAATGACACCAGACACGTTTTGCAGATCCGAGCTTAAATCGGTGCTGCAAAGAGCGATGAATGCATCTCGAGTTGGCGCAGTGCCGAACTTCAGATCTGCATTGATAGACTCAACCATCGTTCTTGCATCGTTGTTGAGCAAGATTCGTTCGATGTTGTTAATATCAGCTCTAGAGATGTTGCTTGGCTGATCGCCGTTTCCACCGCCTACGCAGTTAATGTAAGATGGCGAAGAAGCAAAAAGGTCTCTCATTAAGAGATCTTCTTTCTCGCGCATCCACTGACCGCATAATGATGTGAATTTCGTTAAGACTTTATCATTTTCGTATAAAGTTACTTGTTCGTTGATAACAACGGTTTTAGCGTAGATTTCCATTGTGGCGTCGATATCTGTACGAACGACAACTTCAGGAGCTGGATCAATACCAGAACCGTCTAGCTGTCCGCCGTCGGTGGAAAGTCTTTCGTATCTACTCATCCGAGTAGTTTTGCCGATATGCGCTTGCGCATGGTGTAGATCCGATCCAAAGGAGTGAATCAGGTTAAACATTGGCGTGGAAAGCAAATCTTCAGAAAACTGAAGCGGCAGTTCCGGCGCCATATTGTTGATATTGGTAATCCCTGACATGGGTTGTCCTTTTTTCGTAGGTTAATTTTGTCGTGCACGACAAAATTAACCTACGAAA